>Ga0190304_1000770_pt1 | contig 14865 bp, 12 predicted proteins | sample 48700712_MG_FD_161670 | JGI IMG/M metagenome (GOLD analysis project Ga0190304, IMG submission 161670) | Hydrothermal vent sediment bacterial communities from Southern Trench, Guaymas Basin, Mexico - 4870-07-1--2_MG | ecosystem: Environmental > Aquatic > Marine > Hydrothermal vents > Sediment ... | reverse complement strand
GCAAGGTTACACTCTTATTTCATAAGAAAGAAAAAGTTGCCCCGACACATACGTATCGGGGCGAAATTCCCTTATTTCATAAGGATCATTTTGCGAGCGCTCTCGAAGGTGCTGGATTTCATTTTGTAGAAATAAACACCACTGGAAACGCTGTTACCGCTGTTGTCATCGCCGTTCCAAACTACGTTATGAACGCCTTCTGTTTGTGTTTCATTAACCAGAGTCTTCACGAGCTGACCTTTGGTATTGTACACTTGCAGAACAACGGGTTGAGTCTGTTGCAGTTCATAGCTGATATTTGTAGTAGGATTGAAGGGGTTAGGATAGTTCTGATTGAGGCTTGCAGTAACAGGAGCTACCGGGTTGCCAGGTACGTCATCGAAAGGACCGAAGTCGATATCGATAGAAGCGTACATCAGAGTACCACCGTTGGTTTCGCCGAAACCTTGAATAGAAGAGCCGAAGCTGTTGTCATCAAGGAAGAACAGTTGCACTTTACCGTGGTTCTCACCTAAGTCTTCGATAGTCTCACTGGGATATACATATTCAGGAATCATCCCAGCTAATTCAGGAGTGTCGATGGAGTTCAGAAGAGCAACTTCTGACCATGTAATGCCGTTGTCACCGGAAACTGCGATTGCAATTTCAGGAACTTCAGCGTAGTCTGCCCAGTTAGGATCGCCGGCTTGAGCAAGCTTGTTTTTTAAACCATCTTGCCACATGGCTACGAGCCAGCCGTTTTCTTCGTTTTTAGCGATTCTGAATCCATTTTCATGGAAAGCAGTGTCGTTATCGTGGAAGTAGATTGGCCAACCCATGTGTATAATCACGTTACCTTCGTCGTCATATTCATCTACAGCACCGTCAGCGTTAAGATCCCAAGGGATCATAGGTTCGCCATCAGCTGGGAAGTCACCGGCAGTGTCAAGGTCAACAAAGGTGAATTCGTGGGTTGTGAGGTCAAATTTGTAAGCTTTGGGGAAGATGTAGTAGGGATAGTAGGAGCCATCTTCGTTATTTACCTGCAGGCCCATAGTACCAATCTGATAGGTAGCACCATCAACCATGGTTGTGTTCATGTGGTGAGCATAGATGGGTGCAAAGAAGAGCGTTTCGCCAGCAGCCAAATCAAACACGTAGGAGCCATCAAGGTTTTGAGGATTGGGTACAACGTTGTTTGAAAGTGGATCTGTATGATAGAAATCCCATGCGCCTTCACCATAGTTGGTGTTAACAAAAGCGATCAGGCGATCGTTGGTATCATAGCCCATGAAGCAGAGAGTACCGTCTGTTTCGGATACAGCCAGCGAAAGGCTGGGACGGATCCATTCGGGGATACTCTGATTCCAGTTGTTCAGTTCTTCGATCTGGTTATAAGACCAGGAAAGTTCGGACTGAGCAGCCAGATCATTTTCATCAAAATCAGCATAGGCAATCATAACGTTTTCACTAGGATTGCCTTCTGGACCATGGCCTACTGAGTTGTTGGCATACACATACACACGACGTTTCCCAGCAACTGGAGAAGCACCGATGAATGTGTAAGGCCAGATGAATTCGTCATCAGCGAAAGTAGAAGGAACAGATTCGTTGATGATTTCGAAAGGAGTTTTCCAGAGTCCGGGTCCACCCATCAGATGATAGAGGTCGTAGGTAAATACGTCTTCCAGATCCGGAGTGCTTGTATCCACGTTTGCATGCCATGCAACCATGGGGTCTGCACTTACGGGATCGATGTCAATTCCGAGGTAACCTTCATGGATGTCTTCGTTACCGATAGTAGATGTGTTAACCACTGTGCCTTCGCTATTTACATAGGAGTAAAAAGCGCGACGGGTTCCACCGGCAACTTCACGTGAGTGAAATGCGATGTAAACACCGCCGGCAGAAGCTGGTTGAACACGGATTGGGAAGCCATTGTAGCTTCCTGGTTGATAATCATAGTAGGTTGTCGTAAGAGATGTTGGCTCTGTGATGAAGCTATACTCAGGAACTAAACGAGTACCTTCACGCACGATTCCGGTAGCGTTGGCATAACGAGCTTCTCCCCGTTTTGTCGGCCGCATAACGTCACTGGCAAAAGCACTTACAATGAGCATTGTAAGAACTAATACAACTAATGTTTTCTTCATAATACCTCCCCTTTTTTTGGTACTTTATTTTTAGTAATAAAGCTTAATGGTAAATCGATGAGGTGACTTCAGGAAACTTTCCGAGAGGTCATTCATCTCTGTAAATGAGTAATCAAGATCGATGATGCCGAAGCTGAGGGGCAGGGTCCATCCGAGGCCTGCTGCCAACCCGGCTGCATCCATGTTAAATTGATTACCGGCACGAATTTTAAATGTGCCGATTTTGTATTCAAAACCGACATTATAGGTTTCTTCACGGTCAACGCAGTTATCGATCTGACCTGATGCGATAAGTCGTTGGTTACCTCTGTTCATAAGGTCTACTGCGACACCGAGGGAGAAGTTCATCGGAATCTTAAATTCCACTTCTTCCCGGTCTTCATCGATGAGGCCATCGCCGTCATTATCCAACAAATCGAAGGGATCTTCATCAGAGCTTCCATCGCCATCGTTATCCAGTTCGTAGCGAAGGTCTGGCCCGAAGTTACGCAGAGCCATTCCGATAGTAAGGTTTTTCCAGCCGGTATTGTAGAGAGACCCTACATCCACCGACATACCATTCACATTGTACTTATCAAGATTTTGGCGTAAGTACTTCACCGTAGCACCGAAGGAAAATTTGTCTGTAAACATACTGGCGTAGGTCAAACCGGCAGAGAGGTCATAATTGGTGAAGGTCTCACCGTTTGGGCCAAACTGCTCTTCCGTCGTAACGTCCATGTCATCCATGTACAGCATACCAAGGCTGAGGGCGAAGGTACCATAATTGGTAACCTTTGAGGCGGCAGCGTAATCATAATAGATGTCTGCTACCCAGTTGGTATGGGATACAAAGAATTGGTCTTTATCGCTTTTGAGGGCCAATCCTGCAGGATTCCAGTACACCGATGAGATGTCGTCGGTAACTGCTGTATAGGCTTCAGCCATTCCGGTAGCCCGTGCATCAACCCCAATTTTGAGGAACTGCAATCCGGCGGTACCGGTTTTTGCGAAGATCTCTGCCATCAGTAACGTAGGGACCAAGGCGGTAATGAGTAGTATAACAATTATTTTCTTCATCTTTTACCCCTCTTACTTAATTATCACGAACTTGCCAACTTTGATATCGCCGGAGTCCTTATCTTTTACGGAGAAGAGATAAACGCCGCTGGCAATAATCTGGTTGTTTTTCGAGAGCAGATCCCATGAAGCAATACCACTGGCAGCCACGCCGCTATAGGATGCTTTACTGATGGTGATGATATCTTCAGTGTGAACGCCATCGTGTTTGATGGTATCAACCAGGTCACCGGCAAGGGTGAATATTTTGATGGTACAGCGTTCGGGCAGATTTACAAACCACAGACGACGACTTTTGTCCCCTTTGTCATCGTTTTCTCTACGTCCGTCAAAGGAGCTCAACCCAACGTATGGGTTAGGAACGACGTAGATATCGTCCATATCTTCTGTGGCTTCCGGGCCGGGGAAGAAAATGCGCATGTTTGCATCTGCGTCACGGCCAGATTCCAGAGATTGGAGATTGTTTTTGGGAATACCGCGGTCCCATGCAGTAACGGCAATGTAATATTCCACACCTTTGGGAGGATTGGGAATTTGCGCATTGAAGTACCGACGGGAAAGACGATCTTTCCGTTGCATCTCCAGGGTTTCGGGAGTAGCGGATGCACTCTGTCCACCATGATCATTCAAAGGAATCAGCTTATCGTCATAGAGAGCCAGATAGATTTTTTCACCCAGGGCTCCCATAGCTTTCAGTTCGGGATTCATGAAGAGTTTAGCCTGATCGTTGAAGCTAAGCATGTTTGCCTGACTTTGCAGATCATCACTATACAGGACATTTGCATCATAGAGTGGTTTCCCGTAGATTTCGTCACCGATCTCATAGGGTACCAGAGTGAAATATTCATCGAAGTGATAATACATGGTATCTGCTTCGGTTGCAGAAGATTCTCCGGGGAATCCACGGTCAATACCCAGTTCGCCACCAAAGTTGAAGTATTCGGGAGTACCATAATTTATCACATAGTCTTGCTGATCTATTGGGGTTTCTTTTTTATCCCAACGGTCCACCATTACCCAATCTTCCTGAGAACCACTGGCAGAACGTCCCCAGAGGGTATATCCCTGGAAGTCATGACGCAGGCGATATCCGGTCCACGGGTTCATCAGCGCATTATCATTTACTACCAGACTTCCACCGACATACTCGGGTGCATATTCTTCGGGGAAGGTATCGGGATCGTAGTTACCGATATAGCTATCCAAGTCTGGATTGAAGTCCTGCCATCCGATATCAGCGTTATCCACTGTTTTTGTATCAATGTTATCCATGCGGGATCTGTTATCCCAATAGACATCGATCATATTTCCATTATCTCCGGCAAGAGCGTACACTTTGGGAATTGCCGGAGGTTCCGGTGCAATATAATGCACAAAGGTATCGGGCTGGACAACAGTTTCAAGGGTTTGTGCCTCACCATAGATGGTTTTGGCCCATTTTGACTGCTGCTTCAGTTCGGGAATCGTTTCCCCGGGGAATATAGCAATCACGATTTTCATGGTTTTGCCAGGTTCAAGATTCCAGGATGTCTCTGTGGGAGTTTCACTCATCCCTTCCATGTCGCCATAGAAAGCGAAGAGATACCGTGTATCGTCAGGGCTGTTTACCTGAGAGTTCGGGAAGTCACGCAGAGAGATGTACTGGCTGTCATCGGGATTACGGTTGGTAAGCAACCAGTATTTCTGATTGGCGGTCGGACTGCCACTATGGGTTAAATCCCGGGCATCGGTATCATCGGGGCCCTGACCTACGTTCCAGTACCAGCAGGCAAAGTCAAGCAGTTCGGGATCCGGCGTACACACACGAGAGCCCACGTAGCCGGTTGTCAGGCCACCGTCGAAGTCTGCGTCATAGGTATAGGCAAATTCATATCCTTCACCCTTCACATAAGAGCTTACATCGTCGTTGGCACGTTCTTGGCCACCCAGAGCCTGAGGGCCTACATCGGAATCCATATACACACCCATGGCACAGTCATACAAGGTATCCAGCTCATTCATGTTTGTGATATCAAATTCCACATAGACCAGGTTTTTGATATAGTCATAGCTCCACTGATAGCTCATCTGACGGACGCGGACGTTGAGTGGGAAGTGTTTGTTGCCTCCTTTTCTCGATCCCCAATCGCGGTCTCCAGAAGTACCGAAGGGGCTGTAATCATAGTAATAAGAGATGAAATCCTGCTCAGAAACAGGGTATCCGTCCTCGTCACGAAGTCCGTCGTTATCGTCGTCGGTAGCTTCGCTGAAGTTATATAGTTCATTGGAGTCATCACTGAGGTTTACGAATCCCAGTGGAAACCATATATCAAAGTCTGCATTGATAATGCCCATATCTTCGGGCTGCAGATTTGCCAGGTACTCATCGCCGAAACTAATGAATTGAGATGGTAGTTCGTAGGCTGCCCGAAAGGGAAATGAATAGCCGATAGGATCTTCATCAATCAGGCCATCACCGTCATCATCAATGCCGCGACGCTGTCGGCGGATGGAGGCATACATAATGGTATCGGTGATATTGTATTGGCTATATTGTGTGCCAAGGGCTGCTGTTTCCAGTGGATTGTACGCAGGGAGAAACTCGTAAGTGTCGTCATCTCCGTCAAATCCAGCGCTCACCAGGGTATCCACGGCAAGGTCAAGGAAGGGAGTCCACCCATTTTCGTAGTCTCCTTCTGCTACTACATCATCTTCATCTACCGGATCCGGTAGAAAATAAAGTTTCTGACCCAGTGAGTTACGGCGCACCTTTTTGGCGCCAAACCACAGAGCACCCTGATAGAGGTAGTCAATAGCGCTACCGCCGGGATACTCAAGTGAAGGCCACTGTGGCTGGATGTCATCACCCGAGCCGAAGAAACCGTAGTTACTAACTCGCAACCAGATGTTTCCTACATTGTGATACTTCACCAGGTCGAACTTCTTATTAGAGCCGTCGCCATGTGCATAACGTGCGAACGCCGTCTGAGCACACAGTACGAGAACAAGCACTAACAAAAAAACCCGAATTCTCGCTAACTTCATAAAAAATCCCCCAATATATTTTTTTACCTTCATTTAGTGCAACGTAAAGGTAACCGGGAATGTTACCCACACAGCTACCGGCTGACCGTTGGACTTTGCCGGATTGAATTCCCATTGCTGCACAGCTTTTACAGCAGCTTCGTCAAGGCCTCCCGGACCGGGAAGCAAAGACTGGATTACTTCTACAGCGCCCACACTACCATCTTCAAATACTTCCACACTCAGCACCACTTCCCCTTCGATTCCCAGGGAGCGGGCATTTGGCGGGTATTTTGGTTCTATCACTTTCAGGGCAACCGGAGCTTCTTCATATACCTGAAATTTATTAGTCTTTCCCCGTTCACGAGTAGGAGGAGCAACCTCTTCCGTCATGTCCAGACTGGTCTCAGCAATGGTATCCAGAATTTCCAGTTCCTCATCATCGTCCCCACTATCCAGATCGTCTGTAATAACGATCTGCACGGTGGGTTTAGCGATGGTTTTAGGCGGTTTTATTTCTTCTTTGATTTCATCGGGGATATCAATTGATTCGATCTCTTTAACTTCTCTCGTGTAAGGCTTCACTTCCATCTTGGGTGAAACCAGAAACGAAAAGAGTATCAAAAGGACAGCAAGGCTCACAGCTTTGTCATAATAGCTGTCGGCCACATCTTTCCAGTCAACTCGTGTTTGTTTCATCTTCACCTACCTTTTCAGTTTCGCCTCAAAAGAGACCCGCAGCACATCTGCTTCTCTCAATTGATTCATTATATCAGCCATGGTTCCATAGCTGGCATCACGATCGGTACGGAAGCAGGCAATGACATTGAAGTCTTCTGCCAGCTTACGTTGCATGATCATGCTTATCTGTGGAATTTCTACGCGGAAATCGTCGATAGAAATCACGTCATTTCTCGTTACATATATAGTTGCCGAGTGCTTACGGGGAATTTTTTGAATTTGCGCAGCTTTTGGCATATGCACTTTCAGCCCTTTTTCCCGTACAAACACGGTGGAAACCATAAAGAACAACAGCAACAAGAAGGCGATGTCAGACATGGATGAGCTTGGTATCTCCGTCTTTGGACGGGTAGTTCTTTGAATTTTTGCCATGCTACCTTCCTAGTTTGTTGATAAGGATATTTTCGAAGCGCCTGCTGCTTGAAGACGATCGAGCACTTGAACCATATAGTTGTATTTTGCCCTGCGTTCGGTTTTCAATGAAATCACCATCTGCGGGTTTTTAGTGATAATACGTTTCACTTTGGCCTGAACTTCCTTCATTGCCAATTGCTCTTCTGTACCGGCGGTTTTCAGCAGAATGCTACCGTCTTCTTTGATAGTAATCTTGGTAAGGTTCTCATCCTTTATTTTCGCTCTTTTTACATTTTCCTGATTTTTCGCCATGGCTGGCAAAACCAGTCCCAGCCCTTTCTTGGTATCAAACTTGGTGGTTGATAAGAAGAATATCAGGAGCAGAAAAGCAACATCGCTCATCGATGAAGTGGGGATACCTCCCAAGTCTCTTTTCTTCCTGCGTATCATTCCATTACCCCCTATTTTGTCTCACCAAGGATCTCAATAACTCGCTCGGAACCTCTCTGCATGTCCATCACCAGTGTGTCAATCGAACCCAGGAACAGGTTATTGAAGAACTGCATGGGGATGGCCACAGCAAGACCGGCTGCTGTAGTAACAAGGGCAATCGAGATACCTGTTGCCACGATGGTAGGTTCTACTTCACCAGCAGCTGCGATGTCTGTAAAGGCTTTGATCATACCAACCATGGTTCCGAAGAAACCAAACATAGGGGCCAGGGTGATAACAGTAGAAAGAGGAATAAATCCTTTTTCCAGAAACGCCATTTCAATAACCCCAGCGTTTTCGATAGCTTTTTCTACTGCCGGAAGCCCCTTGTCCACTCTTAGCAGACCAGCATGAATGATAGACGAAACAGGGCCACGGGTATTTTCGCATATTTTGATAACTTCGTCATATTTTTTTTCTTTCAGGAGGGGTTCAATGGTGTTGAGGAAATCGACAACATTGATTTTTGCGTAATTCAGGGAAACCAATTTCCAGATAACAGTGGCAATACCCCAAATAAGGAGTAACAGTATTGGCCACATGGTGAAACCACCCTGAATAAAGAGGTCAACCAATCCGCTACCAAAGAGCTTACGGGCAAACATTTCGATACCACTAACCGTTTCTGTTTCGGCAAAAGGCTCTTCGGTAACCATGGCGGAATCATCTGTTGCCGATGCTGCAACCTGCTCGGTAGCCTGTGCTGGCTCTGTTACCTCATCCTGTGCGTAGGCTACGGTGGCAATAAAGAAGTTTGCCAAAGCCATTATCATCAATATAGTTAAGAATCTTTTTCTCATTTCTGTGTTCCTCCTAGTTATTTATCTACACTTATTTAGAAATTAAAGTTAACCCCAAACGTAATCTTTCTTCCCTGGCTTACGTTATAAGGGTTCTTTGTAGCAAGATTATGAACGTATTCCACTTCCTGAGCCACGTAGTCGGTGTTTGGTTCACTGATGTCGACACCGTCTTCATAGGGAGATCCGGTGATGGAATACACCGAATTTACATTGGTTCTATTAAAGAGATTGTCGATATAGCAATATACTTTGACGTTGGAATGTTCATTAAAGGCAAAGGTCTTGGTGATTTTCAGGTTTGCTGTCTCGGTATGAGGCATCAAAGAACTGTTGGTATCCAGAGCGTTGCCTTCCTGAGTGGTCGGAGTGTATGGACGTCCAGACTGGATGCTGTAGTTCATGTTCATACTGAAATCATCGAAGGGAAGTTTGAAATCGGTGTAGGGTACGTAAAACTCTTCACCTTTACGCACTTTCCATGTAGAACTGGCACTGAAGTTATGGCGCATATCCCAATCCAGAGGAAATTCCCGCAAGTTGGTAGCTTCATCCTGAATCACGGTACTGGAGTTGTTACCGTTTGCCCATGAGAGGGAGTAGGAGATGTTACCGGAGAAGAAGTTGGAGAGACGTTTTTGCAGACCAATGTCCAAACCACGGGCGCTGCCGTAGTCTTCCGAGAAGTACTCATACCAGCTGATGGTTTCGTCGTCTTCGTCGGTAACTTTACGGGTGCTTACGTAGTTATAAATATTTTTGTAATAGACAGTAATGTCCATCCCATAGTCTTCGCTCAATTGTTTTTGCAGACCAACCTCGTAGGTGATGGTGGTCTGAGGATCAAGATTCGGATTACCCACAATAACAGTGCTATTGCTGGTAATTGCATCTTCCGGACGAGCAGTGGTAAACACATACTGCATCTGTGGAAGCTGGTTCTGGTAGTTGTATGCAAAGTGCATAACAGCAGTTTCTGAAATCGGATGGGAAATACCCAAACGAGGCGAGACCATCACCTGCATGCGATCATCCTTGTCAAAATGTTCCCATACTTCCAGTCCGTTATTCTTGATAATCTTGTATTTTTTTCCAAGATACCATACATCCATACGCATACCGGCATTCACGATCATGCCTTCCCATTCCATTTTGTCTTGCAGATAGTAGCCAAGCTGCCATGGTTCTGCTTCATAGCCATCTGTTTGGCCGGATGCAGCAAGGGTGGCATTGTAGATATCATCAAGATCATACAGATTCTTGATGAAGTCTTCGGAGTTGTCGGGAAGTTCAACGTCAGAAAAGACGATGCTGTCGTTGATGCTATACACCCAATATTGAGGATCACCGTAATTATTCAGATAATCTTCATAACGGAACGCATCGATATCCCAGGGAGAGCGGATCTGATTCTTACGAATTGTGTGTTTGATCAGTTCAAGGCCTGTTTTCAAACCGTGAATCTGATTGAGCTGATACTCAACGTCTGCACGGAAGTTCAGAATTTCGTTTTCATCATCGATGTAATTACTGTAGATTGATCCCGGGCGTACAAAATCTCCGATGTTTTTTTCCTGAGCATCAGAGTCAATAGTCCAGTTATACAGAGTATTTTCATCAGATGCCATCAGGCCATTGTCATCGGTAAGATAATCGATACCGGTACAGTTGTTAATGCCGTTATCGGCGAAGATGTCGAAATTTGCATCATTACGCGTAAAGAAGGAGTTACGATCGACACCTTTTGGTCCGGATTGTATTTCCTTATGATAATAACTACCCTTGATTTTCATGTTTACTTTGGAATTGAAAGTGTGGTCATAAGTAGCGATGTACTGTGACTGAGAGCTTTCTTCTGAATTGTAATAATCCAGCGCATATTTCCAAGCATGAGAATAGTAGTCGTATTTGTTCTTATCGCCACGCACGGCAAAAGTGAGCTTTTTCAGGTTGTCGATATCATATTTCACTTTCAGGTTTGCATTATACTTATTGTAGTTACGATCACTCAAATCGAAGCCGGCAAAATCATCGCGGCCTTCGTAAGGATCATAACTGGAAAAGTATGGCTGTGTGAGATATTTCAATTCTTTAACAGGATCTGACTTATAATAGTCTTTTACGCGACCATCATACCAGTTAGCAGCAGCGTTAAAGAAGAAGGTGAACTTTTTCCGCAATGCTTCTGAGGTAAAGGAAGAGAGCACCGGGCCACCCAGAGCGAATTTGACAACGTCGGAATTCGAGTTATCAATATCATCTCCAAGGAGATGGTCGGAAGAAGCTTCCAGCTTTCCATGATAATCAGAGGAACCACTTTTGGTTACAATGTTTACCACACCAGACTGAGCATTACCATATTCGGCAGTAAGACCACCGGTGATAGTTTTCATATCGGCAATAGCATCGGTATCCAAGGTAAGTGCAGAGCCACCGTCAACAGGGTCTGATACAGACATCCCATCCACAGAATATTGCACTTCGTTTGAACGGCCTCCGCGAACAAAAATCTCGCCGCCAACCACGCTTACTCCAGTTTGCAAAGCCATGATGTCTGCTACGTTCTGGGTTGCCATGTCCTGAATCTGTTCAGTATTGATAGACTGTACAGTTCCCGACACGCCGGGTTTGATCATACTTTCTTTTTCTTCAGAAACCGTGATACCGCCGATAGCAATAGCAGCGGAGATCAACTCGATATTGAGTTTCTTGGTTTCATCGACACTGATTTTCACGCCGTTCACTTGACTGGGAGCAAAACCCCCACGTTGACATGAAACGGTGTAGGTTCCCGGAGGAATGTTGATGATAAAATACTTACCATTTTTATCAGTCTGGATACCAGATTGATACTCCTCACCCTTAATAATTACACTGGCGTATGGTACAGGTTTGCCCTTGTCGTCTTTGACTTGCCCCATGAGCTTACCGGTAGTACCCGCAAATAAAGAGAGGCTGAGTGCCACAAGCACCAGCAAAATAACCATTCTCTTTTGCATCAAAATAATCCCCCTATTATGTTGGAATTTTCGCTTCAGACAAAAACGGCATTGTGAAGCAACGTGTCAATTTTTTTTTAACTCGCCAATACCGCACTGGATTCAAATTTCCTGCATCTCTGCTTCTGTCAAGGCTTACATTCTCGGCTTTGCAAAAAAAAATCAGCCCTTTGGACAACACCATCTCACGGAGCAACTCTTCTGAGCCTGCACGCCAGCGAGTGATTTCGCACGTTAAAGAGCTAATCGGAAAATCATTGTTCTGCCATCTTTGTGTTGCACTAGGAAAAAGAGAGACCTGCGGCGCTGCTTCCTCATTATTTGCGAAATTACACAGCTGCATCATCTTACCTCCTCTTTCTGTAAATTGCAAACCCACACTGTGGTACGTCCCACCGTATGTATGGCAATTTCTCTATACTTAAATTCCTTATCCCCTCAGACAGCTATTGCCACTTTTGTTCCAACTTCATTGCCCCGGAATGAAACAAAACTACCCGACCTCCCGGGGTATCGGCGCCTGATTGAGAAACTCAAAGAAATTACGAAACTTATCGGTATCCGGATCGGCGAAGAATGCAATCACCATCACCACAAAAGCCAGGAGCAGGATACGCAGAATGAGGTTTGCCCATGTCGCATATTTTTTGGAGCGCCGCTCTTCCCAGCGCCGTTGCATTTCTTCGCGAAATTGTTTCATACCCCCCCCTAGGTTAATAGTTCAAGAAGGCCCCGCTCAAAACGAACCAACCCTTCTTTAATGTTTTCCATGCTGTTTGCATAGGAAAAACGTACATAATTATCAGCGCCAAAGGCAGAGCCGGGAACGACGGCAATGTGGTGCTGCTGCAACAGATATTCACACAGGTCTACCGATGTCTTAATTCCATGCTTGTTTTTCTGTAGATAAAAAGAGATATTTGGCATCGCATAAAACGCACCATGTGGTTTGATGCAGGTCACATTATCGATCTGACGCACCCGCTCGATGAAATAATTGCGACGCAGCTCAAATTCCTCACGCATCCTGGTTACACTGCCATCACACTCCCGCAACGCCACTATTGCTGCTTTTTGGGTCATGGCATTTACACAGGATGTGGTGTGACTCTGAATGCGGCTGGCTCGTTTGATGATCTCGGAAGGTCCGGCGCAATAGCCCAGACGCCATCCCGTCATGGCATAGGCCTTGGAAACGCCGTTTATCACCACCGTATGTTCCCGAACTTCTTCGGAGATAGAGGCAATGGACACATGCTTTTCATTATCATATATCAGCTTTTCATAGATCTCATCCGAGATAATCAGGATGTTGTGCTTGATGCACACTTCGGCGATTTCGGTCAATTCTTTCCGTGAGTACACAGAGCCCGTCGGATTGTTCGGCGAGTTTAATATCAGTGCTTTGGGATTGCTAAGGGTTTTCAGTGTTTGGTCCAGCACCTTGGCTTTGAGCTTAAATTTCGCCGATGCTTTGGTAGGAACGATCACCGGAAAAGAATCCACCATTTCCACCTGAGAGGTGTAGCTCACCCAATAGGGAGTTGGGATTATCACTTCGTCCCGAGGATCGCACACAGCCATGAGAACGTTTATGATTGAGGCTTTTGCGCCGGGAGATACCAGGATGTCTTCAGGATCGCAATGCAAATCATTATCCCGAAGCAGTTTTTCAGAGATAACTCTCCGCAGCTCAATGATTCCTGCAGAAGCGGTGTAACGGGTAAAGTTATCATCTATGGCCTTTTTGGCCTCTTCCTTGATGTATTCCGGCGTGTTAAAATCGGGCTCACCCACGCCGAAGTTTATCACATCAATTCCCTGAGCTTTCATCTTTTTTGCCAAAGATGATACCGTAAGGGTGGGTGATGGTTTTATCGCCCGTGCCCGATGAGACAGTTGAATTGCCATGGAATTCTCCTATTGCGCCATTAATAAAACAAGCGCCGTTGTATTGATAATATCTTCTGCAGAACATCCCCTGGAAAGGTCACAGATGGGGCCGCCGAGTCCTTGGATAATGGGACCTATTGCCTGAGCTCCAGCAAAACGCTGTACCAGCTTGTAGCCAATGTTTCCCGCCTGAAGATCGGGAAAAATCAGAACGTTGGCATTGCCCGCCACATCACTTTCGGGTGCTTTGGATGCCCCGACTTTGTGCATCACAGCTGCATCCAGTTGCAGTTCTCCATCAAAATCAAAATCCACGTTCCGCTGAACCAGGAGCTCCCGCGCCCGGGTTACTTTATCCACCATTTCGTGCCTGGCACTTCCCATGGTAGAGAAAGAAAGCAGAGCCACTTTCGGCTCATCACCAAACAATTTGCGCCGGGTGTTTGCCGTACTCACGGCGATATCGGCCAATTGCTCCGCTGTGGGATCTGGCACCACGGCACAATCACCAAACAGGAACAGCTCTTTGCCGTCCACCGCCTGAGGATTGACCATAATGAAGGAACTGGAAACGGTTTTGAGCCCTTTGGCCACGCCAACTACGTGAAGCGCAGCGCGCAACACATCGCCGGTGGTATTAGCGGCGCCGGCAACCATGCCCTTCACTTCACCGAATTTTACCAGCAACGCACCAAAATAGAGTGGCTTCCGCACGGTGGCAGCAGCTTGCTCTAATGTAAGCCCTTTTGCTTTGCGCTTTTCATACAAAAAGTTGGCAAATTCATCGATTTTTTCATACTCTTCAGGATCAATCACCCCAACGCCATCCAGACAAATGTCCAGACCTACAGCCCGAGCCTTCACCACTTCAGGATTTCCCACCAGCACAACCCTGGCAAGGGCTGTAGCAGTGATTTCCTGAGCAGCAGTAAGCACACGCACATCGCTGGATTCGGGCAATACAACACAGCTCTTCAACTGCGCCGCCTTTGTTCTGAATTGATCAACAATGTTCATTATAACCTCTATTTTACATTATTCTCTGATATTACTATTTGGGCCAGATCCGCCACATGAAGGAACAAACGGCGAATTTCCGCCAGCAATGCGTAGCGGTTTTTCCGTACTTCTTCCGCTTCCACATTCACTAATACGTCATCAAAAAAGCGATCGATAACGGCGCCAAACTGCACCAGTTCTTCCATCACTTCGGCGTATTTTCGGGCATTGAGTTTGGGCTGGATGCGGGAACGCAACTGCCCCAGCTCTGCATAAAGAGCCTGTTCAGCAGGTTCCACCAACAAGGATTCATTCACTTCGCCACCAGAACGTACATCGGCAATAATATTGGAAACCCGCTTAAACCCCAAAACCAGCTTGATAAAGTCATCC
>Ga0190304_1000768_pt1 | contig 14890 bp, 11 predicted proteins | sample 48700712_MG_FD_161670 | JGI IMG/M metagenome (GOLD analysis project Ga0190304, IMG submission 161670) | Hydrothermal vent sediment bacterial communities from Southern Trench, Guaymas Basin, Mexico - 4870-07-1--2_MG | ecosystem: Environmental > Aquatic > Marine > Hydrothermal vents > Sediment ... | reverse complement strand
CGGCCGACATGAAGGTAGTGTGGATGTCTCCCGCTCCGGAGTTCAACGGGATTTGTTGCCCATCGTAGAGGGATCAAACGTTCCCACTAAATATGGAATCATCGATACTTCTCACATCCTCTTTATCGCTGCTGGCGCCTTTTCCATGGCAAAACCCTCAGACCTCATTCCCGAGTTGCAGGGCCGTTTCCCCATCCGTGAAGAGCTCCACAGCCTCAGCAAAGATGATCTCAAAAAAATCCTGGTACAGCCCAGAACCGCACTGAGTAAACAGTACAAAGCACTGTTTGCCACTGAAGGAGTGAAGCTGATTTTCCGTGAAGACGCTATCGAAACCATTGCAGAATACGCTGCCCAAGCTAATATCAAGATGGAAGATATCGGTGCACGTCGCCTCAACACCATCATGAACGCCCTGCTGGAAAATTACCTCTTCGACATGCCTGAGAAAAAAACCAAACAAGTTACCATCACCAAAAATATCGTCATCGATAAACTCGACTCTGTGATTCACGACGAAGATTTATCGAAATTTATTTTATAACAAAAAAGGAATATCTGTGGAAGAAACGGCGCCATCGGCCACATCATTCCATCTCCAATATCCACCAAAAACCGTGATATCACCGCTATTCGGGACAGTCTTACCCTGCCGCCGATCCAACACCATTATCGAATTTATCGGTTAAAAAAGGAGTTTTCCATGAATTATCGTCCTCTGTTTCTTACCATCATTTTTATTATAGGATGCAGCCTCTCTCAGGCCGCAATTTCTCTTCCAGCCCAGGATGCCGTAATCCTCACCCCGGTAAGCACTTTCGATTTTGATCAGATAAACGAGTCTTCCACCTTGGTAAAAAGCCGTACCTGGAAAGACGTTTTCTGGACCCTTAACGACTCCGGCGACTGGGCACGGATTTTTCCCATCACTGCCACAGGTGCTATCATTCGACCCGAATGGAACAGCAACTATCAGGGTGTGCAAATACCCAATGCCGTGAATATCGATTGGGAAGAAATGGCGGTGGATAATCATGGGAATCTCATCATCGGTGCCTGCGGAAACAATGGCAACAGCCGCAAAGACCTGGCTCTGTACATCCTACCTGAACCCATGCCACAACTCACCGAGACTACCCGGGTAAGCCAGGTCATTCCCTTTTATTATCCCCAACAAACCAGCTTTCCTGCGGTGCCAAATAACTTCGACTGCGAAGCGGTTTTTTGCGCCTTTGATCATATCTACCTCCTTACCAAACATCGGGCAGATACCCGAACCTGCCTCTATCGCTTCGATTCACTGCATCCCGATAAGCCAAATCCCGTAACCCTGCTGGATACTTTTGACATCGGTGGCATGGTTACTGCGGCTGATGCCACTCCAGACGGCACCAAGCTGACGGTGCTTACTTACAACAATATCTGGGTATTTCAAAGTGAGACCGATGACTACTTCCATGGCAGGATGTTCTGGCTGCCCATCAGCGCCAAACAATGCGAAGGAATTTGCTTCGATGGGAATATTTTGCGCATCACAAATGAGCAGATGGAATTATTTGAAGTGCCGCTGGATCAGCTGATCGAGGTTACACCAAAAAGGTAAAAATCTAGGAGTGAATCTGGGTGGTTTTCCACCGCCCTGTGCGGTAAATACGGTAGGCCAGGATAGCGATAATCAGATTACTGAAAACCATTGACCACCACAGGGCATCAAAGGGCGATGCAGCCAAGGGCCGGGCAATGGCGGTAAGGATGCCAAAAATCACACCATCATGCAGCGGGATAATCTCCAGTAATTTACCCGAAAGCAGATAGACGAAGGGAATACGCAAAAACCACAGTCTGGCGATGTTGAGTAACATCGTGGGCCGGGTGTGGCCAGAGCCATTGAACACTCCCATAAATATAAACACAACCCCAAAGAGTAGTGACGCCAGAGAGGTAACTCTAAACATGCGTTTACCTATCTCTATCACCGCCGGATCATTGATGAAAAACCGGGTGAGATGGGCTCCGAAGAAAAAGATCACACTGCATCCTGCCAACATAATGACCATGATAACCCGGAAGGCGATCTTCACACTTTTCACGGCACGCCCCACTTCCCCTGCTCCCAGGTTTTGTCCCACGATGCTGGCAAGAGCATTGCTGATGCCCATTGCCGGCATCATGAAAAAACTTGTCATGCGATTGCCAATGGAAAATACCGAGATCACCACGGTGCCAAAACTGTTTACAAATCCCTGCAAAATGAGAAACCCAAAACTGGTCATGGACTGTCCCAAAGAGGCAGGGATACTGATACGCAAGATTCTTCGCATCATATCTTTACGGGGTACTAAATCTGCCATCCGGGGAATGATGATCCGGGATCTGGTACGGATATACCATACCGATAACAATGCCGCAACTACGCGGGAAAAGAGAGTACCGTAGGCTGCACCCATGGTTTCCATCCGTGGAACAGGGCCCACACCAAAGATAAGAATGGGATCGATAACGATGTTTATCCCCACAGAAATGATCTGCACCCGCATGGGAGAAACCGTGTCCCCCAGTCCGTGGGAAAAGCTCTGGTACGAGAGGAAGATAAACATGAAAACGATGCCGGTAAGGATGATGGAAATGTATTGGCGTGCCATGGTGTAAATTTCTGGTGGTACCTGCAGCAGAACCAGAATCTGATCCAGAAAGATAAAGCTGAGGGAGAGAAATATCACGCAGAAGACAGCCAGAATATCGATAAATTGCCCCACCACTTCCCGCAGTTTATGCAGCTCGCCAGCACCTTTGTACTGAGAGATCAACGAAGTACCGGCCACCACAAAGCCAAAGCCAAAGGATGATAAAAAGAAAACCAGGGGAAACGCTATTCCCGCTACGGAAACCGCATTCCGGGCATTGGCACCCAGTTTTCCCAGCCAGAATGCATCGGTGAGATTGTAGAAGGTCTGCATGAAATTGGACAGCATGATGGGCAATGACAACGTGATGAGATTTTTCAGCACGTGGCCTTGGGTTAAATCCATGCCGGTATTCTGTCGTTTCATCTGCCTTCTCCTTTTCATTATGCCACATGCAGAGAATCGCTATTTCGGTCAATGATAAAGCCGCATAAGTTGCCCTGAATCGGGTCCCTCTATCCGGGAAATCACATCTGGTCACAACAAACGACAAGGCGCCCGACTTGTATGAGTCGGGCGCATCGGTAATTCAGGGATTCAGATTATTTATCTTCCGCCATTTTTCTGTATTCTTCATAGCGGTTTTTTGCATAGGTATCGAAGGCTTTGCGGAATCCTTCAACTTTTTCAGGGAAGGTGCGTTCCAGCGCTGTATAGCGTTTTTCGTTATTGAGGAAATCACCGACGGGGATTTTAGGTTCTTTGGAATCCAGAATGAAGGGATTTCTGCCTTCGGCTTTCAGGGTTGGATTGTACCGATAAAGAAGCCAATAGCCTGTATCCACAGCTTTCTTCTCTTCTTTTTGGCTCATGCTCATGTCTATACCATGGTTGATACAGGGAGCATATGCCACAACGATAGCGGGTCCATCATAGCTTTCGGCTTCTTTCATGGCTTTCACCAGCTGATTTTTGTTGGAGCCCATAGCCACGGATGCCACATAGACATAGCCATAGCTCATCATCATCTTGCCCAGGTCTTTCTTCACCGTCTTCTTTCCAGATTCGGCAAACTTGGCCACAGCCCCCAGAGGAGAAGCTTTGGATGCCTGTCCACCGGTGTTGGAATACACTTCGGTATCCACTACCAGAATGTTGATATTCCTGCCGGATGCCAGCACGTGATCCACGCCGCCGAAACCGATGTCATAAGCCCAGCCATCACCACCGAAGCACCATACGGATTTTTCGATGAAATAATTTTGCAGTTCTTTGATTTTGTTCAGCACTTTTTTCCGTTCGTCATTCACACATACCTTCAGTACAGTGCCAAGGAGCTCTTTGATTTTTGCAGCATTTTCTTTGGCTGCTGCGTCCACATCCTGCCAGTGATCCACAGCGTATTGCAGTGCATCACCAAAGCCCCTGATACCCTTAACCATTTCCAGTGTTTCACCACCTTTGGCTTCAGCATCTTTCATCATGGATGCAAACTCGTCTGAACCCATGTCTGCAAGGATTTTGGTTACGGCAGATTTCAAAATCTTACGGTTTGAATCTACGGCCAAACGCATTCCCATGCCGTATTCAGCATTATCTTCAAACAGGCTGTTTGCCCAGGATGGTCCGTGTCCTGCACTATTTTTGCAGTAGGGGATGGTGGGGAATGTTCCGCCCCAGATGGAGGTACATCCGGTAGCATTTGCAATGATCATGCGATCACCGAAAAGCTGAGTAAGTAGCTTAATGTAGGGAGTTTCACCGCATCCTGCGCAGGCGCCGGAGAACTCAAGCAAAGGCTGTTTGAACTGGCTGCCTTTCACACTATCTTCTTTGTTTGCGCCCAATACATCGGTGGGAAGGGTTTCAAAGAACTCGGCATTTTGCTTCTCGCCTTTAGCCCGTTGGTCTTCCAGAGAGCTTATTTGCAGAGCGCCTACGGGGCATTCATTCACGCAAACCATGCAACCTTGGCAGTCTTCGGTATATACCTGAATTTTGTAGCGTAAATTTTTATCAGCGCCGCGAGCTTCAAGGGTATTGAAGCTTTCGGGAGCGTCAGCCAAATTTGCCGGATCGATGAGTTTTGCACGGATTGCTGCATGAGGACAAACGAAGGAACACTGGTTACATTGGATGCATTTTTCTGGATCCCACTCGGGAATGAAAGGTGCTACACCGCGTTTTTCCAGTTTGGCAGTTCCGCTGGGAACAAAACCATCAAAGGGCATTTCGCTTACTTTGATACTATCCCCTTTTTCTCGCATGATGGGCTCGATAACGGTGCGGGTAAATTCGTCAGCATCGTCGGCAATGAGTTTTTTCTCTGCTTTGCAGGCTTCGGGAAGAGATGCGGGAACAGCGATTTTTACCAACGCTTCATTGGTTGCATCCACTGCTTTCCAGTTCATTTCCACAATTTCCCGACCTTTTTTCATGTAGGATTTTTCGATAGCTTTCTTGATCATGGCAATAGCTTCTTCCCGGGGAAGAACCTCAGAGATGATGAAGAATGCAGCCTGCATCACGGTATTGATGCGACCGCCCAAGCCGATTCGGTTGGCAATTTCCAGCGCATTGATGTTGTATAATCGTACTTTTTTCTCAATAATGGTTTTCTGCATATCCTTGGTAAGGTGACTGAAAACTTCGTCGCTTTCCCACGTAGAGTTCAGCAGGAACACGCCGTTTTCCTTGATGCCGTCCAGCAGATCATATCTTCCGATGAATGCCGGATTGTGACAGGCGATGAAGTCAGCATTTACGATGAGGTATTCACTCTGGATAAGCTTTTTACCAAAACGCAGATGACTGCGGGTGATACCACCGGATTTCTTGGAGTCATACTGGAAATATCCCTGTGCATACATATCGGTGTTATCGCCGATAATCTTGATCGAGTTTTTATTGGCTCCCACAGTACCGTCAGAGCCCAGACCCCAGAATTTGCAGGAGATAGTACCGGCGGGACTGGAGTTGATTGGTGTAGAGAAATCCAGAGAAGTATGGGTTACGTCATCATTGATACCCACGGTGAAGCCATGAGTGCATGCGCCATCAAGGTGCTGATAAACGGCATTAACCATGGAGGGAGTAAATTCTTTGGAAGAAAGACCGTAACGTCCGCCCACAATGGTAAGCTCTTTGTGATCTTTCAGTGCAGCAACGATATCCAGATAAAGTGGCTCGCCAATAGAACCTGGTTCTTTGGTACGATCCAGCACTGCGATTTTTTTCACCGATGCTGGAATCACATTTACCAGCGCTTCTACGGAGAATGGACGGTACAGGCGTACTTTTACCAATCCCAGCTTTTCACCTTTGGCATTGAGTGCATTGATGGTTTCTTCGATTGTATCACAACCGCTGCCCATGGCAACGATGATCTTTTCTGCATCTGGAGCACCTACATAATCAAACAGATGATAACTGCGGCCAACGATGCCAGAGACTTTGTCCATGTATTCCTGAACAATGGCGGGAGTTGCATCATAGTATTTATTGACCGTTTCACGCCCCTGGAAATAGACATCGGGATTCTGAGCACCCACTTTTACCCGTGGAGCTTCAGGATTGAGTGCGCGGCTGCGGAATTCTTTGATGTAATCCATTTCCACCAATTCTTTTAAGGTGTCGTAATCAATTATTTCGATTTTTTGAATTTCATGGCTATTACGGAAGCCATCAAAGAAATTGAGGAATGGTACTTTGCTCTTCAGGGTTGCCAGATGAGAGACAACCGCCAGATCCATTATTTCCTGAATAGAACTTGCTGCCACCAGTGCAAAACCGGTGTTGCGGGTACTCATCACGTCAGAGTGATCTCCAAAGATAGAGAGTGATTGTGCGGCAAGGGAGCGTGCGGATACGTGAAACACGGTAGGTAACATTTCACCGGCAATCTTGTGCATGTTGGGAAGCATGAGCATCAGTCCCTGAGATGCGGTAAAGGTTGTGGTGAGGGCACCTGCGGAAAGAGCACCATGAACGGCGCCTGATGCACCTGCTTCAGATTGCATCTCCATCACTTCCACGGTTTCACCAAAAATATTTTTCCGCCCGTTTGCTGCCCAAAGATCAGCGTATTCTCCCATGGGAGAAGACGGCGTAATCGGGTAGATTGCTGCTACATCGCAAAAGGCATATGCCACGTGTGCGGCAGCAGTATTCCCATCAACTGTTTGTTTCTTGAATTTCTTCATAAAACCACCTCGTATATATTTATTAACCTTACTTTACTTAATTTTTTCAAACATTTTTCTTCGGACTTTTACGTCAACCTAATTAAGCAATGAAATTATCTCGATTCAGGAAAGTCATTTCTTATTATTCTTTTTTCGGGCTGGATGCATTAATCTGGTTTGATTGTTCCGGTGGTAATGTAAGCCGGAAATGCCTGAACTGGCCGGGTGCCAGTGAGTCGGAAGCGATGGATTGGCGCAGTTGCAAAATCTGATCTTGAATCAGAAAAGCATCTCGGGAATTACCCACAGATGCAGCCTCTTCCAGCAGATACCAGCTGAGGACTTTTTCTCCCATGTTGCCATAGGTGTGTGCCAGCGCAACGATCACATCAAATCGGCTCAGGGATGGCGGAGTGTATTGGTAAAGGGGCAAGAGTAGCTCCAAAGCCTCGTCATATCGGTTTAGATGCAGATACGCAGAGGCGGAGAGAAAGGCGATTTCTGCCTGCAAAGTACTATCTGCCACAGCATCCAGCCTCCGGAGATGCCGAAGCATTGCAGAATAATCCGCCCGCATTTTATCGTTCTCAATCAATTTCAAAATCACTTCGGAAGTATCGATTTTCACCGAATCCCGCAGGAGGGTTTCATAAACATCGTTGGCTTCTGCATAGAGCTGATTTTGCTCGTAAATGCGGCCGATGGTCTGCATCAAATCGGGATCCAGATGCTGCTCTGCCTGAAGAAGCTCTGTGAGCTTTTCTATAGCCGTGGCCGGATCCAGTTGCTGTACATATTGACAGAAGCTTTGTTTTATCAAGGTCTTTATCGAATCGTTTTCGCTCTGAACAAAAATCTCAGAAAGGGTTTCTACAGCCCGTTCCCACTTCCCCATCTTGCCATAGGCCAGGCCACGATAGTAAGCGATAGAATCGTTTTGCACACCCTCCAATAACGAGTCCCGCAGAGCAGTGATCACCCACTGATATTCCTGTTTATCAAAATAATACCGGGCGAGATCCAGTCGATATCGCAGCTGATTTTGCACTACCGAATCTGCCGGAACAAACTCCTGCGCCAGGCAGCTGCCTACCGCAATCAATGCTAACATCAACGCAATCTGTTTCATACTGCATCCTGTGCAAAGAGGGCAGCTCCAAGAGCACCGGTGATAAGGGAATCCGGCGGTACCGAAATCTCGGATTGAAGCACATCACTCAATACTGCCTGCATGCCACTGTTTTTCGCCACGCCGCCGGTAAACACAATGGGTGCAGTCCAATGCAGCTGTGCAATCATGTTGCGGGTGCGCTTGGCTATAGCGCGATGGATAGAGGCAATGATGTCGGCAGGTTTGTGTTCTTTGGCGATGAGCCCGATGATTTCAGATTCGGCAAACACCACGCAGGTGCTGTTGATCTCCAGGTTCAGCTGCGATGTGGCAGCCAGGTACCCCAGAGTATCCACGGTGGTTTCCAGTATATGGGCTGCCACTTCCAAAAATCGTCCTGTGCCGGCGGCACAACGGTCATTCATCACAAAATCCTGCACATGACCTCCGGGACCTAACAAAATTGCTTTGGAATCCTGCCCGCCGATGTCGATCACGGTACGGCAGGATGGAAACAGATGATACACGCCCCGGGCATGGCAGCTGATCTCAGAAATCACTTTTTGAGAAAAGGGCAAAATATTGCGCCCATAGCCGGTGGAATAGATCAGAGCCAGGTCATCCCGGCTCAGGCCGTTTTTGGTCAATCCATCCAGAAGAAGTTTTTCCGCCGTGTTGGCAGGATTGATTCCGGTAACATCGTGGGCTCGATAGATGACGGATGCATCCTGCACAAACACCAGTTTGGTGGTGCGAGAGCCAGAATCGATACCGCAGGTAATAGGTTTCATGAGGAGCACCACACTTTCGCTGAATTGCACCGGTAAGCTTCCGTCGTCGTCACATCCGCTACCAGGCGCTGCCCCCGGAAGGGATTTATCCCACTTTCGGCACTGACCCCGGTGCCGGTAAGCACCACGATTCGTTTGGCGAAAGAAAGGGCGAGTTTCCTATCCATATTTACCTCAACTTATTTCAACACATGTATATACATCGCATCCGGATTGAAGTATTCCTTCGCCAGAGCATGGATGGCGTCAAGGGATACTTTGTTCAGTCGCTCATCCCGTTTGAGATAATAATCATACCCCAGTCCCAGCACATCCAATACGCTGAGCATCTGAGCCTGAGCCAGCATGCTTTCCTCGTCCTGCAGTCGCTGACCACGGATATAATTTTTGGTTTTTTGCAGATCTTCCGCCTTGATACCGTTGACCTTGATGCTCTGGAGAATCTCCAGAATAAGAGAAACAGTGCGCCTGGCTTCACGACGATCAACAATAGCGCCGGCAACGAAGTAGCCCATCTGGCGAATGGCATCAAAATCAAATTCCGTGGAGTAGGCCAGGCCTCGTTCTTCCCGCAATTCATCAAAGAGGATGGAATCGTTGTCACCCCCGATGATCTCTGAGAGCACATTGAAGGCGGTATTTTTCTGAGTTTCCATAGCACTACATCCAAAGCCACCCACATGCACTGCAGCCTGGGATGATTTTCTATCTGTTTGCTTTAAGCGCGGTCCCAATGTAGAAAGAGGTATGATGCGCTTTGCCGGCTTTTTGCAGGGAGGCTTGGCAGAAAAGAGCTTGGTGCAGACATCTCGAACTTGATGGAAATCGAATTCTCCCACCAGAGAAAGGGTCATGGGTGCAGGCAACAGAAAATCCCGATACCAGTGTTGCACTTTTGTGCGGGTAAGTTTGCGCAAATTCCCCTTGCGGCCAAAGCGGGAAAGCATGGGACTCTCTTTACCAAAAATCAACTGCTTCCACAGGTAACCGGCATAGTAATTGGGATAATCCTTCACCCGATCTATGGTGCTGATGTAGCTCTGCCGAATGTTATCCAGAAAATTCTGTGGAAATTGTGGTTTGAGAAGTACATCGGCCAAAAGCTCCAAACCCAGAGGTACCGTTTCCCGAAAACACTTCATCTTGAAATTGGTGGTTTCTTTGTTTGGTGTGACGCCAAAACTGATCCCCTGCTCGAGACAATAATGCAAAAACTGCTTGTGATTCATGGTCTCATTGCCATAGAGCAACAGCGCCGACGTAAGGGTATTTGCACCTCGTAACTGCTGCGGTTCGTCCAATTGCGACACAAGAGCCGACAACGTGATACCAACAATTTCCTTCCCAGCCACCCGTTTCATGATGATCTTCATACCGTTTTCCAGGACAAATTCTTCATAGTCCCGCTTCGTGATATCCAGGGATGCTTCAGCGAGTTTGGGCTGGGAAAAAGCCTCCACTTCCGACTGAGGCGGTGGCGTCTTGCCGCAGTGAAAAATCCCCAGATAATCGGTGCGCATGTAGGTATGGATGACAGCATCCAGTTGCTCTTTGGTGATAGTATCGATGCGGTCGCAATAATCCAAAAAGGAGTGATAATCGTTGAGCACTTCTTCGTTTCCCAGGCTGGATGCAAGAGACTCTACATATTCAAAGGTGTAGCGATACTGGTGGATCAGTTCTTTTTTCTGGTCGCGGATTTCTTTTTCAGACACACCAAATTTCTGGAGCAGGGCCAGTTCTTGGCGGATGATGCCGAGAATCCTGCCCAGGTCTGCTCCACGTTTGGGCATCACCATTATCATGGCACAGCCGTTCTCTATTCCGCATTGTGAGTGCACCTTGATCTCATCGATGAGATGCTCCTGATTAAAAAGCCGCTCGTAGAGACGAGAGTTTTTCCCTATGGCAAAAACCTTGGTGACAAAGGCCAGGGTTTGGGAATCCGGGTGTTTCTCCGCCAGATCGGGAAGGACAAAAGCCAACATATCGTTGGAGATTTTTTTGGGAAAATGATGGTACACTGCGCGGCCGAGAGCATTGTCGCTGATAAATGTACGCTTGGTAAGAGGTCGCGATTGCCATGAACCAAAATGTTGGGATAGCAGCACCGTAAGCTGATCTGCTGTTACATCGCCCGTCGCCACAAAGAAGGCGTTTGCCGGAAGATAGTATTTTTTATAAAAGGTTTTCAGATCTGTCGGGGTAGCCTTTTTCAAGATATCCATATCACCGATGATCGGCTTTTTATAGAGATTTTTCTCGAAATAGCGCTGGATGAGATCCTCGATAAAGGTCTCTTCCGGATCGTTTTGATACTGTTTAAACTCCTCGATGACCACCTTCTTTTCCCCATAAAAATCTTCTTTCCCAAAGGTGGCATGCTGGGCGATTTCCGCCAGAATCTGAACACCTTCTCCCAAAAAACGGCTGGGAAGGGTAAGATAAAAACAGGTGGAATCATACTCGGTGTAAGCGTTTATTGAGCCGCCTAAAAAGGTAACCCGCTCCATGATCGCATTATCGGGATAGGCGCGGGTAGCTTTAAACACCAAGTGCTCGGTAAAATGGGAATATCCTGCTTCGTCATCCTCTTCCCAGGCCGAGCCGATGCGGATGTAAAGCTGCAGGCACACCAATGGATTGCTGTGATCGGCTGCATGAATATAGCGAAACTGATTTTCCAGTGAATATGATTGAATGTCTATCAAGTTACTTCTCTCTTTCTACGCATGCATAAGCGTTGTGATTGTGTATCGATTCATGGTTTTCCGAAGCTACACTGAACCATGTGATCCGGGAATCCTCTAAAAGCAATGTTGTGACGTCGCGCACAATGTCTTCCACAAAGGCCGGATTGTCGTAAGCTTTTTCCGTTACGAATTTCTCATCTACCCGCTTCAGCAGGGAATAAACTTCGCAACTGGCAGATTGTTCTACATACTCTATCAGCTCTTCCAGCCAGATAAAATCCCGGTATTTTGCCCGCACCGTAACGGTGGAACGCTGGCTGTGAGCGCCATTATCACTAATCTCTTTGGAGCAGGGACACAGCGTAGTTACCGGTACTTCCACCCCCAAGGTCATTTCATACTCCTCTTTCAGAGATGCTTCAAAAAAACAGGTGTATGATGAAAGGGATTTGATGCCGGAAACCGGTGCTGCTTTTTGTATGAAATAGGGAAAGCGAATAGAGGTAAAGGCTACATCTGCATCCAGGGATGTGCGCAAATCTTGCAGAAAGTTCGGTAAGTTTTCTATCAACACATCAGTGTGAAACCGATTGAGCACTTCGATAAATCTGCTCATGTGAGTACCCCGATGATGGTGAGGTAATTCCACATAAATATCCAAATCAGCGATGGTATTCTGGACGCCATTGGCCCGATCTTCCACCACTATCGGATAACGTACATTTTTTACACCCACCTTGTCTATCGTGATGTTTCGCTGGTCTGGCAAACTCTGTATATCCACACTTTTTTTCATCATTTCTCCAAAAATTTCTTCATACCCGATGATGCCAGGGATTGCACATCACCATCTTTTTCAAAAAATATCATCGCTTCCACGGTGGGAAGGGTATTCACGTAGGCTATGGCATCCTCTGGATGCATCAGGAAAAGGGCTGTTGAAAAAGCGTCAGCCTCTACAGCGGTGGGCGCTATCACCGTCACCGATATGGCGTCACGGGAAGGCATCGCCGTTCTGGCGTCCAGAATGTGATGATACCGCACCTCGTCCAGCATAAAAAACCGCTCATAGTCACCGGATGTCACCACCGCCCCGTTGGCCAAATTGAGTACGCCGACCAACTCTCCACGGTCACTGCGGGGATTTTGGATGCCGATGCGTATGGGCTGTTTTTTCCCCGCCATTCCTATGTCGCCCCCGGCATTTATCAGGATGTCTTTGGCGCCATGGCGCTGCAAATATGCTACTCCCTGGTCAATAATGTAGCCCTTGGCAATGCTGCCAAAATTCAGATGCATCCCCACCGGCCTTGTAAGAGTAGAATCGCTGAAGGATATGCGGGAAAATCCCACAAATGCCAGAGCTTGTTTCAACTCCTCGGGGTTTGGTAACGATGGAGTGGAAAAATCCCATAATTCGCTGGCCCGCCCCACGGTCACATCATAGGCGCCGGCGGTGGCCGCATAAAGCGGCGCAGACTGCTTCAAGAGGGCTATTATATCATCAGAGACGGCAACCGTCTCGTCATCACGGTGGTTAATCTGCCACACTTCACCCTGCTCTTTGAAGCAGGAAAGCTGCTGCTCATAGCGAGCTATCAGGGCAAATACCGAATCCCCCAGCGCAGCAGCTTCCGCCGCCGGCGCTCGGTAGGAGACATCCACGAAGGTATCCATGGCAAAGCCCGAGCGAGACACTCCCTGCATCCTGCCTGCATGCAGGATGGCTGCCAGAGCCATAACTATCACCAATATAATGAGATAGACTATTTCTTTTCGTTTCATTTCACCTCAACAGTGGCCAGAAAAAAGCCCTAAAGTATTTTGTCAATGAGTTCGGAAGTGAATGCATTTCTTTATGGTGCAAGAAAATAGAGTTCCAGGCTCTTCAGGGTGATCGCACGATTGAAATGCTGAGAAAGGTGTAGAAGCAAAACGTCAGTAATAAGGCGACCATCCGGAATAGAGATCGTGATATCATCCAGCATTGAGCCAATGTGCGGGAGTTTGATAAAGAGATCTGAGGCAGTGGGCGTGAGAGGAATCACCACATCCCGATGAGCAGGATGAAGACAGGAAGTACAAATCAGACCATTGAGTTGAGGATAATATGCGCCAAAGGCCTGAGGCGGTTTGCTGCACTTCACACATCTGTTGAGGAAAAGGGGGAAACCAAAAATCAGCGAAATACGCAGCATAAATCGCCACAAAACCGCAATGCCATTGCGCTGAACTTTTACCACATAAGCCAGATATTCTTTGAGCAATTGATACAGTTGCACCGCCTCCATATCGTCGTAAAGCAGCTTGAGGAGAAGCTCTGCCGCAGCCTGCATCAGAGCGCTGGTGGGTAAATTTACATCATAGAGATGCGGCGTTACCATGGTGATATCCTTGAGAATGAACCACTCGGATTCCGGAGATTTATGCAACACCCATTCTGCTTCGTTCAGAGACTCAAACATCCCTTCCATAGCTTTTTTCTGGCGTCGAACTCCCTGTGCCAACACGGTAATGCGACCAAAATCAACCGTTAAGACGTCCAAAATAAAGCTGCTCTCCTTCCACGGCTTTCGCATCAAAATGATGCCCTGAGTGGTGTGGCTTCGGTTACGATGGGAGGGCATTATTCCACGGTGACGCTTTTTGCCAGGTTCCGGGGTTGATCGACGTCCAGACCTCGCAGGCAGGCGCAATGATATGCCAGCAATTGCAGAGGAATCACCGAAAGCAGCGGATGCAACGTATCGATGGTATCGGGGATATAGATCACGTTTTCGCTGAATTGTTTCACCCGCTCATCCCCTTCGGTGGCGATGGTGATGATGCGTCCTTTGCGAGCTTTCACCTCTTCCAGATTGGAGATGATTTTATCGTAGATGGCGTCTTTCAGAGCGATAGCGATCACCGGCATATGTTCGTCTATGAGGGCAATGGGGCCGTGTTTCATCTCTGCGGCAGGGTATCCTTCGGCATGGATGTAAGAGATTTCCTTGAGCTTCAGCGCCCCTTCAAGTGCAACTGGGTAATTCACGCCACGCCCCAGGTAGAGGGCATTTTGCGCATCTTTTATGGTTTCGGCGATGCGCTTTATTTCATCATTTTGTGCCAGGATGGACTCTATTTTCGCCGGTATCTCACGCATTTCTTTGATGAATTGCATTCCGTACTTGGGTGAGACATGACGCATCCTTCCCAAAAGCAAAGCCAAGAGAGAGAGCACCGTAACCTGGGATGTGAAGGCTTTGGTAGAAGCCACGCCGATCTCGGTACCTGCATGGATGTACACGCCTCCTTCGGATTCCCGCGCGATGGTGCTACCCACCGTGTTTGTAATGCCCATCACCCGGGCGCCACGGGCTTCGGCTTCCCGCAGAGCCGCCAAAGTATCTGCCGTCTCACCGGATTGGCTGATAGCAATAACCATCGTATCGTCAAGTATCACCGGGTTGCGATAGCGATATTCACTGGCGTATTCCACATTCAC
>Ga0190304_1000766_pt1 | contig 14907 bp, 12 predicted proteins | sample 48700712_MG_FD_161670 | JGI IMG/M metagenome (GOLD analysis project Ga0190304, IMG submission 161670) | Hydrothermal vent sediment bacterial communities from Southern Trench, Guaymas Basin, Mexico - 4870-07-1--2_MG | ecosystem: Environmental > Aquatic > Marine > Hydrothermal vents > Sediment ... | reverse complement strand
ATCGTTATCAAAATCTCCTGAGGCGATTTTATTCACAAATTCGTTTTTAACAACGGTGGGGGTGTTGTTCAGCAACGTGTGTTCGCTGAGGAAGAAGTCGCCGATCCGTTTATTCAGTACGATGACACGCTGGGAAGATCCACTCACGTCCACATTGGTAATGATGGCAACTTCGTCGTTGCCGTCGGCATTGTAGTCCAGGAAGGCGGCGCCATACACACCGGAGTATGACCAGATACTATCTGAGGGCCACGAACCGTCCGATGGTGTTTCGTAGATGGTGGCATTGGTGGATTCCACGCCGATAAAATCCAGACTCTGACCATCGGTGCTGCCGATGTCGTGGGGCCAGATAAGGCCTTCTGAGGGAAAGGTGTGCAACGTGAGAAGCTCGTCTGTCCAAGGCTCAAAGACGCCGAGGGTGTACTGGTCGTCGGCGATTTCCAGGCCGATAAAGTCCGGGGCACCGTTTCCATTGATGTCGGTGGTTTTGCGCAGAGCAACCAGTTGGTTATCCACCGGAACCTGCTGAAAATCGGTTATATTTACCGAAGCGTGAGAAATGGTGACAGGTTGCGGAAAGGCGTCTTGTATGGAAAGTCCGGCTTGGTTTGTGGCAACGAAGGTTACATCCCATTGGCCTTCCGCCAGGTTTGTCGGCAACAGGATAATCTGCACAGAATCGGTGATAGTGCTGAAAAGATTGGTTTGGGTGTAACCCTGTGAGAGGGTGATCTGCAGATCGACCGGTTCGTTGAAAACGGTTTGCAGGGCGTAGGTGGGAAATTCCCCATCGTAGCGGCGCATGGCTACGGAAAGGGAATCGATAAATTCTGGCGGGGTACGGTCGATGTGTATGGTGCGGAAGAGACTGAAATGCTGGTTTTCGGTAGTGGATGCATCCAGGCGCAGAAGGTAATCTCCATCCAGATAGGGAAGGTCAAAGTAGGTGAGCTGGCCATTTTCCACAGGATCATAGTGGTAGGTGGGAGTGTTTACGTGGGGGTATTCCACGGATTTCCAGTCGGTAGATGCGGGCATGGATGCGGAGGTGTACATCACGCTGTAGCGATAAAAGTCGGATGCCAGCACCGTGCCGGTGATAGGGCCATTTTCCTTCAGCCAGCTGTTATCGGCGGGAGTGGAAATGGCGATGCTTTGCTGGGCGGTTTCGGTGAGCAGAGCCCAGGCGTCCAGCAGACCGTTGCCAAATTTGTTATCAAAACCTACCGAGCCGATGTCTTTGGCGGTTGTGGCCAGGCGGGCCTTTACTTCGTCGAAGGAGAGGGTGGGATCCAGAGCCAGAAGCAGGCCAATGGAACCGGCCACCATAGGGGCGGACATGGATGTGCCGGATTGCTGGGTGTAGAGGTTGTCGGGGAGGTTTGAGAAGCAGCTGTAAATCTGATTTCCCGGTGCCACGACGTCTATCTGTGGGCCATAACTGGAGAAGGATGAGAGGGAGTTGGTATTATCCACCGCTCCCACGGCGATGGTGGTGCTCAATCGGGCAGGGTAGGTAACTACGTGGGCGGCGGTTGCTCCTTCGTTACCTGCCGAAGCTACGATAATGCATCCATGGAGATAGGCGTAGTTACAGGCATCGGCGATGATGGGTGAATAATTGGTGTCTCCCCAGCTGAGGTTGATGACGTTGGCGCCCATATCGGCGGCATAGATGAGAGCCGCTGCGGCGTCGTCATCCTGCAAAAATCCCTGGCCGTTGGTGGTTTTGAAACCGGCACGAAGCATCAGAATTTTTGCCTGCCAGTTTATGCCACTTACTCCAAGGTTGTTGTTGGTGTCTGCTCCGATGATTCCACACACGTGAGTACCATGGTTTAATTCGTCAGTGGCATCGTTATCCCGGATAAGGAAATCTCCCGAAGCGATGTCGGCTAATTCCGGGGCATCCACGAAATCCCAGCCCCGCCAGTCATCCACGTAGCCGTTGGCATCGTTATCCAGGCCGTCATCGGGAATTTCGCCGGGGTTTTGAAAAACCGCTGATTGCAAATCGGGATGATCGAAATGGATGCCCGAATCGATGACTGCGATGATAATGGATTCATTGCCGGTGGTATAGTTCCACGCCTGAGGCATGTTGATATCTTCCAGATAGTTTTGTTGCAGATAAAAATCGGGATCGTTTGGCACCATAGAAAAGCGATTCAGGTAGTTTGGCTGAACCAGCTCTATGGCACTGTCTCGCAGATTTGTGGCTGCATCCCAATCAATATCCCGGGCGCAGGTGGCCAGGAAGTAGCGGTTGTCTGAGCCCGGAAAAACCGGCTTCAGCGAGACAACTTCCCAGCTTTGCAAGGCTGCATCCATAGCTGCAATGCCCATACTCCGCTGCTGCACTTCCATAGGTTGAGTGGTTTTGATAATGATCTGGTTGGGAACGAAATCCAGTCCGCAGACCAAAATCGGCACCAAAAGGAGGAGGAAAAAGCTCAAGGGTTTCATGGTACTCCCTAGAAATGGTAACTCAGTTCAAGCATATGGACATCGTCCAGATGCTCTTTGAAGGGGAGAAAGGCGTAATTCAGAGAGAATTTTTTCAGTGCCAGGCCAAATCCCATGGAGAGGTCTTCGGCATCGTAGCCCAGTTTGTATCCACCTCGGAGATAGAGGTTTTCGAAGATTTTTGTGTTGATCCCCACATTGGCTTTCACATCGTCGTCATCCTCGTGTTTTATCACTTTGATTTCGGCGCTGGACCAGATGGATCCGACGGTAAAATCTTTGATAATTCCTGCTTCCAGGGTTATGGGAATATCCACATATTCTTTATCCATCTTGGTAAAAAGCGCTTCGCTGGAGAGGTGTTTTATGGCGGCGGCGATTTTGAGATCTCGCAGGGGTGTGAGATAGGTGTAGCCCAGGTCAAAGGAGAGGCCAAAGCTGGATGCAGCATCGATCTTTTCATAGATGGTATTTACCGTGATGCCGGCATAGTGGTTTGGATGCAGGCGGCGGGCAAAATTGAGGGACACATTGATGTCCATGGGGTGAAATTCGCCGATTTTGTCGCCGATCTCATCACGGCGATCTATCTTACCATAATCCAGGTAGCGGTAGCCGGCACCGAAGGCGGTTTCCCCCTGATTTGAGGTGTAAGCGCCGTTGTTCATGGTGGTATCAAAGAGCCAATATGACTGGGTAATCGAGGCGGTTTTCCCATTTTGGAAGAGGGATGATGCAGGGTTTTCGAAGAAGCAAAGGGCATCTTGGGAAGAGAAGGAGCCGGTGGCACCCTGGGCGGCTGCGCTGGCGCTGGAGACGATTTTCAACATCTGAAAGCCCTTTTCTCCGTTGGTTTCGGCACACATACCGATTGAGACAAGTAGTATTGCGGTGATTATGAGTATTTGTTTCATCTGTCCTCCAAATTATTTCTCAATGGCAAATTTCCGGGTGATGGTGGTTCCATTACCACGTATCTTTGCAGCATATACGCCGGATGCCAGATGAGAGGCATCGATGTAAATAGCTCCCGGAATGTAGGCATCGCACTGCGATGAGCCGGTAAATATGATGTTTCCAGCAATGTCAAAAACCTGTATATGAACCTCCGTGTTTACTGCTGTCAGCAGTTTCAGGGTTATTGTCTTTTCTCGTTTTGCCCCGGCAGACACACTGCCTGTGAAGACAGAGGAGAGGGGGTTTGGATAGAAATATATTTCTTTATTGATAAAAGTTTTGGTGGTTTCCCAGCTGTTTTCCGGGGCTGGATGCAGGTACGATGCAGTTCTCTGCAGGTTTCCATAGGCGCTGCTCCATACCGGTTGCTCCACGGGGTTTGCCAAGGGTATTCGGTTAATCACGCCATTGTTACCACAGACAAAAATATAGTCCTGCGCTGCGATAGTTTCGGTATCTTGATAGGATGCCATCACCGGTAATGACATGGCCCGCTCGCTGAAAGCCACCGGATAAGAGCGGTTCAGTTCCCAAGTGTTACCTGTGGTGTTTTCCCATATGCCAAAGCGATTGCGGGACATGCCGCCGATGATTTCGCAGGTGCCATTGTCATCGATATCTACGGTGGTTATGCCGGCGGCGATTCCCAGAGAATCAGGCATATCCATGGTTTCATAAGGTGCTGAGAAGGTGCCGTTTGCGTTGAAGATGGCGAAGCTGTTTTCGCCGCCAATGAGGATGTCCAGCTGGCCGTTGGCATCTACATCTGCTATGGAGGGTATCGACAATGCCGAGAGGGGAATTTTTACCGGGAAGTGATTGAACAATACCCCATCCTGATGATAGACAAACAGCATGGTATCTGCGGTGGTGATGACAAAATCATCGGATTCATCGCCGTCGATATCGGCCTGAAGGGCGCTGAGAATTGCGGTGCTACGGGGAATTGCATCCAGTGTAATGGTGGAATAAGTGGAGATATCTGTGATATCGTAGCGAAGCAGTCGATAATCATCATCGGTGCGCATGGGCACGGTGAGGGTGTTTTCCTTCAGTATAAGGTTGGATGCGATCTGCCAATCACTGGAAATGTTTGTGTCTTGGCTATAATCCAGCTGGCGAATTTCTATGACGCTCCCTGCGTCACCGTCGAAATTAAAGGGTAAAAATATGTGTTGAAGCTGGTTTTCAGTGTCGGGATTTACTACCGGAGGACCAGCCCACACCAGATTATTAAAAGGCTGGATGTAGTAGTTCTCATCTTTGTTCAGCACATAGAGCCGTGAAAAGCTGAGGGCTTCATTCTGGCAGGGAAAAATGAAGGTGTTTTGAGCTTCGTCGTAGGCATAATAGTGGGGAATCGAGTCGATAGTTGCGGGAAAGTTGGGAGCCAGCTCGCCGAATTGCCACAGGAAGATTTTTCCATCCTGGATGGGATAAAGCACGTCGTTGTGGCCGTCTTCATCAAAGTCAACAATGGATGCGGAGAAGGGTGATGTGCCGGCGTAGGAGCTGTCCAGAAGCCATTCAAATTCAACATCGAAGCTCATGAGAGAATCGGAAGAGCTGATATTGGTCACAGCCAACCGGATGCCGCCGTAATAGCTTTCTGAGGTGGGCAGAGATGTGGTACCGGTGGCGGGATTGATGCGTTTACCAAAGTAATCGTTGTTGCCGGCGCGGTAGGCATCATTGGCGGATCCATAAGCTGCCATGGAAAGAGGTAAGCCGTCCAGATGCTGGGTGGCATCGGCTTCTTCCAGGTCCACTCCTTTGTGCTGAGCATTGCCGTTTGGTGAATTCAGTGCAAAATCCGGAGTGAAATTGGCGTTGATCACGGTTTCGTCGATATGCCAGATGAGGATGCCTGAGCCGTCTGTGCTGGAATCTCCCAGGCCGGGAAGATAAAAATCCCATTCGCAGCCGTAATAGGTGTTTTCCATAAAGTTAAATTTTGGTTCTCCGGCATTGGGATGGCCGGCAGGATAGTAGTTTTGCTGGTCCGGGGGAAGCAATTGGAAGCTGAAGGAGGGCTGACCCGAGGTGGCTCCGATGCTGCCGTCGGGATTTTGCTGGCGATTTTCCAGTAAGAAATATTCAGTTTCAGAGAGATTGATTTTGTAGAGTTTCGGAGTGGATTGATCATCTGCCTGGGGGAAGGTGATCTGGTTATCGTATTGGGATGCGTCAATCTCCACAACATCGGGTTCCCATCCCATATAATAGCGTGACCAGGCGCAGGGGAGGGGTGGCACAAAGCCACCGGCATTCCACACGCCGGTACCCATCAGACCAAAATTTCCGATGCCTTGGGAAGAGCCGTTGGATGAGTCGTTGTCAAAGAGTGTTGCCATACCTACCTGGTGTCCAAACTGATGCACGATAACGCCGTAGATGCTGTAAAACCGGCTTTCACCGGGGATGTTGTAGGGTTGCCATTCGGTTTCGGGACACAGCACAAATTCTTTGATGAAGGTGTTGTCGTTTGTGGCGATGCCGGGAAAATCATCGTTTTCGGGGTCAAGCTCTTCCTGCAGGCTTTTGCGGGAAATGAAGCTTGTCCAGAGGGTGCCGGCGTTTTGTCCATCCACATCGGCTTCCTGCCCTGCTCCGGCGTGGATGATGATGAAGGAATCGTAAGCTGAAAAGTCGATTTCGTTATCTACAGCAGCAACCACGTCGCTGGCCAGTTGGCCGGTGCGTTCTTCGTCGCCATAGTAGCCAATGGGGTTTGGCAGGGTAATCACATCATCCAGAAGGGTGTAGTGTTTGGTGCCGTCGTCTTCGATAATTTGATAGGTATCGTGGGAGACATCCTTGTAGTAGGATGCCAGGTGAAACATCAGCCGATCGAAATAGGCATAGTCATGGGCCAGAGAATCGGGGTAATCTGCTTCCAGGTTAAAGCTGAGGTCGCTGAATTGAACCCGAAGTACCAGGATGCTGTCCGGCAGGTTTGCCGGTGACCGATAAGGGGTTTGCGGGGTGAAATTTTCTGACGGATAAATATGAGGCATATCGATACCGGAGGTTTTTTCCGGAACCGGTGGTACAGCATATAATATACTGCACAGCAGTATTGATAGCAGGATACAAGTTCCAGCTTTGCGCATAATTACTCCTTTTTGTAGAATGAAAGACCCCCTTATCGGCTGATAAGAGGGTCGTCAAGTAAATTAGTTAGCCGAGATGAATTAAACCTGACCCGCCATAACTTTTTTTTCATTGCATTTGCACATAGAGATGAATTCATAGCGCGGTGTCCATGTGTCTGCTTTTGATTTGTTAGCGCGAACAAGCTTTATTTTTTTTACTTCAGTGTTGCATTTGGGACAGATTACTTTGCCTTCTGTGCTCAATTCATGAGCAAGTTTGGCTGCGAAAGTTCTTCCTTTTGGCATTATTCCTCCTTGAGTGGGTTATACCCGTTCAATGTATTCACCATTACGGGTGTCTATCTTAATCTTATCTCCAACTTCTAAAAAGAAGGGAACCGTGATGTTCAGTCCGCGATCGGTAACTGCTTTTTTACCACTTACAGATGCCGAATTACCCTTTACGTTGGGTTCGCATTCAGCAATTTCCTGCACAACAGTGGTTGGTAGCTCTATACCCAGGATGTTACCTTCGGGATCAACCCGCATGGCTACTTCCATGTTTTCTACTATCAGTTTATCCAAATCTCCGATCACTTCGGCTGGAACATTCATCTGCTCATAATTCGATTGATCCATGAAAACATAGAAATTTCCATCGAAATAGAGATATTCCTTCTTAACCTTTTCTACACGGACTTCTTCCAGCTTTTCACTGGTGCGAAAGGTGTTTTCCAACACCTTCCCGGTAGTCACGTTCTTCAGTTTGGTACGCACAAAGGCGCCACCCTTACCGGGTTTCACGTGCAAAAATTCTACTATCTCATACAAATCATTCTTATACCGAATGATCATCCCATTATGGATGTCTGATGTCGTTGCCATTGCGACTCCTTCATCTCCGTGAGCATCTCACAGAGTCTCACTCTCGATACTTGACCGATAAAACAAAAATTAATATTGGAGGATATATGGCAAGCAAAAAATGGGTAACTACTCTCCCTTTGGAAAATAGTCCAATTCTGTAACCACAGTACACTACCCTTGCAGGAGGCAGATACACTTTGGGGTAAGTTAGAATTGACAAACCGATTCCCGTTAATTTTCTTGTAAAGGCACTGTAAAAAACGAGGAAGTGAAATCCCGGTAAGGGATTAAGGAGCGTTAATGAAAGCTAGAATGTTACTAATCTTATGCATCAGTATCACTGTTCTCGGAGCCAACTCGGTCTTTTCTTTTGACGGGATGGCAGAACAAAACACCGGCGCTGACGTGTATGGCAAGGGTATGGGAGAAACAGGCAGTGCTGACCTGTTTCGTATCAATCAAAGCACATCCAATCCATCGCTGATGGTAAGCGCAAACAAAGTATTTTTTGCATCGGGCATTTCCATGGGAAACATGTGGTATGAAGATAAGGCTGGCGAAACCTATCGGGATGACGGTCTTTATTTTCCCTACTTCAGTATGATTGTTCCCATGGGAAATCACAAAATCGGGTTCCATTTCAGTACGTATCTTTCGGGTGATCTTACCAATGAAATGGATTTCACATGGGGTTTTGAAGGGGATACCCTGAGTTATGTGCAGAAAAACAATATCCGCCAGAACGTATTCAAAGTAGAGCTCTTGTATGCCTACAAATGGTCTTTTGTAAACCTGGGCATTGGTGGCCACTATTATCTGGGAAACGAGCGTCGTCGCTGGGAAGCCATGTTTGATGAATCCGGTTACGATGATGTGAAATATGAAATGGAAGAGGATTTCAAAAATGCGGGATTTACCCTGGGACTGAGCAAAAAGCTCGAGCACTTCTCCCTGGGCGCCACCTATACATCTGCATCTGAGCTCAAAGGTGAATCCATCTACTGGTTCAATCACTTTCCCGGCGGTGACACCCTGGATGTGGAAAACGAAGTGCTGTTTGAAACGCCACAGATGGTCAATATCGGGATTACAGGCCGTTTTTCCGAGCGCTATAAAATCAGTTTGGATGCCCATTATGAGATGTGGGAATCTACCGATACCTACGAAGATAATACTTTGAAGGTGGGCGTGGGATTTGCCTATGATCCCCTCAGTGGATATGGTAACTGGTATGAGAGGATTCCTCTCAGAGTGGGCGCATACACCCGAAATTTACCCTTCCGGCGTAACAATGAATCCATCCGGGAAAATGCTGCAACCATGGGATTTTCCATTCCTCTGAAATCTACCAACAAAAAAATTGAATTTGCTGCGAAATACTTTACTCGTGGAGATCTGGACACCCACGGACTGGAAGAATCAGGATTGGAATTTACCTTCGGCTTCAGTGGCTTCGACATCTTTAAAAAACGTGTGAAAAACATAAAACATCGGGATATTCCAAAAGCAGATTTATAGAGAGGATCAATTATGTATATCAATCAGCACCTGTGTGATGTGTGCGGGACCTGTGTATCGGTGTGCCCGGTGGATGCTATAGAAGTATTTGAAACCCAAGTGGTTATCGATAATGATGTCTGCATTTCCTGCGGGAAATGCGCCCAGGTTTGCCCGGCCCGGGCCATTGGAGATGCTCTATGATACGAAAATTTTACGACGTCGTCGTTATCGGTGCAGGACCTGCCGGCAGTGTGGCCGCACGCTATGCAGCTATGGGCGGCGCCAGTGTATTGATGCTGGAACGTGACCGTGAACCCGGCATCCCTGTGCGCTGTGCTGAAGGTGTTTCCGTAAACGGCATCGAGCCCTACATTGATATTGATGAAAGCTGGGTTGCCGCACGAATCAATCATGCCAAACTGGTGGGACCCTCGGGAAACAGCGCATTTTTACGTAATAACGGTGCAGGCCTTGTGTTGGAGCGCCGCATCTTTGATGTCCGTCTTTGCGAATTGGCTATCGCCCAAGGTGTCCGCCTCCTGACCAAGGCAAATGCCACCGGTCTCATCAAGAAAAACGGGGTGGTGTCTGGCGTGGAATTTACCCATGATGGCGTTGAAACTTCGGTGGCGTGCAACATCGTTATCGGTGCCGACGGCGTGGAATCACGGGTTGGCCGCTGGGCCGGGATGGATACAGCTCTGGCCTTGAAAGACTTGGATACCTGCGTGCAGTACACCCTGGATGGCATCGATGTGAATCCTGAATATTGCGAATTTCAGTTTGGCAATGAAATTTCTCCCGGTGGCTATGTGTGGATTTTCCCGAAATCCAATCACAGCGCAAACGTGGGTATCGGCATTGCCGGTGACAAAGCCAAAGACAAGGGACCCAAACAATATCTGGATACTTTCGTAGCCAAACGTTTTCCCGAAGCATCGGCTACCTACACAGTCTATGGCGGCGTGCCCACATCCTATATGAAAGATGAATATGTGCAGGATAATGTGATTTTGGCTGGAGATGCTGCCCGTCAGGTCAATCCTATTACCGGTGGAGGTATCGTGCAGGGGATGATAGGGGGACAGCTGGCTGGGGAAACCGCTGCTGAAGCGGTAAAAGCTGGCAAATTCAACCGCAGATTCCTCATGTCTTATAAGAGGAAATGGGACAAGCGACTGGGCGATAACCAAAAAGTGATGTTCCGTTTGAAAGAACGCTTTCTGGGGATGACCGACGGGAAATTTGAAAATCTGGTGAATTTTATCAAAACCATCCCGGAAGATAAATTCAGCATGAGTTACCTCTTTAAAGAAGCGGTGAAAGAAGATCCCAAATTGATGATGGATGTGGCAAAATCATTCATCGTGAGTAAGCTGAAAAAATAACCCATACAGTCAGTTGTTCGCAGCAACTGCCTGAACATTATATGCCGCATCTTTTCGGGATGCACAGGAGTTGTGATGTTGCTATCTTTTGTGATACCAGCCTTTAATGAAGAAGAAAGCCTTACTCGGCTGTATCGGGAGATTTCCCAAAATGTGGGAACCTATGATTTTGAAGTGATCTTTGTGGATGACGGCAGTACCGATACCACCTTTGATGTGATGAAACAGCTGGCCGCAAATCACTCGCAGGTGAAGGTTATCAGGTTTCGGGGTAACTTTGGAAAATCTGCCGGCCTCAATATCGGTTTTTCCCACGCTTCCGGCGACGTAATATTTACTATGGATGCTGATTTACAGGATGATCCCCGGGAAATTCCTCACTTTCTGGAAAAGTTGGAGGAAGGCTATGATTTGGTGACGGGATGGAAAAAGAAACGCCATGACCCCATAAATAAAACTCTTCCCTCAAAAATCTATAATGCCGTAACCTCCGCCAGCTTCGGTCTGAAGCTCCACGACTACAATTGTGGCTTCAAAGCCTACAGTAGAGAAGTGATGCAAGAGCTGGATATCTATGGCGAGATGCATCGCTATGTACCTGCTCTCGCCCACGCCCGCGGCTTTCGCATCGCCGAAATTCCCGTGCATCATCGAAAACGAGAATTTGGAAAATCAAAATTTGGTACCGAACGGTTTCTCCGTGGATTTCTGGATTTGATCACCGTAAAACTGGTTACCAGTTATCTCCACAGTCCCCTCTATCTCTTCGGCAGAATCGGTGCCACCTCTACCCTCCTGGGAATTATCATCGGCCTCTATCTCACCATCCTTAAGTTTGGATTCGGTGTGCCACTTTCCAATAGACCCCTGCTTTTTCTTTCAGTTTTACTCGTGATGGTAGGGCTTCAAATTTTCTCCATCGGCCTTCTGGGTGAGCTCATCGTAAATCAAAACCGACGCCAAACCCGGGGAACAAGAATCTCAATCCGGGAGAAAATCAACTTAGGTAAGGAGATTTCTCATGAGGAAGCATGAGTTATTTATTCAGAAGATGTCTGCTGCCGGACTCGACAACACAGCGATAAAAGCCTTTCAATATTACTTCGATAAAACTCTCTCCGGCGAAAGCGGCCATCTGGCCGAACCTGATATCCAGCCTCCCGACAATGCCAAAGTAATACCCATGACAGCGTTGACAGAAAGCACAACCGCAAACCTCGATAAACTGGCGGTGATAAAACTCAACGGTGGACTGGGCACCAGTATGGGTCTGACCAGATGCAAATCTCTGCTTCCGGTGAAAAAGGGGTTTACCTTCCTCGACATCATCGCATCCCAGATTTTATACATCCGAAAAAAAACCAGCCAGAAGGTGCCTCTGCTCTTTATGCACAGCTTTTCCACCCAACAGGATTCCCTGAAATTTTTGGAAAAATATCCATCGTTACCTCTGGATGACCTCCCTCTGGACTTTGTACAAAACAAATTTCCCCGAGTGAGACAAGATACCCTGGAACCGCTCTCCCTTGAAGATGACAGAAAAAACTGGAACCCACCGGGACATGGGGAAATTTACCAGGTTCTGGCGCAATCTGGCTTGCTGGATGCCCTGCTGAAACGAGGTGTTACATATGCCTTTATCTCCAATTCGGATAACCTTGGAGCAACGGTGGAACCACGAATTCTGAACTACATGACAGACACCGGAACACCATTTTTGATGGAAGTGTGCAATCGTACCGAGATGGATAAAAAAGGCGGGCATCTGGCGGAAAATGCTGATGGTAAACTGGTGCTGCGGGAAAGTGCTCAATGTCCGGCTGATGAAGTGCGTAAATTTCAGGATATCCAGCGATACCGCTATTTTAATACCAACAATCTCTGGGTGCATTTACCTTCATTAAAAGCACAATTGGATGTCCATGATGCCTTTTTGCCGCTGTCTCTCATCAAAAATCCCAAGACTGTGGATGGGGTGGATGTGTTTCAGCTGGAATCTGCCATGGGTGCAGCCATAACGCTGTTTGATGATGCAAAAGCCCTGGTGGTACCCCGTGAACGCTTTTTACCGGTGAAAAAAACCAACGATCTTCTGGGACTCTGGTCAGATGCCTATTCCTTGCATCCAGACTGGACATTGCGGCTGGCTTCACATCGTATCACAGGTCCTCTGGTGGCACTTGATGAGGTGTATTTCAAGACCATCGATCAATTGACTGCTCATACGGAAAAAGGCGTTCCATCCCTGAAAAATTGTGCATCATTGGTGGTGAAAGGCGATGTGAGCTTTGGTAAAAATGTAACGATACAAGGTGATGCGGTGATTCAAAGTGCATCGCCGGTAACTCTGGAGAATGTGGAGATTTCGGGTATTTACAGGATGTGATCGATATCCTTTTCTATCTCACTGTAGGTATCTTTATAGATTTTTTCCAGCGCTTTTTTCTGTATCTGACGAACTCGCTCCCGTGATAAACCCAGCTCTTCGCCAATCTGGGCGAAATTTTTACTGCTATTGCCATCCAGACCAAAATATTGCTTAACGATATAGGCATCCCGAGAGGGTAAACTTTTGAGGGATTCTTCGATAGAGTTGTGAAGCCGCTCCTGATAATAGAGGGTTTTGGGATCTGTCACGGAGGGATCTGCCAGAAAATCTTTGATGGTTACCCGATCGTCTTTGTTAGAGAAGGAAGATTCATCTATGGAAAGGGTTTTCACTCTCTGCATATCCAACTTTTTGATGGCCCGTTCGTCGAAGTTTGTCTTCTCCATCACCTCTTCCATCGTCGCATTGTATCCGGTTTCACTGAAGATTTTATTCCTGGCTTTTCGCAGTTTATGTACCATGTTGCTTTTTCCCAGGGGCATGCGGATAACGTTGGTTTTTTCCGCCAGGGCGAAGAGGATTTTCTGCTTTATCCACCACACGGCGTAGGAAATCAGTTTGTTTTGTTTGGATGGATCAAATTTCTCGATCGCCCGAATCAAACCAATGTTTCCCTCACTGATGAGCTCGGCAAGGGAGAGACCGCGATTTTGGTATCGGGATGCGATTTTCACCACAAATTTCAGGTTGGATTCCACCAGCTTTTCTATCGCTGCTTTATCTCCTTTCTGCGCCTTTATAGCCAGCTCCTGTTCCTTTTCTCTGCTCAAGGTGGGAATCTTGGCAATTTGATTTAGATATTGTTGTAACGCTTTATCATCAAAGACATTTTCACTCATAGTTTTATCCTATTCTGTTTGGTATCTACACCTGAAACTCTGCATGATGATCGTAGATGAAATCCAGAAGCTCATCATTGGTCATATGTAATCTCTTAGCTAAAGAAAAAACCATCTTCACACCCGATAAATTTAACCCGACTTCCTGAGTCAGCGTGATAATTATGGTTATTTTTGTCACGTCATTTTGTGAGAACAGCCGGGTATTATTGGAAGTGCGGTTGGGTTTTATCAAATGTTTGCGCTCGTACATACGTATGGTCTGGTCATGAATTCCCAGGCGTTTTGCCACTTCTCCGATCAACATATATTCTTTCATATTTTTCATTCCGAGATCTCTGGTAGCACGGTGCGGGGATTTATCGCCTTTCCCTGCACCCGATATTCAAAATGTAAATGTGTGCCTGTGGATGAGCCTGTGGAGCCCATTGCAGCGATGGGCTGTCCCTTTTTCACGAGCTCTCCCAAGCGTACCAGATTGGCTTCATTGTGGGCATACACTGTCATTATCATGTTTTCGTGTTCAATGATTATCACATTGCCGTAACCTCGCTGAGTTCCGGCAAACACTACTTTTCCGTCTGCCACGGCAAATATCGGATCACCCGGTGCGGCTGCAATGTCTATCCCTTTGTGTGGTCTGCCATTACGCATACCAAATTCAGAGGTGACTACCCCCTTTGTTGGGGCGATTAACGGAGATTTTGGCTTATAGCTGGAAGACGGTGCGGCTCTTCTTGCGGGAGAATGTACGGCGGTTTTATGTGGTTTTTCAGATGGTTTTTCAGTATGGGATGCAGAGGACTTCTTGTCGCTGCTGTGGGCTGGTTTCACCGTGGTAGTAGCGGCTGCGTGTCCAGCCTGAAGCCAGAGTTTCGTGCCTGGCGATATATCAAATTGGGAAAGATTGTTAAACTCCATCAGGTCAAAAACGGTGATGTCGTACATCTTGGCGATGCGATTCAGGGTTTCCTGCTGGGTGGTGATGTGGTATCCGGATTTCGGGATTGGGCGGATGGTGATGTATTCCTGCTTCCGTGACGGCCTTGGATTGAGATAAATCTTCTGGCCTATATAGATGCGGTCGGAAGTGAGGTTATTGAAAATCTTGATTTTACGCACAGTGAGGTTATGCTGCCTGGCAATGGATGTAAGGGTTTCACCCTTTTTCACAATGTGATATTTGCTGGATGGAGTAATATAACGGGGATTGCTGGACATCCCACCCAGGGCCGGAACTATCACCATCATAAGAGAAAAAAAAAGCCATCTAATAACGTACATGAAAATCCTGATATCGGGTAGCTGCGGTAATGGGAGAGGGCTGGACAGAATTGACAAACCCCCGTGATGGACCGGCCTGGATAACACTGATGAAGGCCTGAAGGTTTGCGGGATTTCCC
>Ga0190304_1000765_pt1 | contig 14910 bp, 12 predicted proteins | sample 48700712_MG_FD_161670 | JGI IMG/M metagenome (GOLD analysis project Ga0190304, IMG submission 161670) | Hydrothermal vent sediment bacterial communities from Southern Trench, Guaymas Basin, Mexico - 4870-07-1--2_MG | ecosystem: Environmental > Aquatic > Marine > Hydrothermal vents > Sediment ... | reverse complement strand
TAAACTGGCCTATCAAGAACCACTATTCCGCCAGCATGTTTAGAAATTTGACGAATTTTTCCACTAAATTCTTTTGCCATATCTATTATTTTTTGGTTTTCTTTATAAAATTTATAAAGATGAGGACTAGCTTCTTTAAGTATATTTAAATTTTCTTCAAGGTTTAAAGAAGAATCTAAATAACGAGTAAATTCATTACTTTTTTTAAAATCTACTTTATAAACTCTTAATAAATCTTTAATAGAAGATTTAAGTCCTAACCTAGAATAAGCCCCAACCTGAAGTACTCGGTCTTCTCCAAATTTTTTTCTTAAAAAATTAAATAATGGGTCTCTTCCAGAAGGAGAAATATCTGTATCAATATCTATTCCCCCAGAAGCTCCAGTAATTACTTGTTGAGTTTTAAATTTTTCTTCTACTTTAGAAGTATATCCTAAAATATAAGGAATAATATATTTCCCTGTTATTTTTTTACCACTTTCAAAAACACTAAGTAAATCTATCTTATTTTTATAAAAATTCTTTGCATACATAAATTCATGTATAAAATCTTTTCTTAATTCTGGATATTTTTTAATCGCTTTAAAACATTTAGTTTTAAATTCAGTAAATGTATAATTTATTTTTCCACGTTCTATAATATCAGGAAAATAAGAACATACCATATCAAAACTTCTATGATCTGATAAAAAACGAGAAAAAAGAAGCCCATACTTTATAGGGTCTAATTTTGTTATACCAAGAGTATATAATACTAAACTTCCAGCAGCCGAACCACGACCAGGAGCTGAAGAATATCCATTAGTTTTTACAAAATCTAACATCTCATATAAAAGTAAAATATAACTTGAAAAACCTTTACGTAAAAGCACTTCTAATTCTTGCTTGAGACGTACTTTATACTCTCGTGGTGGACTTTTATCAAACTTTTGGTATAATCCATCATTTGCTAATTTTACAAGTCTCTCATCATCATTTTCAGTAATTTTAGGAAGATACATTTTTTTTCTTTTTGGTATTTCATAATTACATTTTTTTGAAATTATCTGAGAATTTCCCATCCACTTAAATAAATCACTAACTTTATAATTATATCCAAAATCTTTATTAAACTGTACATAATCTTCTTCTTTATGATAAAATAAATTCTTACTTTCTAATTCAAAAGAAAGATTATCTATTGTATCTTTATTTCTAATAGCAATAGAAATAGTTTGTAATATATCTTGACCTTTTTCAGAATAATGAACATCTCCTGTTAATACAATAGGAACCCCATGTTTATTTGCTAAGTTTATAAAAAAATCATTAATTGATTTTTGCCCATTTTCAAGATTATTCATTCGATAAGTAAGTTCATTTAATTGAATTTCTGCATAAAAATCATCTTTAAATTTATCAAGATATTTAAGAAATAATTGTTCTGCGTCTTTTACTTTTCCTTTTTCTAAAAGTTTTCCCCATTTACTTGCCATACAAGCAGTTCCAACAATTATTCCTTCAGAATTATTAAAAAGTTCATCTTCAATAATTCTATTAGAATAATAAAAATGGTTTTCATCCTTCATAGAAAGATAATTTAACTTTAATAAATTTTTATATCCTGTTTCATTTTTTGCTAATAAAATAAGATGATTAGTTTTAGTACGTATTCTTTTGTTTTTATCATTTAAAGTAACCAAATCATCAACAATATACATTTCAACACCAAAAATTGGTTTAATTCCATATTTTTGGCAAGCTTTTTGGTGTTGAAAAACTCCAGCCATTCTTCCATGGTCAGTTATTGCTAAAGAAGGGTGATTATATTCTAATGCTTTTTGAGCATATTGTTCAGAAGTGCCTATTCCATCTAATAAAGACATTTGAGTATGAAGATGCAATTGTGTAAACAAAATTTACCTCTTTTTTTTATTTCTAATTAATTTTAACATTTCGTCTTTTTTTAGTCAAGAAAATCTAATAAACTTTTTTTATTTTTGTTCTATACAGTAATTGTAAAGTTAATTTTATATATTCGCCAAAAGGAACTTTTATGAAATTCTATCTTAAAGAAGAACAAATGATTTCAACCAAATCAATAATAAATGGTGCAAGCACAACAGCAAGCAGTAAAAGAATCCAAAGAAAAACTTCAGAAAGATTTTTAAAAAACTCTGATATAGGGACTCTTTCTAAAAATTTATTAGCAGATGCAATATATTATTTCAAAAAATTTAAACCAGAAGACCTTAAAGAAGTTATAAATAGTTCAAAAATAAAAAATGCTATTAACAATGGAATTGAAATTAACCCAGAAAGTCGCCACCTCTCAAGAACTCAAACAATAATAACCTATCTCTTTATTCTAAACCATGTTTTATCACTAAAAGGTGGCCGATATAAAGAAAAAGCTCAAAACTTTACTAAAAATTTTATTACTAAAAAAGGAGACATTGTCTTTGATTTTGAAAAAGAAATTAATTCAAAAAGATTAAATTTTAATGCTAAAAAAGCTATAAACAATTTACTTAATTATCAAGAAAATAAAAAAACTAAATCTAAAGATAATAAAACTCAAGCTTCTGAAGAAGAAGAACCTGAAGAAAAAATTTCTAAAGAAGAATCTCCTGAAGAAAAACCTCCTGAAGAAGAAAATAATTTTGAAGAACCTGAAGAAGATTTACAAAAAGATAAAATTAAACAAGCTTTAAAAAATTTGGATTATAATTATAAAAACTATATTGATGAACTTAATTCTATTATAAAAGATAGTAAAAATCCAAAAAAAATAGAAGCTTTAAAAAAAGATATAGAAACCCCATATGAAAAAGCAAAAAAAAGAATGGAAAGAGCTGACAGAGGGCTTGTAATGAATCCTGATTTAAGAGCTATTTCAGACTTAACTGCTTTTAAAAAAATTGGAAATTTAACTATTTCAAAAGCAAAAATAGCTGAAATGCCTAATGTTGCTGAGAGAACATCAAAAGCCATAATAAGAGCTAAAGATAAAATAAGTGAAACACTAAAAAAGGGTAAAGAAGCTACAAAAAAATCAGTTATCGCTCAACAAGGAAGAGAAACTTTAAGAAAAGTAAAAACTAATATTCAATCAGTAAAAGATAAATCTCTTTTTAAGAAAATAACTCAAAACAAAGAAACAAGAGACTTGTTTGAAAAATTAAGAACTCTCGGATATAGACAAGGATTTGAAAAATTTAGAGAATTTTATGCAACTCAAGATAAAGATAAACGAGATAAAATTCTTGATGAACTAAAAAATACTCTTTATACATTACAAAAAAATAAAACAAAAATAAAAAATACTTCTACTAAAAAAATACCTCAAAACAAAGAAAGAATGGTTAGTAAAGTTAAAAGGGCTCCTTTAGCTGTTAGAAAATCTTTTGAAGGTTCTGATGATGATGATGATGAAGAACTAAAAAGATATAAAAAACAAAAAAATTTAATAGCTCATACTATTATTTCTGATAAATTAATTTTAGAAAGCGTAAGAAAAAAAATTAAACTTAAATAACTTTTTAAACAAAAGTTTCTATTTTACTATAACCATCTTCTTTAAAAACTCTTATTCTTTTTTCAAAATTTTCTTGTAACTCTTGCCTATGTGAAATAATTATGATTGAATTATCTTTAGCTAAACTATTAATTACTTCAATAATTGAATTAATTCCTTTTTCATCAAGATTTCTATCCAATATTTCATCAAAAATAAGCATTTCTATTTCAGACGAAAAAAAATCTTTTACTAACATATATAAAGAAAAAGCAACTGCAATATCAAGTAATGATTTTTCCCCAGAAGAAAAAGACTTAAAATTAATTTCTTGTTTATTTTCAGTTATTGTTTCTGTAAGATTACTATCAAAACTTACTTTTAAATCTTTATCAAAAAACAATGGAATATAGTGATTAATATTATTATTAAATACATTAATCATTTTTCCTATAATATATTTTTTAATACCATAATCTTTATTAGAAAATATTTTAAGTAAAAACTGATACTGCTTTAATTCATCATCTTTATTTTCTTTTTCTATTTTTATCTTTTTTAACCTTTTATTAATTTTATTAATTTTTTCATTAAGAGTTTTAACATAATCTTTATTATAAATTCCTTTTACTGAATTTAAAATTTCTTTAAGGCCTTTTTCTAATTTTTTAATTTTATCTTCTGTGTTGTTTTTGTTAATAAAAATAGCTTCTAAATATTTTGAATCATATTTACTTCCTTCAATTTCTTTTATTAATTTTTCCTTTTGCTCTATTATTTGAGTATCTAAATATTTTATTTTTTCATCTTTAGCTTCTATAATATTTTTTAATTTATTAATTTGAATAATATTATTAGTTTTTAATGATGTTATAGACTCAAGTTTATCTATTTCCATAACATCATTTACAGGCTTAATATTATTATTAAGCTTAACTATATCTTTTTCTAATGAATCTATAAGTTCTGTATAAGTTTTAATAAGAGGAATAAGTGTTTTTAAATTAGACTCAGACTCTTTAATTAATTTAAGTAAAGAATTTTCTATTTTATGTTGAATTTCTTTATTTATTTTTTGACCACAAGTATGACAAATATTAGAAGAATTGGCTTTTAATTTTTCTTTTTTTTCTATTATTTCTTTTTTATTAAAAGCTATTTCTTTATTTATTTTTTCTAATTGTTTTTGAGCTTCAACTTTTTCTTTTTTTAAATCAGATATTTTTTTAAAAATATCTTTATTTTTATTATTAATTTTAATCTTATTTTTTTCTAGGTCAACATCAATATTTTCGAGTTCTTCAATTTCTATTTTAATATCATTATATTTTATAACTTCATTTACTAAAATTAAATTATTTTCTTCTTTTTCTTTTTGTAAAATTTTTAATTTATCTAATATAGGTTTATTAAAATTGTCTATCTCATTTTTTTTATTAATAAGTTCAAGTTCTTTTTTTGCATCTATAGAATTTATTTCTTTTAATCTTATTTCTTCTTTTTTAATTTCTAATTCAAAATTCTTTTTATCTCTTTGTAATAAAATTAATTTCTTTTTTATATTATCTTTATAATCTTCTATAGATTGAAGAACTGTATTTTTTCCATATATTAATTTTTCAATATTACTTTTTGAAATTTCATATTCTTCTTCAATAGGAGCTTTTATTTTTTTTATTGTATTTGCCCATTTTTTAAAAATATTCATATTAAGAACAGAATCAAAAATTTCAAGACGCTTAGCTTCTGTTGAACGTAAAAAAGATATATATATTTCACTTGAAAACATTATTGAACTTATTGCAGCTTTATGGCTCATTCCTATTATAGAATTAATAAGCTCTTGTGCATCACGTTTTTTAACTGGAGAAATATTTTTATGATTTTTAAAAATTGTTACACAATCTTTAAATATTTCATGCTTCCTATACCGAATAATAGAATATAAATCATTTCTTACATAAAATATATATTCAACCTTACAATTTTTTTTATTTTTTCTATTTACTACCTCATCTTGATTAACGAGGCTTTCTCCATAAAGGCACCAAATTAGTCCGTCAACAAAAGCCGTTTTTCCTGCACCAATATTCCCAAAAATAAGTTTTACATTATTTCCCCCTAAATCAATTTCAGTTTCTTCCTCTCCATAACTTTTATAATTTTTTAAAATAATTTTATATGGTTTCAAACTCCCGTCTCCCTTACTATTTTATCAAATAATAATAAAATTTTTTTATTATCTATATTTTCACTTTGTAAAATAAATTCTCTTGTTATCTTCTCAATATCTTGTGCTTCTTTTATATTTGCTTCTAATATTTCTTCTCCATCTTCTTTTTCAAAAATAGGAATTACATCAATTGCTCCATATTCATAAAGTATATATTTAAACTTAGCAAAATCTTGTATTTTCTCATTAATATAAACAACAACAAAATTTCCTTTTATTTCTAAATTCTTAATATTGCTTAAATCATTAGAATGTATTTCAATATATTTTGGAGCATCAGTATACTCTATAAAATCCCAATTTTCTGTATCTGTATCAAAAACAATAAAACCTTTTTTCTGCCCTATTTCTCCCCTATATAACTGAATAGGAGAACCAACATATGTAATATTTTTTTGATGTTGATGCCTATGGAAATGCCCAGAAAAAACTTGAGAAAAATCTTTAAAATATTCATATCCAAAAGCATGTTTTTCAGTTACATGATACATATTATCAAAAGTAAAATTTGCTATAGGGAGATGAGTAAAAAGAAATTCAGAAGTTATATTTTTAGGAAAATCTTCTGGCTTTAAAAGATAAGGCAAAAATCCACATTTTTTACCCCCAAGTTCTAACTCTGTATATTGTTTTATTACAAGTCCTAAAGGAGAAAATGTATCTACAATAGTATCATAATCTCTATTATATATATCATGATTTCCTACTAAAAATATAAATTCAACTCCATTTTGTTTCATTTCCCAAAACTTCAAAAAAAATGGAACAAACGTATCAGCTTTTATATTTGAATTTTTATGAAATAAATCTCCAAGTATAATAATTTTATCTAAATTATTATTATTATAATATTCTTGTAAATAATCTAAATAATCTAACAATAATCTAGTATTTATTCCAGATTTATTATGTAAATCTCCTGTTAATAATAATTTCATTCCTTCTCCTTATCATTAAAATACAATGCTCCTGATGGCAAAATATCAAATAAATTATATTTCTTTATTAAATAATAGTATAACTTATTTTGTTTTTTTTGGCAAATTTTTTTTTCTAAAGGTCTAAGATTTTTTAAACTCCAAGCTTTTTTAAATTCTCCTGGAATAGCAAACCTATATAATGATATTGGAATAATTTTATCTATCCACCAATAACTACCAAAATTATCCCAACTCATATTTTTATTAAACTGAAGCTCTAAATGAATTTTTAATTCTTTAAGTGAAAAATTAACCATTTTTTCCCATTTTTTATTATTTTTATTTTGCTTAATAGAAATATAAATTTGATGTTTTAAATTACTATCAAATTTTTTTCTATTTTTTGAAATATTTTTTTTACCTTTATTTCGACAAGCCTTACAAATACTTTTATGTCCATCTTTTGATTTTTTATCTTTATGAAATTCTGTTAATTCTAATTCTCTTTTACATTTTGAACATTTTTTCATTTTTTTCTCCGACAAAAAAGTGTATATAATATATATGTTATATATCAATATATAAAGTACATAAAAAGTTAATATTAGATAAATAAAAAATTAAGGAGAAAACCATGTATCTTACTAATATTAATAGTTCTTTATTAGAACCAAAAAGAAAAAATAGATGGGTTTTACAATTTTCAAACATTGACATTTTAGATAATGTAGGAGAAAAATTAGCTTTTGCAGCTTATAGTGGAGCTCGACCTTCTATTTCATACGAAGAAACAGAAATGCATCGTTTAAATGAACGATTTTATGTCGCAGGAAAACCTTCTTGGGAAACATTAAGTTTTGAATTTTATGATTACATTGATTCGAATTCTGCTTCAAAAATTTTATGGGATTGGTCAAATTCAATCTATAACCCCTTAACTGGTGCAATGAATTCTAAAAAATCATATAGTAGCATTGTAACTCTTGGATTATTAAACCCTGCTGGAGGAATAGTTGAAAGCTGGAATCTTTACTACGCTTGGCCTCAAGCCGTAAACTGGAATGATCTTGATGCTTCTAGTTCTGACATTGTAAATGTTTCTTTAACTCTTAGGTTTGATTTCGCAATTAGAGGAACTACTGCAAATGATTCAGCAGAAGATTCTGGTTCTGGCGCTATACCAGACAATTCACAAAATAGTTCTATTACTAATCCTAATAACATTTAATAACTTAAAAGCTCTAAGAGATTTCTCTTAGAGCTTATTAAAAATATATATAAAAAACATAATAAATTATTATGTATTGTTTTTAAAATTTTAAAAATTTTCCTTTTCTATTATCTTTAATAGAAAGTTCTTTTTTCACAGCAGTAGAAAATAAATTTTGTTTATTAAAATTTTTTCTTTTATTAATATCCATTTTTTTTGTTACTTCTGTAACAGCAACTATTATAGCCATTATCCAAATACCTTTAAGTCTAGCTACAATACTATTATTATATTCATCATATTCCCAATCAAACATATTATTTAATTTTATTTTTATTTCATTTCTTAACTCTTTAGGAAACATACAAGAAAGAAATTTTTTTTCTCTACTAGGTTTATTAAACCAAGCTTTTGTTTTTCTAACAATAAATTTTTCCCATTCATTTGACATTGGGTCATGAAATAATAAATCTGGTTTTTTAACTTTTAATTTAAAAACTAAATTATAAGTATGTAATTTTTTTACTCCTTTTACATTTAATAAAGCATCTTTTAACCATTCATCAGTTTTTAAATAAAAAACAGCTTTTTTAGTATTAAAAAATACTAAATCCATATAATTTTTATCTAAATTTGATAAGTTATTATTTATAGCTTTTTTTAAAGAGATAGAATCTATATTTGCCATGGTTAAACTTTTATTAAATTCATTAAAACAAAGTATATTAACAATAAATTCTAATTTATATGTATTGCCTATATCTCTTGAAGAAGAAAAAATTAAAGTTACATCTTTTTTGTTTAATTTTATTTTTTTCATTTTTTCTCCAATTTATCAAATAAACTTTTATTAGTATCAAGAATAGAACTATTTTTTATTTCATTAAATTTTTTATCACCTACTAATTCTTTTAATCTTATTTTAAAAGAATAAATTTCATTTTCTATTTTCTTTTTAGAAGTAACAAGTTTTTTTGGCTCTTTTATATAAATATTAGAAACAATATCATTTCCAACTTCATCTTTTTTATAAAATTTTTCAAAATCTTTTTCTGTTATTTTTAAGAAAAAATCTCCCTCTTCAGAAGAAAGAGGATGCGCAAATTTTTTTGTTCCCCAAACCTTTTTTTCTTTTTCATTAAATTTAACCTTTTCTTCTATTTTTTTTGCTTCAATTTTATACAAACTCATTCTTTTTTTTTCAGAAATAATTAAATTATAAATAAACTCTCTATAAATTTTTTTTAATAATGTAGGATTTGCAGAAACAATTTCATCCATCATTTTTTTTCTAAAAAGAAATCTTGTTATATTTACATTAGCAATTTTAATTGTTCTTCCATTTTGACTAATAAATTTTGAACTATACAAATCATCAAATATATCTGAAATATCATTTAAAACAGAAGGATTGTCTTTAAGTTTTTTAATTTTTAAAGAAATTTCAGCCATAGCTTTTTTTTGAGTATTAATAATTTCTGAAACTTCAGTTTGTGATAAATAATCAGGAAGTTTAGCATATTGAGAAAATTCTGAAGAATTTATAAATCTATCTAGTCTTGATAAAATTATACGTTTATCAAGAGACTCATCTTTAAACGATAAAAATCTATATATAGATTCTAATCGTTTTATTATTGCTCTTGCATTTTCTAATTTTTTTGAAATTTCATTAACACTTTCAGGGAAATGTTTCCTTAATTCTATTTTTTTTCTTCCTGATCTTTTAATTGCTTCCCATTCACGTTTAGATATTCCAGTAGTATCTTTAGCACTAACCATACCAAATTTTTTTATAAGATATTGAATATATCCAAGAGGAATTATATAATTTGCTCTAAAATCAATAATTACTTTAGCTATTTTTTTATCTAAAGAAGATAAAAGTCTTAAATCATCTTTTTTTAAAGCAAAATAACCTCTTTTATATTTTTTTGCTTCTTTAACTATTTGATTTAATTTAATTTGAGAACGTAATTTTGAAGGCAATAAATTTACAATACTATTAAATTTAAATATTTTTGCTTCTAAAAGTTCTTTAGAGGTTTCATTAATTATATTATCAAAATTAGTAATCATAGTTTTTCCTTAAGCTTTTTATTTAACTTTACGGAAGAATAACCTCAAACCCTTCTTTTTTATAAATACGTATTCTTTGTAAAGAATGCCTTTTAGTAAATTTATTTCCTTCATCTAAAAAATCATAAACATTTACATTAAATTTATTATTTTTTTTATCAATACGTAAAGAACGTCCAAGCCTTTGAGCAGTCTCTTGATAACTTTTTCCTGAAGCAGCGTTTATAAATAATTGAATTTCATTAATAGAAATTCCTTCATTAAAAATTGCTGTGGCTATAATAGTTTGAACTTCACCTGATTTAAATTTAGCCACAGCGTCATTTCTTTCTTCTTCTGTTTTTGACCCATTCAAAAATATAGAATTATTTATTAAATTTTGTAATATTTCTCCGTGCTCTATATATTTTACTATAACTAAAGTTCTTAAATTATGTTTTTTAATTAAATCTTTAATTTTATTATTTCGCTCTTCATTATTAATAATATTAATTTGATATCCATTCATCCAATCTAAAGTAGGCTTCCCTTTATTTTTTATAAAATATATTTTAGGTTTAGCTAAAATTTTTTTATCCATTAAAGTTTGAGCATCAACGGTATAAATTATACTTCCAAGAAATTTTCTTATTAATGCCCATTTATATTCATCTAATAATTTTGGAGTAGCAGAAAACCCATATCTAAATTTAAAAGGAATTTTAGTTAAAAGTTTTTGATATCCTTTAGAAGAAACATGATGACATTCATCTGCAATAAATACTTCAAATTGTTTTAAAAATGGAATTTTTTTAGCTGAAAATATAGTAGAAACCATAACATCTCCTTCTATATATTTATTTCCAGTACATATCCCTACATTTTTTATTCCTCTTTCAATTAATCCTTTATACAATTGATTAACTAAATCTACTTTATTAGTAACTATTAAAGTTTTTTTCTTAGAAACTTTAATAAAAGCAGTTATAATTTCAGAATTATGAGATATAATAAAATCTCCAAGCATAAATCTACCATCACCATCAAGTGTAAACCCATAATAATCATCTTTTTTAAATTTATTCACCTGAAATTCAATTTCTATTGAACTTTTTTCTCTAATTTTTATTTTTTTTAATTTTGTAGGTATCTTATAAATATCTCCAAATATATAAATTTTATAATATTCTTTATTAAAACTATTTTGATTTATTAATACATAAAAGCCAAGACTTTTAGCTAAAAATTCAATATCTTTAGAAAGCTCTTTTCTTTTATTAATTATATTAAAACTTTTTTTTTCTATTCTTAAAAACTTATTTCCATCTAGCATACCAGCAAAAAAATTTAATCTATTTTCATAACTATCTATTAAATATTCTTTTGGTATATTATTATAACCTATTAAATTAGACATCAACCCAGCAAAATATGGTTTTAAACTATGTTCTTTTTCTTTCCAAGAAGTAACTGGTTTTTGAAATAATTTTAATGATTTTTTAATTTCTTCTGGTTGTTTTAAATAATCTTTTAAAGACATATCAATTATTTTATTTTTCTTTATTGATTTTAAAGTTAAAACATGCGAAGAATTTACTATATGTTTCCCATTTTTATACTTTATTTCATAAAGAATATCTTTACCAGAAGTTGTTGATAAAACCTTCCTTTTAGTAGAATTCCACCCCATAATTTCATCATTAATTTTTATATCTTGAACTCTTTTTATTGTTCCATCATACATTAATATTTTAGTATCCTTACCAAAACATTTTCCAGAACTTGTTGGACTTTTTATAATTCCATTTGTTGTTTTTAACATGGCTTTTAAAGCATCTTCTTGATGCTTTGTATAATCAAATTCAATAGGATAATAAGAACGAGCATCAAAATTTTTTGGGATAGTTATTTTTTCTCTCTTATCAACAACATCTACCAAAATATTGTTTTTTTTAATTAAAGAAAAAAATTCAAATGTAAAACCGCTTGGAATAAAAATAATTTTATTTCTTTCTTTAAAAAGTTTTTTATAACATATTTTTTTATTATTATAAGAACCTGAAGAAAACACATTAGACATATCCTTAAAAGTAAAACACTCAGAAATGAGTGTTTTTACTTTATTTGAATAATCCTTAATTATTATAAAATTATTGTCAATAATAATTTTAGTTTTCATAAGTTGCGTATATACTTCCTTCTTTACAAATTCCATAATGATTCCCATTATCATCTTTTATGCCCTTAAGGTCATACTCATTAAAAATAACATAAGAACCAACTTTTATATTTTTTACATCAGGTCCAATAGCTTCTACTATAAAATTATGAGAAGCTGGAGTTGCAGTTGTATCTTTTTGTATACTACCTAATTCTGGAAGTAAAATTCCATTTTTTGTTTTCTTTATTCCATTTTCAAATCTTTTTTCTAATTTAATTAAAACATAATCACACATAGGATTAAAATTTTTCATTTATTTCTCCATTTTTTATATATCTATTTCTTTTTGCATTTCTTTTTTCATATCCGAAAATTCTTCACTAGCTTCTATTTCTTTCTCTTCTGCCTCTAAAGATTCATTATCTTTTAATTCTTCGCTTACATCAATTTGAAAATGAGAACGTTCAATTCTTAATTTTTTTTCAGCTTGTTCAAGTTTTTTTTGTATTTTTTTAATAATATTTTCTTCATCTTTCATAACCATAGGTATAAAATTTTTCTTATAAAATTTAGAATCAAATATTCCTGGCATTTCAAACCAAGCTCCACTTGTTTTTTTTATTATTCCAAATTCATAACATAATCCAAATAAACCTGATAATTTAATAGGACCATATCCCATATCAATAAGAAAAGTTACATTTCTATATTCTGTTCCAAATCTTGATTTAATAACAGTAGCACGAACTAATCTAATTGTTCTTCCAAAAGCTGTTCTCCTACTTTCTGAAACTTTTCTTAATTGTGCTTCAGATAAATCATCTGTTGAAGAAATATCTGTTAATCTAACTGTTATAGATGGATTATAAACCGCAGCTTGCCCTCCAGAAGCAACCATTCTCCCTGTTCCATCTAACATTGTATAAAGCTTATTAGTAAATATGAGGCTAATATTAGACTTTTCAAATTCAACATCAAAATTCTTAAAAAAACTATTAATATCTTGTGAACGTTTCCCAACATCTTGTGTTCCGCTTAAACCACGAACTGATTGAATATTGGCTAAACTATCTATAATAAGAAGAATATTTGAATCAATCTTATTTATCATAACACTTTGTATTAAACGTCTAATTTTAGATGTTATTCCTTCTACATAATAAAACTTTTCTGTTTCAAGTTTTTTAGATGGAAGTTCATTATCTTTTATTTCTTCTATAGCTCCAGTTTTTTTAACTATTTTATAACTAGTAAACGTATTAGCTGTTAATCTTCTTACTTTTTTAGGGTCAACTCCAGCAAATTCAAGTAATTCAGCTCCATTTCCTCCACCTTCTACATCAATAAGAATTATTAAATCAACTTGTGGGTCTGACATAGCTTTTGCTGATAAAAGAGATTTACCTGTCCCAGATTTCCCATCTATAGCAGTTACTCTTCCTGATGGAATTCCACCATAAAGATTTTTACTCATACAATAATTAAGCGCATATACCCCAGTAGTTAACCAATTTTTTACCTTTGTATCTACCTTTGATAAATCTTGAAGATCAGTAAATTCTTTTGAAATAATTTCATCTAATTTTGAAATATCTTTTTTTCTATTAGCTTCAGTTTCTTTCTTCATGTCCATATTCTAAATCCTCTATTTTTAATAACTTACTTCCACACCAAGGACAAAATTTAAAAGGTGTTAAAGATTCGACTTCTTCATTAAATCCAAACTCTATACCAAATAATAAAAAAGCTGTTACTGTATTTATATTTTTGTTCCAATCTTCGCATAAACAAAAATTATTCATTAATTTTCCTTATATAAATTTTAGCTATTTAAGTAAATATTTACTTAAATAGCTAATTAATAAATAATTACTTAACTTACAAATTCTCGTAAAATTGAATCAATCTCATCATCTTCTAACTCTGGTTCTTCTACCTTTGAATCTAAGTTATTTTTATTTTGCATAGAATCATTTACTTCAACGCTTTCTTTTTTATTTTTTAAATTATCAGATTCTTTTTTAAATTCTTCATCTTCATTTGATAAAAACATTTTTAACATTTTTTTAAGTTCATCAAAAGAAGTAAATGTAACCAAATCATTATATTTCATTTCTGTTGCTTTATTAAAAACTTTAAGAAGTTTATCATTATCATCAAAAATAGGAGATTTATTTGCAGAAGGCATTGAGCTTGAATAATCAGAGTTTCTTCCTGTTCCAGATTTTTGAATTATAAAATCTCTCCCATTCTTTGGGTCTAAAATATTTCCATATTCAGTATCTGTAAGAATATTAAAAAGTTTTTCCCAAATTTTTACACCATATTCATAAAAATCTACCTTAACATCTCCTTCTTTTCCTCCTCTTACAATAATTCTAGAAATATATCTTTTTCGTGCCTTTAATTGCCCTGCTAAATCCCAATCATCAGTTCCTTTCTCTGAAGCATTATATAATTTACTTACAAAATCACAAATAGGACATCTTTGAGCTTTATGAAAATTTCCATCTGCATCAACTAAATCTTGATTTATACACTCTACAGGACTACCATTAATATAGTGTGTTTTATGAGCATAATAAAATACTTTTTCTTCATTTTTTTTCATAGGTGGAAGAATCCTAATAGGAAATTTTCCTTCTTCTTTTGAACCAGGACGCCAAAACTTTCCAGTTCTTCCTTCCTTATCTTGTATCATCTGTTTTTTCATTTCTTCGTATTCTTTTTGATTCATCTCGTTCTCCTTTTGCATTTTGCCTTTGGGCTTCTTGCTCTTCGATTTTAATTTTTATTTCTAAATATATATTACTATATTCATTTTTTTTTGTC
>Ga0190304_1000764_pt1 | contig 14912 bp, 15 predicted proteins | sample 48700712_MG_FD_161670 | JGI IMG/M metagenome (GOLD analysis project Ga0190304, IMG submission 161670) | Hydrothermal vent sediment bacterial communities from Southern Trench, Guaymas Basin, Mexico - 4870-07-1--2_MG | ecosystem: Environmental > Aquatic > Marine > Hydrothermal vents > Sediment ... | reverse complement strand
GAGAAAAAGCTGAAAATTTTTGAACTGAAGTCCGAATGTGAAGCCAAAGTTAAAGAGACAACAAAAGATATCGTGGAAATCGAATCTTCGCGAGACGCTCAAATACATATTTACACCGAGGAGATGGAAAAACTTGAGGAGCTAACTTCGAATCTGATAAGTCAAATCGACAAGCTGGTGAAATTAAGAGAAGCATCATTAGCGGAATTTGAAAAACTCGGCGTTAAACAGCAAGACAAGAAAAATGCCTTAATCTACATTCCTTTCTATTTTGTATGCTACCAATCTGAAACAAGAAAACGCTATGTTTGTTTTCCACCATCAACCGTCAACAATGTAGGTTTTGGAGTGAAATTTAAAGGAGCATTTGGTAAAGCAAAAATAAGGCAACTTCTGCAGCCGCGTTCTCAGAAAATAGCTTCACTTCTTAACAAGTTTCCTATAATAATGGAGCAGAACGCTGTTTTTAACAGGGACATGAATGAAGCTTGCGTGAAAGCCAACCTACTACAGAAAAGCAGCGTACTTGAATCGATTAAGGAAGGGTTGCAAATACTCAAAGAGGAAGGCTGGTTTTCCGAGAAGGAATATGAGAGTTTCAGTAAAAATCTAGCCTAATCTTGCGTGAATATGTTTAGAATACCGCCTATAATGAAAACGATGCTTATTAAAAATAAAACGTAGTCTGACACGTAAGGAAACATCTGCGAAATTAGCCCTAACCGCGCTAGAAAGGTTAACAATGCCAAGGAAACGCCCGCGCCAAGCCCGATTCCTCCAACCGCAATTTGTAGGCGGCGGCGCCCCACCATTCTAAGATAATATGTTGTGAGAACCAGTGCTGTCAACCCTAAACTGGAGATTACAGCGTTAACAGCGTTCGTTTCTCCTAAAAGAACTGGAAAAACGAGAAGTGCAATTGGTACTATAAAGCCTATGATGGGTGTGAAAGGATAGAGGGGTGTTTTAAAGGGTCTTTCCATGTGAGGTTTTTCCTTTCTAAGCTTTAAGAGAGAGAGGTTTACCAGAGCGAAAACCAGAAGGGAGCCGAAGCTTGCTGCGTATCCTAGGAAAACCACAACGCCCATAGCGCTGAAGAACATTACGAAAAGTGAACCAGCAACTATTGCAATGTAAGGAGTGCCCAAGCGTTTATGAACAGAAAGTAAGGCTTTAGGTAAGTAGCCGTCTCTACTCATTCCGCGAAGAATGCTTGACTGAACCGCTAAAGAGGTGCCTAACGCAGAGAGGCTTGCTACCATCCCAGCAACCGCAAACAGGGCACCACCCCACTCTCCCATGATTTTTTGAGCTGCAAAATTGAGAAAAGGCGCTGAAGGCTGAACCTCTTCCGGCGAGACGACTCCGCTGGCTGTGAATGCCAAACAAACGTAGAGAGGTATAATTATCAATGCTGACAAAAGGATGCCCCTTGGAACGTTTTTTTCTGGATTTTTCACCATGGCTGCACCTGCCACAAGGGCTCGCATGCCGAAGAAAATGGGAAACACGTAAACTGTTGAAGCAAAGACTCCGGATAGATTTTCTAGCAAAGGTTTTGGTGATACTCCAATGTTGGGTAGTCCATGCAGTATTCCGCTAACAATGAAGACTGCGAAGATGGCTAGGAAAGCGAAAACAATCATGCTTCCGGCCTGTTTTACTCCTTTAATGTCTAGGGCAGCAAAAAAGGCAACCACGGCTACAGAAATTAGCGGTGTTTGAGCCAAAACAAGACTCTGAAATTGTGGAGCAACTATTGAGAAAAAGTATGCCATTTGCAGTGTGAAAGTTATAGCCGCCAATGCGGCGCCAAATATGCTGGCGAGCCATCTGAAACAGCCTGATATGAAGGCGATGTATCCCCCATAGGCAGTTTTGATGTAAGTGTATTCGCCGCCTACTTCTGGCATGGCAGCGCTGAGTTCGCAGTAACTAAACATTATTATCAGATTCAACAGCCCGGCTAGAACGAGAACAAGGGTTAATGTTATGCCTGATTCTGTTAGACGGTAGGTGTAATCTAATAATACGAAAATTTCGAAGCCTATGGCGCCGCTTAACCCCATCATTACAGTGCTGAACAATCCAAGTTCTCTTTTAGTTTCCAATCAAGCAGCCCTCTTAGCGTTTTTCCCACCATTCAAGAAGAAGAAAAACTCCACTTATAAGCGAAATAAAACCGTACGCAATTGTGACTGTTAAATAAAGATAGAGGTAAGATGTTGCGATATTTAGGAATGTTTGAACATCGAAAAAGTTGAAGTAGAGAATACATGTAAAGATGATGAGGGTCAATGCTATAAAACTCTGTAACATGCCAAATATTCCTACAACCGTTTTTCTGGAACGCATCTTAATCAAACGCTGTTTAAACCTTTTTGTGCTTGATAGTAAATAAAAATTTTAATCATTTATTGGACATCTGGCCGATTGCTACTATAGTTTGGTGTTTCGTTATGCGTGAAGGAATATGACGTAGGAGACCAAATAAACGATTATAAATAAAATTCCAGTTTTTCTTTCTACTTTTCCTCTAATATAAAGAGTAGCTATTACGATTAAGGATGCAAATACGGCGTAGATAGCGGTTAAAAATGCGGTTTCACCCGAAGAAAGCACGTTCGAAAAAATCATAGGGCCTATCCCTATTGAAAGAGTAGCGTCTACAATGCTGCTTCCAATGATGTCGCCAATAGCAATCTCATACTGTCTCTTTCGAAGAGCGTTTAAATCCACTGCTAACTCGGGAAGAGAAGTCCCAATGGCAGCTATAAAGAAGCTTATAAAATATTCTGAAACTCCGAAAAGTGTTGATATAGTGATTATTGATTCCACAAGGATGTAGGAACCTGCGGCTACACCTAAAAAGCCTAAAATTGCTATGATGAAATGGTGGATTTTCTTTTCACCTTTTTTCTCGTAAACATCATCCTTTTTTGTTAACGTTCTTACGATTAACATTAAAAGTATCCAGCTTATAACCAAAAAGAAGCCGTTGGTTCTTGAAATGTAGCCTTTCTCAACCACGGATGCAACAAGTATAAGCGACAAAATTTCACAAACACCAATGATCAATATCTCCTTCTTATCCACTTTAAAATCTTTAACAAGCAAAGCAAGCAATCCTAGAATAAGAGTTATCTGAGTGAAAGCAGATCCTAAGGAATCTCCCACGTTTATGTCACCATGTCCCGTCCATGAAGCAATGATTGAATTGATGATCTCTGGAAGGTCTGTTCCAATAGACACAAAAACAAGTCCTATCAAAATCGGAGGTATTTTCCAAGCTGAAGCAATAGTTACAGAATGCTTTACCGCTTTATCACTGCAATAAATTAGAACAAACAATCCGAAAATAAAAGCCAAGAGCGCCGCTATTGCCTCTAAAACCAGCACAACAAAACCTCTTTTTTAAAATATTCATTCATGTTTTTATCACTATTGTAACCTTTCCTACAGCAAGTTCGCAGATTTTTCTGATTCCCCTTTTCCCCGGCGCATAACTGACGTTAATTAACCCCAGTTTTTCAAGCTTGCTTACTTTTCCGCTTGCATAGGCTTCGCTTAACTTCAAACGTTTTGCAATTGTAGAGACATCTAATTGCTCCTTTGAAAGTAAATGCAGTATTTTGACGTTTGTTTCTGATGAAAGGACACGGGCTACTTTCAAAGCCTCTTCATTTGTCAGTTTTAACTCTTTCAAGGACAAGGAAAATCCTCTCGGAATAATAATAAACATCTATAAATATAACTTTTTAGCTTTTTGTATAGCTAAACAGAAATATTTATAAGTAATACCAAGTTGAATATTGGTTTGGTGTCTAATTTATGGCTAAAAGAGAAGAATCTAAACCAGAGGAAATTAGGGGCGAAGAAAAACGAATAGAAAAATTCGGAACAGAAATGTACTTGGAATCTGCTAAAGCTTTAAGGCAAGTAGGAGCAAGGGTCTTCCTCTCTGTAGGCGCAGCCATACTCATATGGATTTTCGGACAAATGCTTTTCCTACCAATAGCCGAAGGGATGACAGAGCAATTCTTTGGATATCCAGTGCATTCAATAGTAAGTTTCATAATAGTAGTCGCCCTCGCAATAATAGTCTTAACAGTATTCATTGATATTCGAAAACTTACAAGCGGCATAGCAGGAGTTCTCGCCTATCACTTTGGAAAGGCAAGCGGCGAAATGAGCATCGAAACCTTCAAAAACTATAGAACAGCCTTAGACGGCATATTATACGTAATCGTAGTTTCGCTGTCATACCTACTATTCGCAGATTACCTCGCAACAATACATCCAGCCATACCAGCAGTGCTATTAATCCTAATAGTGATATGGGCAATATTCGCTCTATGGAGAAGCTGCAAAGCCATAGCCTCAATAATCGGCAGATATACTTCAAAATGGGCTGAAGAGCTAGAGAAACAAGCAAAAAAGGCATAGCCCCCTCTATTACCTCATTTTTTAGAGAACAATTCCTGATTAAAGGAGCAAGGATGATGAGTTCGAAAGAAGAAATAGAAAATTTCAAGGAATGCTTCAGAAATTATGGAGCCAAAACACTTCATAATCTTTTATCAGCCTTTTTGATATGGCTTTTCGGAATCTTAATATTCATTCCCTTGGCCAGCACTATAAACTGGCAAACACAAGTCCTTTGCACCTTAATATTTTTCGTCGTCTTTACAGTTCTCGTTTTAAGAGTTCTTCCAAGCCTAAGAAAATTAATTGTTGCATTTTCTGTTTTCCCTGCAAGAAAATACGGCTTAAAAAGGGGTTTAAGCTACGAAAACTCTTTAGTGCTATTTAGACACTTATTCTACATAGTTTCTGCCATAATTTTCTACCTTCTATATTTTCCGTTCTTAGCAGGTTTTCACCCAGCCATAAGCGGAATAGCTTTGATAATGCTGCTTATCTGGATTTTTTTCTTAGCATTAAGAATTCTACTTATCCTTATTCCAAAAATTCTTGAATGGCTATACGCTTGAAACGCAGCTATTTTTTGCTAAGTTTTCTAAACTTTTCAATGGCGTACTCAACTATTTTCACGGCTTGCTCAACATCTTTCCATTCTTTAAACTTAACCCACTTGTGAGGTTCTAAACGCTTGTAGGTTTCAAAAAACTCTTGAATTTCCCTAAGTTTGTGAGGGTGAACATCGGTGATATCCTTGTATCCTTCAAATCTTGCGTCGTTCACAAGCACCGACAGTATTTTTGGGTCTTCTCCCTTTTCGTCCTCGATTACAAGGGCGCCTATAACTCTAACCTTAACTATACACCCTACTTCTAATGGCTCGTAGCTTAGCACCATTACGTCTAGGGGGTCGTTGTCGTCAAACCATGTTTGCGGAACAAACCCGTACTCTATAGGAAAAACTACTGAAGAGGGTATAATACGGTCTAAAACAAAGACTTCCCAATCATGCCTATACTCATACTTGTCTCTGGAGTTGCTAACCACCTCTATTACAGCATTCAGAAGCTTGGGCGGTTTGTCGCCAACTGGAATATCTTTCCAAAGATTCATAGATACACGCCGAAACCACATGGTTAAATTTGCTAATTATCTCTTTCTCTCTCTTTTGCCCCTTATTTGCCTATCCATACTTCGCATACAATTCCTTCCTCAAAGCCTCCAGCATCTCAATTTTTCTTCCACAAAACTCCGCCGCAGTTAAAACCTTCACATCATATTTTTCAGCAGCTTCATAAACGGGTTTAATCCGAGTCTTATACTTCAAGTCGCGCAGAAAATGATGATCCAAAACAAGCGTTTGTAGACCCGCTTCTCTCATGGCTTTGACAAGGTTATTGTTGGAAATTTCTAAACTTTTGAAAGAATAGCGGTATCCCAACATATACGTCATAGGGCCGTCAACAAACAAGACATCTGGCTTCTCCTCAAGGATAAACTTAATCTGCTCCTCAAGGGATGGGCCTTCAACATCAGATGTGTGTAGAAATTTTTCGTTGTTGCTTTTTATGCTAACTTCTGTTACGTATCCAAGCCGCGGGTTGGTGCCATGGCAAACAGCTTTTGAAAAGGCTATGCGGGTTTTGCCTAACAGGAAAGTGTTTCCGTCTGAGATTTCAATTTTTTTGGGAAGCCCTTTTATGGCTTCAAGGAAGAAAGCTGCTCTGCTCTTTTGGCTTTTGTTTATGTTTTCCGTTGGATGCTTTATGAAAACCCTTTTCGCCTTATAGAGTTCTGGATGGTTTGGGTCATGATGGTCGTAATGGTAATGTGTAACTATGAGAACGTCAGAATCTTCAGCATACTGTTTTATAGTTTCCCAAGTCTCATTAAGCCTTTGTAATTCTAGCGGATGGGGCTCTAAACCATAGCGAAGGGGAGCCAAAGAAACCCCAGGGTCTATGAGAATTTTTAGGTCGCTTGTTTCCACAAAAGTTGCCATGGAACGAACGCCGAAACTGTCAAAAGCCAAGGGAACAATTTTCTTAATCATTTCGTTTTTTCTCCGTGAAAAACGTTTCTAACTTTCTTATTTCACTCCTTTTCAAGATTTCTGCGCATTTTTTCGGATTTAAAGCCTTAAACTCTAATCCAAGGGTTGTTAGCAAACGTTGGACGTCTTTAGCTATTTGTGGAGCCGCAAGAATTCCCCTTACTTCACGGTCAGCCTTACTTTTAATCGCTTCTATGTACTTTGCCAGTTGAAGAGCAGCCTCTTTTCCCGCTGTTTTACGTTTTATCTCCACAACCACAAGCCTTCCATTCTTGTCCACGCCATAAACATCCACAAAGCCTGGCTCAACTTTCTTCTCGTAGCTTATTGGCTTGAATCCTTCCTCCAAAAGCGAAGGCTTTAGTAAAACGGCTTTGTGCATGTCTTCTTCGCTTGCGTAAAGAGAGAACTCTCCAGAATCTGTGAGGCTGAGGGCGGAAACCATGTAAATCTTGTCAAAAAACACTTTAACGGATTCATGTGGCTTTTGTCTCACGGCACGAATCTCCAAAACATCGTTTTTTGTTTGAGTGTGGAAAATGCAGCCTGGAGGCTGCCAGTTAACCGGCTCGTAGCCTACTGGACGGTGAACAAGAAGCGAACCGTCGCTTTTAATTAGAAGTATGCGTTCGCCGGGTTCAAGCTTTGACCTTGCTCTGCCAAGATAGTTTACCCAGCAGTTTCCAACCACTAGCAGAGTTTTCTGCTGAGCTATGGCTTCTTTAACAGTTTTCTCTGCTTCTTCAACCGTGGGATTTATTAGAAAATTAAAAGGCTTGGAAATCACCACTTTGTTCGCCAATAGTTTTAGAAGGCTAAATCATACATAAGATTTCTGAAGACGCTATGAGTCGGTGGAAGAAAAAGCGCAGCATTATGAAGCACTACGATTTAACAGCAAACATTTACGATATGCAGTACGCTGAAGAACAAAAAGCAAAAATTGAGGCGACGTTAAAAAACATAAAATTTTATGATGGCGGATTTGTTTTGGATGTTGGTTGCGGCACCGGATTATTGTTTAAGTATGTTGCAGATAAAGTGCAAACAACTGTTGGGCTGGATATTTCTAGAAAAACCCTTTTGCAAGCAAAGAAACGGGCAAAAGCTTTTACAAACATCCATCTGGTTTTGGCTGATGCTGATCATATGCCGTTTAAAGAAGCGTTCTTCAGCCACGTTTTTGCTGTAACATTACTTCAAAATATGCCAAATCCAAATAAAACCCTAAAGGAAATTATGAGCGTGGCAGGTGAAAACGCTGTCATTGTTGTTACTGGTTTAAAGAAGGTTTTTCCTCTGGAAGGTTTTAAGAAACTGCTGCGGAATTCTGGCTTAAGGATTATGAATTTAATTGATGATTCCTCTCTAAAATGTTATGTTGCAGTTTGCACCAAACTTTCCTAAATTTTTACAAAATCTAAAACTAAACTATATATGAAAGTTGAGTAATAGGCTATACTTCACACGTAGCATAAAATTACGTGCTAGCTTCATGAGGTTAAGAGATGCCGTTAAAAACCATAAAAAGGGACACGGCAGAAGCGCTAATGTTAGAGTGGGTTTTACACGTCAAAAACTACAAGTTGACACTGGACAAGAACCTCTGCGTAGGCTGTCAAATCTGCACTTTAGCATGTCCGAAAGAAGCCATAAAAATTGAAAAACAAGAGAAAAAAGCGGGAGAGAAGGCTAAAAAAGCCATAGTCGACGTGGACTTGACGAAATGTAATTTTTGCGGAATATGCGATATCCTATGCCCCTACGGAGCCATAAAAGTAACAGTGAACGGCGAACATCTCCTTTCAGTAGTTGAAAAAGAAAGCTTTCCACAACTAATCCGCGACATTCAAGTAGACGCAAGCAAATGCCCCGTGGACTGTGTGGAATGCGAAGAAGCATGTCCTCTAGACCTAATCAAAATAACAAGGGTGACTGCTGATGGAAAGGTTGTTGAAAACCTTGAGGGTTTAACTAAAGAGCAGAAGAAAAATGTTCAAGTTAAGGTTGATGTTGAGAAAGAACGTTGTCCATGCTGCAGAATATGCGAATTTAAATGTCCAGAAGGCGTCATGCACGTGCGAAAATTCTTCCATGGAAAAATCGTTATCCACCCAGAAAAGTGTCCAGAAGGATGCACCGACTGCTTGGATGTGTGTCCCATAACTGGAGCGCTTTACCTGTCTGAAGCAGACAACAAAGTACATGTGAACGAAGTTTTCTGCGTCTACTGTGGAGCATGCAAGATTGTCTGTCCAGTGGAAGAGGCTTTAGAACTTCACAGGACAAAAATTCTTCACACGCCAGTAAGTTCTGGAGCATGGAACAAAGCCCTAGAACGTTTAGCTTCGCCTCTTGAGATGAGTAAGGAGCTGAAAGCTAAGGGTTCCCGTAAATTAATGGAGTCTGTGAAGAAAAGGTTGGGGTGGAGGGGAGCATGAGCATGAGTGAAAAAAAGATTGAAGCTGAAGAGCCTAGAATAGGCGTTTTCATATGCCACTGCGGCTTGAACATCGCCGGAGTATTAGACATAAAAGAGCTTGTAGAATACGCCAAAACCTTGCCAAACGTGGTTTATGTTAAAGATAACCGCTACACTTGTGCTGACCCTGGACAAGAGGAGATTAGAAAGGGTATAAAAGAGCATAACCTTAACCGTGTAGTTGTGGCGGCTTGTTCGCCTAGAATGCATGAACCAACCTTCAGAAGAACAGTATCAGACGCTAATTTGAACCCTTATCTCTTTGAAATGGCAAACATCCGCGAATTTTCCTCATGGTGCCATCCAAGCACACCGAAAGAAGCCACAGAAAAAGCCAAAGACCTCATAAAAATGGCAGTGGCAAAAGCAAGACTGTTACGACCTCTTGAAACCATAGAAGTTCCAGTAACCAACAAGGCTTTGGTAGTAGGCGGCGGAATAGCTGGAATGAACGCTGCCTTAGATTTGGCTGAAATGGGCTTCAAAGTGTACTTGCTCGAGAAAAGTGAAAGCATAGGCGGTCACATGGCACAATTGGATAAAACGTTTCCAACCCTCGACTGTTCCATATGTATTGAAGGACCAAAAATGGTGGATGTGGGGAGACATCCCAACATCGAAATAATCTCCTATGCAGACCTTCTAAGCGTAAGCGGTTTCATAGGCAACTTCAAAGTTAAGATTCGCAAAAACCCGCGATATGTTATTGCCGAAAACTGCACTGGCTGCGGCGAATGCCGCGACGTCTGCCCTATAGAATATCCAAACGAGTGGGACATGAACCTAGGAGTCAGAAAGGCAATATCCGTGCCCTTCGACCAAGCAGTTCCCTTGGTTTACACCATAAACAAGGATTACTGCATTGAATGTTACAAGTGTGTAGACGCTTGCGGAGCAAGACAAGCCATAAACTTTGAACAACAGCCGGAAGAAATAGAACTTGAAGTAGGCACAATAATTGTTGCTACGGGCTATGACATCTACCTGCCCTATGACATGCCAGTTTACGGCTATGGCAAATACGCAAACGTTATAACATCTCTCGAATTTGAAAGGCTAATTCTTGCTGCTGGTCCAACGGGCGGAAAGGTGGTTAGAGCTTCTGACGGGAAGAAACCGCGCACAGTAGCTTTCATCCAGTGTGTAGGTTCACGGGACAAGAACAAATATCCCTATTGTTCCAACTTCTGCTGCATGTACACCTTAAAACACGTGGTTCAGCTTAAAGAAAAATACAAGCAAGACGTGGAGGTCTACGTTTTCTACATGGACATGCGAAGCAACTTCAAAGGCTACGAGGAATTCTACGACCGTGCAAGAGAACTGGGCGTAAACTTCGTTCGAGGAAGAGTGAGCCGAATTCTGGAAATTCCAGAAACAAAGAATCTGATAATTCACGCTGAAGACATGGCTCTAGGTCAGCCCATAGAAATAGAGGCGGAAATGGTTGTTCTGGCGACGGCTGCCATACCAAAAAAGGGCACAGAGGAAATGGCTCGAATCCTTAATTTAACAAGAGGTGCAGACGGCTTTTTCATGGAAAGCCACCCGAAACTCAAACCTATAGACGCGCCTACGGATGGAATATTCTTGGCTGGAGCATGTCAAGGATTAAAGGACATCCCATACAGTGTTTCTCAAGGAAGCGGTGCAGCCTCCAGAGCAGCCACGGTTCTTTCCAAGCCTACATGGAAAATCGAACCCATAGTTTCCATGGTTGACCCGAACAAATGTAGAAATGTTAAAACAAAATGTGGCATTTGCGCTGAAAGATGCCCTTACGGAGCAATAAAAATTGAGGAAGGAAAACCAGCTCAAGTGATAACTGCCATGTGCCATGGATGCGGAACATGTGTTGCAGAGTGCCCAGCAGACGCTATAACACAGATGCACTTCACAGACGCCCAAATAATGGCGCAAATACGTGCAGCCCTAGAAGAGAACCCAGAAGACAAGATTCTGGCTTTCCTCTGCAACTGGTGCAGCTATGCAGGAGCAGACCTAGCGGGAACAAGCAGGTTTGAATATCCACCTACAATACGCCCCATAAGAGTTATGTGTTCTGGAAGAGTTGACCGCGACTTCGTCCTAGAAGCTTTCCGTTTAGGCGCTGGCATGGTTCTCATCGGCGCATGCCACCTGCCATACGACTGCCACTATATTAGTGGAAACTGGAAAATGAAAGCGAGAATGGACGCCTTGGCGCCCATGCTGCACAAGCTCGGATTAAGCCCCGAAAGGTTCCGCGTGGAATATATTTCAGCTGCTGAAGGTGTAAAGTTTGCTGAAGTAGTTAGAGAAATGACTGAGCAGATGCGTGCTTTGGGTAAGGAGAAGATTAAGGCTGAAAATGCTAAGCTGCGTCCAATATTGGAGAACATGCTAAAACGAAAGGCAAGTAGACAACAAAAGTCTTAAAACTCCCTTTTCTTTCCCTTTAAACAAATTTCATAATCATCCTTATACTTACAATAATTAGCACTATGCCGAATATCCTTCGAAGATTTTTGCTTGAAATCCTTTTAGAAGAATAAGCACCTAATTGAGCGCCAAAAATTGTGCCTAAGGCTAAAGCCAGAGCATGAGCAATCTGTATGTTACCCAGCATGTAATGTTGCGTAACTCCCGAAGTAGAAGTGAAAATCATTGTAAACATGGAGGTTGCCACTGCAAAATGTATGGGAATAGCCATAACCAAAGTCATTATAGGCACGAGTAAGGCTCCTCCGCCAATACCCAAAAGCCCAGAAGCAAGTCCACCGAAGAAGCTTAAGGCAATGCCAGACAACAATTTTGTTCTAGAATTGAATAGGTCTGCTTCTGACTTCACGTTGTGATTTTCCCTTTCCGTGTTTTTCGTGGAAACGTGGAAGCTGGCTATCATGCGCAAAGCCACAAAAATTAAGAAAAATCCGAAAATCAGCCCCAACTCTCTTGATGAGAGCAAAGATGTTAGATAAGCGCCTAAATAGGCGCCTGGAACAGTTGTTATTGCTAAGAGTATGCCTGTTTTGTAGTAGATTCTTTTCTGTCTTGAATAATTTAGTGTGGAAGCGATTGAAGTAAAGATTATCGATGTTAAACTTGTTCCCACAGCCTGAGAAGGGTCAAACCCGTATAACAGCGCTAGCAAAGGCACTATGAAGACTCCGCCGCCTATTCCAACCATAGAGGCAATTGTTCCAATTAAAAATCCGAATAATGGCAGTAGATACTCAATCATGCCTATTCCGTCTGCTTACCCTTTTAAAAGATTTTCCTTGATGAAATAGCAAATTATTCCTAGAAATAGTCCAGAAACTCCCGCAATCCAAGATTGTGGAGAAACAAAAAGAGTGAAGATTAACAGCGTTAAGCATGATGTGAATCCTAAAACTGGGACGAATCGTGGATACACTCTTTTTTTAATTTTTAACCTTAAAGCTGATACATTGGCTAGGCTATAGTAGAAAAGCAAAGCAAAGGTGCTTATGGCTATTACTTGGCTTAAGTCTATGAACAAAGCAAGCAGGGTCATTATTCCACCAACCATAAAAACTGAAAAGTAGGGCGTCTTGTATTTCGAGTGTAAGTTGCCTAAAACTTGCGGAAGGTCTTCTCTTCTTGCCATGGCATACACTATGCGGGAAACGCCCAAAATGGAAGTAAGCAGAACAGTTGCTGTGGCTAATAATCCGCCTACAGAAACAAGGTAAATAGCAGCAACGTTTCCAGTTACGCCTATGGCATCTGCTAAAGGCGACCTTGAACCTTCAAGTCCAAGCTTTCCAACAAGTCCAAGAGCGACAACACCTACAAGAATGTACAGAGCAGTGGATATTGCAAGTGAGAACAGTATAGCCTTAGGAACATTTCTTTTAGCGTTTTTCACCTCTTCTGCGATTACTGCTACTCTTGCAAATCCGCCATAAGCAAAAAATATGTAAAAAGCCGCAGAAAGTACTTCAATCTTTAATGGTTCAAATGGTGTAAAGTTAGCTGGATTAATGTAAGTTAGTCCAAAAATTATGAAGAATGTGAGAACGGCGATTTTTGCAATCACTAAAATATTGTTTACAAAGGCTGACTCTCGTATGCCAAGAAAATTAAGTAGTGTAAAGGCTATGCAAAGAATTGCAGCAGTTATGTTTGGCTGTATAGCTGGAAATATTTCTTTCAAATAGTAAGCGAACCCTAAAGAAACTGCTGCACCTCCAAAAATGTTGGAGAGAATCCACATCCACCCAGCCAGAAAGCCTGCCAAGGGCGAAATCAGCGAATACGCATATTCATATATGCTTCCTTCTTTCGGCTGCCAAGCTGTCAACTCTGCAAAACTTAATGCTGTAAACAGTGCTATAACAGCGGCTATAACCATGGAAATTGCCAATGCTGAACCAGCCAAGCCGGCGCCTATACCTGTCACAACGAAAATTCCAGCGCCGATTATAGCGCCTATGCTTATAGCTGTAGCATCCCACAAGCCTAGAGTGGGCTTCAACATTGCATCGTCGAGTTTACTGCTTTTCATAATATTGCCACATGTAAGAAAACTCTTTTAAAGTCTATACCTATTAAGTTTAACCCGCTAAAAGTCCGCTTTGGTTTGAAGTTTTATCTTTATTTTGAAAGCGTTAAAACCTTCTAGTTCAATGGCAATTGATATACCACGTTTTTTCTGAGAACATTGAATCCCAATTTCTCGTAAAGTTTTATGGCTTTCGTAGGGTTCATGTCGTCAACGTACAAGACTGCGTGTTCCATTTTTTCATTTTTTAAAATTTGCATAGAATGAAGCATTAGAGCAGTTCCTATTCCTTTTCGCCTAAAAGGTTTTAATACGCCAATATCTAAAATCCAACCCCACTTCTTTTTCTTTTCTCTATTCAGTCGCTCATCAATCCCTATTCCGACAAAGCCCACTGGCTGATTTTCTAGAACAGCAAAAAACCATCTTTGCATTTTGAACCATGGCACCTCAAAAAGGCTGTATTTTGTTTCTTCAATGGTTTTAGGTCTGAAATTAAAATGTTCTTTAAAGGTTTCGTTTTCAAGTTTATTTAGTGTTTCAATGTCTTTTTTGTCGTTTAATTGCACATCCCTTATTGTTACTTCAGTGTTTTTCTGCAAATAATAGGGAATTTCCCTTAAACTTTTCTTCATTAGACTACTGGCGCGCACTTTTCGGAATCCGAAGCTTTCGAAAATGTGGATGCATGCTTTTCTATCTGTTTGCGCCCAAGTTTCGGCGACTTCCATACCTCTTTCTTTTAGGCTGTTTAACGCTTTTTCCAAAAGTTTCTTGGCTATTCCTTTGCCTCTAAACTTTGGGAGAACACCTAATGATTGAATAAAACCTTTCTTTTCTTCTCTAAATTTGTCCACATGGGCGTTAACTATTCCAGCTGCTTCTCCATTCCACTCTGCAATAAAAATTCCTTTTGCATCAAAAGTTGGAGATTTTTCCATTTTCTTCATTTCCTCAAGTGTCATACTTCGAAAATCATCGTAATCTTCAAAAACTACATTAAAAATTCTAATGAAAACCTCTTCGTCGAATCCTTCTCTAAATGGTCTAATGGCGAGCAAGGCTTTCCACCTTAAAATTCTTTCAGTTAAGTGGCTTTGCTGCATTTAAATGTTGCTAATTATTTTTGAGCAAGAAGGGGAGACAAGATTTTCCTTTTCCATGTCTAACAACTATGGACATACCGAGCTTAACAGCCCCCAAAAATGTAAACGTTTCAGCAAATCACGGTTCAAACCCTTAAAGGAATGTCAAACTCTAATAATGTAGAAGAAAGGTTTATTCTTTTACTATAAGACACGTAGAGAAAATTTTATGCTTTTTTCTTCACGCCATTTAACAGAGAGTTTCTCTTTAAATTCGCTTTTAACAAGCAATTTCGTAAACTCTGAAGTTAAAGCTTCTTTTCTTGAACAAAATATGATTTCGCCTTGGTTGTTTGTCCAAAC
>Ga0190304_1000763_pt1 | contig 14951 bp, 12 predicted proteins | sample 48700712_MG_FD_161670 | JGI IMG/M metagenome (GOLD analysis project Ga0190304, IMG submission 161670) | Hydrothermal vent sediment bacterial communities from Southern Trench, Guaymas Basin, Mexico - 4870-07-1--2_MG | ecosystem: Environmental > Aquatic > Marine > Hydrothermal vents > Sediment ... | reverse complement strand
CTTTTGCCTGGTCAACAATTTATCGAAAAATATAACGAGATGCTATCCGACGTGCGCAGTGGTAAGAGTGTAATCGTTTATTTTGACAGGATCAGTTGGAGATGGTATCTCCCTTCTAAGAAAGAGCTAATGGAAAATACATATATGTTCCCCGTTGAAGTTGAGGGAGAAGGTACTATTTTCAAAGCTAATGAACAGTTGCCCGTTTCCAACTGAGAGTGGTTATTGAAACGTGTTGTTGCTATTGCGAGGTCGTACTCTATCCCAGTTTTGAAATGTTACTTCCTGCCGAAAATGGGGGCTCCATAGATAATCCTTTGAAGGTTCGCAGGGTCTCGCTGGATTTTCAGCCACGGCGAGTGTGTATCTCTGCATTCTTATTTCCCCCCTGCTGATCCTTTGAACGGGAGGATTTTATCATAGATGTGACATTCTAAAATGGTAACCACACAGGGCAATTCGTTCTGTTGACATAGAACTTTTTCTTCTTTAAACTCACCCTCAGTAACGGAAGAGAGGAGAGAGGATGAAGTTATCGGCGGCAGATCTGTTTCTCTTTCTCGTTAAATGGAGAAAATTTATAGCGGTGAACATCGTTGTTGTTGCGGTTGTTCTCGCGTTATTGAGTTTATTTCTACCCCCTAAATATACGTCCTCGACCAGTATTATGCCCTCTCTCGATCAGGTTATGGGACTGTCAGTACAACAGACACCGGGTATCAGCAGCCTGCTGGGTAATTTGCCCAGTCTGCCTGGGTTTGTGAGCCCATCGGACATATATGCTTCAATCCTGAAGAGCAGGACTATCGGAGAGAGGATTATAGATTCTCTGGGATTGATGAAAATCTATAAGACCAACAGCATGGAAGAAGCTCTGAATTCGTTGTATTCCAATGTTGACGTTAAGGTCACCAGTACAGGGATGATCGAAATCACCTGTACAGCTTCCAGTAAGATGTTGGCCTATAGAATGGCGAAATTGTTTGTGGAGGAGCTGGATAGATTCAACAGGAATGCTATCATGACTAAAGGTAAGAATACCCGAATATTCATCGAGAAGAGGCTTAAAGAAGTTGAAGAAGAGCTTAAAAAATCGGAAGAAGCTCTAAGGGCATTCAACGAGAGAAACAAAACAGTTAAACTTGACGAGGAACTTGTAAAAGCGATTGAAGTTTACAGCGATCTTAAATCGCAGCTTCTTTCTTATGAGGTGAAGAGGGATCTCTTAAAATCTATCTCTGGAGAAGAAAATCCCGATCTGAAGCGTGTAGAAGCGCAGATTGCTGCCCTTAAAGATAAGCTCACTGAACTGGAAGAGGGAAAAGGTGAAGGGTTTGGAGCAGGCTTCAGCATTCCCCTGCGCCAGTTGCCAAAAAAGAGCGTCGAATATGCGAGGTTGCTGAGGGATATGGAAGTAAAAAACAAACTTTATGCGTTTCTAGTCGAGCAATATGAGTCAGCCAAAATACTGGAGAGCAAGGATACTCCGACGCTTCAAGTTATAGTAAAGCCGGAAGTGCCGGAGATGAGGAGTTGGCCGAAGAGGAAGATCCTTGTGCTTGAAGGAATATTGCTCAGCTTTGTTATCTCCGTTTTGTTTGCTGCTCTCTTTGAGTTTATTGAAAAGGACCTAGATTCTAAGAAAAAGTGGGCTGAAATGGTGAGAATACTTCGAAAAGATCTCGGACTGAAGAAAGGACAGTGATTTTTGAACCGAGATTTTTGGATGTCTCCCTCCTTGTACAATACTGGTTTGAAGTTTTACGCTTTTCCTATCTTTCCGACGCCGAGATTGATCTCATGGAATTCAGCGGCTGGATTAGAGAAAGTGGCAGTTACGCAGGAGATCGGTGGGATAATCTTGTGCGTTCCTCCGTTGCTTCATTCGCTTTCTGGGAATCTCGAGCTCGTGGAGGTGCCTTTCAGAAGGCTGAGGATTCGGGGCATCGGCTGCTCTACTGCTATCGTTCATGCCGCAGTTTTTAACTCCTTTTGCGAACTGACATTATCTGATTACTACTTTATCACTGAATTTAAGTTGTCATAGCCTTGTTGATTAGGACGATGAAAAATGATATTATATCGAAGTGGGGCGAAGTTGAGGATATAATAATACAGATTTCTCACTGTTGCAGTTGAATTGGGAGTAATAGAAAGTTGCTGATCAGCATAGGGATAATAAATTGGAATACAAAAGGGTTGCTTTTTAATTTACTTGAGCAACTGAGGTATGACGATACAAAATACAGACGCGAGATAATCGTAGTAGATAATGCGTCAAGAGATGGCTCTCCCCAGTTAGTCAAAGAGAAATTTCCGGAGGTCAAGCTCATTCAGAACAGCAAAAACCTCGGTTTTACGAAGGCCTGCAATCAGATAATTGAGGAGATGGAGGGAGATTATCTGTTGCTGTTAAATACAGATCTCCAGATTCAACGGGGAGGGATCGACAAACTCGTGGACTTCATGGAAAAGAATAAAGATGCGGCGCTGTGCGGTCCCAAACTGGTTTATCCAGATGGTACGTTGCAGGCCTCGGTCAGAAGTTTTCACAATTTGACCACTGTTCTTTGGGAGCTTACCGGCCTGTACAAGCTCTTTCCGAAAAGTGAGGTTTTCGGGCGCTATTTTTTAACTTTTTGGGATCATGCGGAGACGAGAGAAGTGGACTTTGTCTCGGGTGCGGCGTACCTGATGAGAAAATCCGCGATAGATGATGTGGGAATTTTCGATGAAGATTACTTCCTTTATGTTCAGGATGCCGATTGGTGTTACAGAGCACATAAAAAAGGTTGGAAAGTTTATTATTGCCCTGAAGTAACCTTTGTGCACATGGAAGGCCAGACTGTTAAGAAACTGGGAGAGATAAAGAATTTCCTGAGCAACTATGAGAGACTCATTTTTTTCAAGAAGCACTATGGGGAGTCCCAGGCAAAGATGCTCTACGTTTTGACCTTGTTTTTCAATGAGCTCAAAAGGGGATTTAAGAGTCTTTTATATAAAAATTCAGCTCAACCGAGAGGGCGGTGGTTAAAATATTATAGAAAGGCGGGGAAAAAATTACTATGGGGCCGTAGTTGTAATATTGATCCTGAAAGTTTGATACATTCAGGGAAACCAGGATTCCCATAGGAACGAGATGAAAGTTGAAAATGCTTAGAGAGAAGAAATTGCTCGGTATTGATGTCAGGGATCTCGAGGAGGGCTGGGCAGGCAGGAAAAGGTACACGGAGTCTCTTCTTCGTGCCTTATCTATGGTAGATGAAGTAAATGAATATATTCTTTTTTCTCGCCGCCGTGGGGATTTTGGTTTGGCAGAAAATTTCAGAACTGTTAGCATTGACACAACGCCTGCCTTCTGGCACTACAAAGTTGCTCAATTTTGCCGCGAAAAGGGGATAGACATTTATATTTCGCCCAGGAGCCCTATAACTATATCACTTTTGAGAAACAAGACTATTTATGTCGTCCATGATCTGATCGTCTTTACTTCAGAAGGGCGGAGGTTACCTCTGAAATCGAGGATCGTCGAGAAAGTATTTATGCGAAAAGCCCTTCGCAGGGCAGATCTCATTGTGGCAGTTTCTGAGAACACCAAAAGAGATATCCTTCATCATGTAAACTTGCCCGAAGAGAAAGTTAAGGTAATTTATGAAGCGCCGGCCCCGATATTTAGGAGGATGAAGCCCGATCACTCAATCCTCTCTCGATACGATTTGAGGAAGAATTTTATCCTGTATGTGGGTACTGTAGAGCCGAGAAAAAATCTGAAGCTATTGGTCGATGCTTACAAGATGTTGCCGGGAAGCGTAAGGGACGAATTTATGTTGGTTTTTGTGGGGAAGAAGGGATGGGGCTACGGAGAAGTTTTAAAATACGCCGATGAGAATTTAGGAGCTCATTATTTCAGGTTTCTTGGATATGTACCGGACGAAGACTTGGTACACATTTACAATGCTGCACATATTTTTGTTTACCCTTCCTTTTATGAGGGGTTTGGCCTTCCCGTCCTTGAAGCGATGTCCTGTGGAGTACCTGTTGTAGTTTCCAGGGTTTCCTCTCTTCCTGAAATTGTCGGGGATAGCGGCATCTTGATCGACCCTTCAAGTGCTTACGAATTGGAAACTGCATTGGAAAGGTTACTTGACAACGAGGAGTTGAGAAGAGAACTATCTACGCGAGCTCTGAAGCGAAGTCTTGATTTCTCGTGGGAAAAGGCAGCCCGGAAATTTGTGGAACTCTACTCCGCATTATGACTGTGATCCACAGGTTTTCCTTGTGTTGACCTGCTCTGAACATCCGTTTTATACTTATTCTAGAACTAACAACATTTCCTTTTGATGACCGATAAAAAGAAGAAAAATTACAGCTTGAGCGACGTCAAGAAGGTCCTGAAAGAAAGGGATTCTTGGTGGACTGTGCTGGTTATCGACCCCATAGCGATAAGATTTACCTACCTTTTCGCGAATTACACCTCCATTTCACCGAACCTTGTTTCGTTTTTTTCGCTTTTAGCTTCCTTAGTTTCCTCCTATCTTTTTTTCAGGGGATTTCTGGTTTACGGAGCCTTTGTGTACGAATTAGCTTTTTTGTTAGACTGTATCGACGGGAAATTGGCTTCATTGACAAACAGACAGAGCTCTCTCGGGAGCCTGTTCGACAGGCTTTTTGACAGGTTGAGGCTTTTCTTTAATTCAGCAGCTTTGGGGTTTGCAACGGGGTCTTTTTTTCTTCCCTTTGTTTTCGTTTTCGTCTATCTCTGGCAAGAGAGTGAGGGATTTGTCTATCGACTGAAGGTGAAAGAAGAAGGCCTGAAAGGGAAACCTATGGAATCTTTTAGAGATAGAGTGAAAACGTTTTTCGCCAAACACAGGCTTGTTCCTTTCCCTGATCTCGTGGAGGAGGACACTTTGGTTTTTTTCGTAGGGCCTCTTTTAAAGAAGCCTGAGTTCGGTTTTGTAGCGGGCATTGCCGTGGCGATTGTAAACATAACGAAGTGGCTCGTTGACACCTATTTGGGGAATCATGAAAATAGTCGTTGACGGTTATCCCGCTCTCTTTCCCGGTGGGATCGGGATATATGTGAAAAAATTGATCGAGGGTTTTGAGAGAGAGGGGATTCCACATAAAGTCATCGTTTTTTATCCACCCAAGGCACTCAATCGCAGGGCGAAAGACCCCTATGTCGATTACCTCATAAAACGTATGCTTAAAATCCCATTGCCTCTCCGTTTTTTGATCGAGTTTGCCCGTCATTTTGCCTTTCCCAGGCTCGAGTATTTTGTAAGGGACGGAGACATCTTTCACGGTACATCTGGCTATTCCCTGCCCACTTCAAAGAAGCTGGTCATAACTGTTCACGACCTGACTTTTGTGAGGTTCCCACAATTTGTGCCTTTTGATGTCCTTAGTTTTTACACAAAGGCGGTCCGTTATTCTGCAGAAATGGCAGATAGAATTATAGTTCCGTCTCGGGCCACAAGGGATGATTTAACGCAAATCTGGGGGATTCCGGGAGAGAAGATAACAGTTATCCCCTTGGCAAGCAGCCTGGAGGATGTCGAGATAGATAAGAAGGAAGCCGATAGGGTCTTAAGCCGATATAATTTAAAACCTAGAAAATATTTCATTTTTGTCGGTACGATTGAAAAACGGAAGAATGTATTAAAGATGCTCAAAGCTTTCAGGATATTCAGAGAGAAAAACACGGGTTTCGTGATGGTGATGGTGGGGGATAAAAGTTTTAGTCCGCTGTATGCCAAGAAAGTTTTTGGTTACATAGAAAGCGAGCTCGAGGGTAGCGTTCTTTATCTAGGATATCTTTCCCCGAAAGATCTAGCTGCCATTATGGGGAATGCAAGGGCCTTAATGCTTCTTTCCCACTACGAAGGCTTCGGTTTGCCGGTTATAGAAGCTATGAAGCTGGGCGTGCCTTCCATTGTTTCCGGTAAGGGGTCCCTGTCAGAAATCTGCGCGAATTGTTGCATTTATGCGGATGAGATGTCCCCGGAGGATATTGCGGACAAAATGGAGAAGCTTCTTAAAGAGGAAATTTATGAAAACTACAGGCAAGCTGCACTTGGGAGGGGCAATTCTTTCAGCTGGGAGAGGACCGTCAAACTTACCATAAATGTGTACAAGGAAATACTTTCTTGAAAACTATGGACTCTGGTAAGCCGGCGAAGATTTTAATACTGCCTACCATAGGGATCGGCGACGTTCTGATGTTCACGCCCGCCTTGAGATGTCTGAGAAAATCGTTTCCACTTGCCAGAATTGATTTCTTCGTCATGACGGAATCTGCTCGTGACGTGCTCCTCCACAATCCCAACCTGGACAGATTAATATACTTTCCGCTTCTCGACGATAAGATTAACGGCGTGAAGTTGTTACTTCGCCTTCGCCGGGAAAAGTTTAACGTCTCAATAAATATCTTCCCATCAAACAAAAAAGAGTACAACCTGGTCAGCTGGTTAATAGGGGCTCAAGTGAGGCTTGGACACCGCTATATCGTGAAGGACATACAGGGTATGAATTTCCTGAACAACAGGAGAGTTGAACAATCTGGAAAGGAACACGGAGTTTACGAAAACCTCAAATTAATCGAAGCTCTGGGTGCCTCTTGTGATAGATCGGATATCGCTGGGGAAGGGCTTGATTATTTTTTAACGGAAGCGGATATGAGAACCGCCCTTGAAATCGAGAAAGCACACGTATTGAAAATAGGATTGCATCCGGGATCTTCGAGCAGAAAGACGAACGTGAATAAAAGGTGGCCCAAGGAAAGATTCGTCGAGCTCATCAAAAGACTTTCGGAAAAATTTCCGGAAATGGTATTTTTTCTCTTTGGAGGCCCTGATGAGAGGAATTTAAGGAATTTCATACGGGAGAGGGTAGATTTAGGTGATAGGATTTACTTAGTGGATGGCACGATAAGGGAAATAGCTCCATATATCAAGGCGATGGATCTATTTTTGGGTAACGATTCGGCACTTGTTCATTTGGCAGCAGCACTGAAAGTCCCCACTGCAGTGATTTACGGTCCTACCAACCCCGATTGGACCTATCCTTTCGGTGTTCCCCACAAGGTAATTAGATTGGGGCTCGATTGCTCTCCCTGTTACCAGTACTCGCCCAAATCGCTGTATTGTCCTGCCGGAAGAGATTTTGCCTGCTTGAAAGAACTTCCAGTAGATAAAGTGTTCGGTTCCGTTCTTGAGTTTATGAAAGAGATGGGGCTGAAGTGATGAGAGACATTAAGTGCGCCGTTCTTCTGGATGCAAGGAAAGTTCGAGATTACGGGATAGGAGAATACATACAGGGAATTCTGAGGGAATTGAAGGGACAACCCATATGTTTACTTGGGTATCGAAGAGACCGGGATCTCTTTGAATTTCCCATGTTGGAAGTGAAATCCAGAGGCTATACTTTGTATGAGCAATACGAGATCTGGTCAAAGATAAATGAGATTAGAGCAGGTCTTTTCCACACGCCACATTACGTTTTCCCTATGCTATATAGAGGTAAACTCGTGGTTACAATCCATGATATCATTCACCTCATCTATCCCCAATACTTCAGGTTTGGAGCTTTTTATTACGCCAGGTTGTTCATCAAAGAAGCCTTGAGAAGGGCCGACGCAATCATAACTGTGTCGAAAAGAAGCCGATCCGATCTTTTGAAAATTTATCCCCATGCGGCCAATAAGATCCATGTCGTCTATAACGGGATCTCAGAAGAGTATTTCAGCGACGTCGATCATGCTGCAGAGGAGTTTGTCTTAAGGTTTAAACCCTATATCCTGACAGTCGGGAATAATAAGCCACACAAAAGATTTGACCTTTTAAAGAAAGTTTTTACGAATTTACCTCGGAAGGATTTGAACCTCGTGATAGCCGGTTTTGAAGGGGAAAACAAGGACAGGGTTTTTCATCTGGGATTTGTCGAGAGGCCCATTCTCAGGGCACTATACAAAAATGCTGCAGTTTTAGTACATCCGGCAGAATATGAGGGGTTTGGGTTTCCTCCATTCGAAGCTTCGGCAGTTGGAACTCCCGTTCTCACCACTCGAGTAGGGGCTGTCGACGAGATACTCGGAGACAGCGTCACTTATTTCAGGAAAAACGACGATCGTGATTTACAGGAGAAATTGATGGAAATTCTCGACGATCCCGATACTTTCAGATTAAAAGCTGCATCCGCGTTCCAAAAGGTTCAAAAATTGAGATGGAAAATAACGGCACAGAAAACCCTGCGGATATACAGAAGCATTTTCGATTTTTAGGATCAAGATTGGATCGATTAGGCATTAAAATGTATATTTGTTAGGTGAGAATGAATGACTCTGACCTGTAAAACTGTTAAGCGGTGTAGGATATGCTTCCATATTTCCTGGTATTGATAGTTAATATCGGCGCTACGCTTTCGGTAGGGGTAACAGGATGGGCCTATACCTCAGATACGGTCAGAAGTTTGGCCAGGCCGCTGGGAATTCAGTGGACTTATATCGATGCGAATTGGGATTTCATCGGGAGATCTGAAGGAAAATACGATTTTCGTCAGCTGGGCAGGGAACTGGAACGGGCGAAGAGCTTCGGCTACAAGGTGATCGTGGGGGTTAAGGGAACGCCTGTCTGGGCGTCATCGGTTCCAATTGACAGTAATGAGATATCGCCTGATTCGATCTGGGATGTCTGGGATAGCCTGACCTATGAGGTACTGCTTCGCAAATTAAATTTTCAAGACTGGCCGCCGTCCCGTGAGTTATGGGGGAAGTTTGTTGAGGAAGTCGTCAGATTCGCCGAGCTTTATTTTGACGGCGATGATATCCTCGTCAATGTTTGGAATGAGCCAGACGGCACCAGGATCGGTGTGGTGCACAGTTTTTACAGGATGTTCGTTGATACTTCGAAATTTCTTTTGGGACAGGTCCCGACAGGCGACAGCCTTCTTTTTCTTCTGAAACTGAGCGATTCCCATATTGATCATCCCGAGACCCTCGCCCTTGTTAAAAGATACTTTAAATTTGAGGGGAAGCTTTACGATATCGATGTTTGCACGCTCACTGTGAGCCACAGATTATTGAATTTCGTGAGGGAAACCCTATGGACGCCCGAAAATTATGCCAGGGAGATCTTTTATCCCGCGTATAAGTCGGCGAAAAGGGTTGACGAGAAAGTCAAGATCGTTCCTGCGGCTCCCATGTATGCGACCTTCGTGAATTTCAGGGACCGTCTGCCACCCGACAGTGATTGGCAGGATTTACACTGGGATGCAGGGTCTCTACCACAGCTTATCGATTGGGTTGAGAGGTTCTGGAACGCTAAAGTCAAAGGGAAATACATGCGGGAATACGCAGATGGGATTACTCACCACTTCTATGTTCCCAATAGGGGCCACCTTGTGAGTCCCAGGGAAGTTTTGCCTGCAGTCCTTGATTCTCTGGAGAAGGTTTACGACGAACTGGGCATTCTGGGAAAGAAGCCTTTTTATGTGACCGAGTTCGGCTTTGCGACGTGGCCTCACAGACATCCTGAATCAGATCCGGTATACGACAGCCAGGCAGTTTATTACTCGGATTTTCTTGATATTTTCTACGGATATAGGGACAGGCTCAACATCGAGCTTGTGGAAGCTTACAGGTGGTGCGATAACCCCCGGGTGAATGACTATTTCGGGATTATTTTTATGGGCGATACACTGACGTACGAATATTACAAAAAAAATCCCGTGCCCAAACCCTGTTACTACATTCTCAAGGAGTTCACACAGGTCTGTGCCGGAAGGAGTTTCTTTGTATCCGATTCGGCTGCGACTTCGGGAGCAAATGGAAAGAAAATAACAAAGCTAAACGAGAAGGTCATTTCTGTTTTCCCCTATGATCAGGGCTTGCTATGCCTCTTGAACGGGGAAATGGAAACATTAAGGGTTAAAAGCGACCCGTTTTTGAGGAATCCGGCAATCGCCTCTGATGACCGGGGGTGTATTTATATTGCCTTCAGCGGGGATTCGGGATTATATGTCGCAAAGCGAGAACTCGAAGGACAATGGGATAGACCGAGACTGTTATTCAAACCTGGTACCTATAGCAGAGTGTCTTTTCCGGCTGTTGTCTGTGGAGGGGACGGCGTTCTCCACATCAGTTTTCTGATTGATGGGCGCAAGTTTTCGAATAAGATCGTTTATGGCGCAATATTGCCTACAGCGAAGGGTTTTAGAGTGATGAAAAGTTTTGAGTCTGTGACGTCGGTCAGAGGGGAATGCGAGCCGTTTTTGGGCTTAATAGGAGATGCTCCTGTCATCGTCTGGAAAGAAAAGAATCGCGCTTTTGCCTTCATGGAAGAAAAAGGCAGCTGGATCAAATTGTGGGATATGCCAGCAGATAATGGTGTTGAAGGTTTTGGGGTCTTTTTCGATCCGTCAGGGAAAATTCATGTCGCCTGGAGCGATCAGCTGGGACTTTATCATAGAGTTTACAGTCTCGATGATATGAGATTCGGAAAAGTAGAGAAGGTGGCTTCCATGAAAGAAATAAAAGACATTTATCTCATTGACTGCAATGGTCGGTTATGTATAATTTTTTCAAGGAGAGTGAAAAGCCTCAATTCCTTTTTGGAGGAAGAGGTGAACCTTTACCTTGCGATGAAGGGGGATAAAGGAGAGAAATGGACTTTTCGGGAACTCAGAGATGGGAGTTTGAACTCCAGATTTCCACAATGTGTCTTGTCAGGAAACTGTTTGTATTATTTGTGGACAGAGACAGGTTACAGGTTTAACAGTGTAAAAAGAGATTCCACGGAGGTCTATATAAAATGATAGCCAGGTTCCGCAGCCTGGTGCAGAATGAAAAATATCATGTTATTTTCCTGGGCGTGATATTTGGCATGTGCATTCTGCTTATGCTCGGTAGGCTTTATGTAACGAAAAACTTAATAGGCGGCGATGCTGTCAAATATTTCATAACCTTGAGATCGGCAGTAATCGATAGAGACCTTTGGTTTAAAAATGAGTTCGAACATTTCTACAATGAGATCTCTCCGTTCACAGGTAACAGGAAAATTGATAGAATACCTTCCCCGAACCCGAGAACTGGAAGAATTCCAGTCAAATATCCAGTAGGCTCTGCCCTCTTGCTTTTTCCCTTTTTCAGCATTACTCACCTGTTCTTAAATCTGCTCAGGGCATTTGGATTTACGGTTTTGGCCGATGGATACGGGCCTGCCTATCAGTTTGCCTCTGCTTTTGGAGCATCATTGTATGCCTTTTTGGGTATCATAGTTCTCTATATCTACGGGAAAAGGAAATTCGGCGCAGAAATCAGCCTTATTTCTGTAACTCTGGTCTGGCTGGCTACGCCTCTTGTATATTATATGACGATGGAACCTCTTATGTCACATGCGCTCTCTATGTTCGCCGTTACTCTGTTTCTCATTTTTTGGCTGCAGATAAGAGACCGGGAGGGTGCCATCGGGTGGTTTTTCCTGGGCCTCGCCGGCGGGCTGATGAGTATCGTTAGATATCAGGACGCCTTATTTTTATTGATTCCAGCTGTCGACATTGCCATTAGGCTCTTTCGAGATTTTGGAAGTAACAAAACTTATATCGGAAAGGCATTTTGCTTCGCTGCAAGTGCGTTATCGATTATAGCGTTACAACTTTTTGTTAATTTTAAGCTATTTGGGGGAATTTTTTCGACAGGATATAGAGGGGAGGGCTTTACCAACTGGTATAGGCCGAAGTTGTTATATTCCCTTTTTTCCACAGAAAGTGGACTTTTGCTCTGGACACCCTTGGTTTTCTTCGCTTTTGCAGGCGCATACCTGTGGTTGAAAAGAGAGAATGATAGGGTTTTAGGCTTTTTGCTGATCGGGGGGTTCCTTGTCCAGCTTTATCTTGTGAGCAGTTGGTCTGACCCTTCTCAGGGCGATTCCTTTGGAAACCGTATGCTCGTGAATTCCACCCCGCTGTTCGGACTCTGGATTATGTCCTTTTTGAGGGAGGTCTGGCCGAGAGGCAGAGGGAGGAAGTGGCTTTTAGCCGGTGCTCTGTTATTGGTTGGGCTCAACGCTCTTCTCATGTTTCTTTATTGTTTTCGAATTATAGGCAATCCCTATTGATACTTTATGTCGCCTTTAAAAAGGCAAAAATGGAGGAGGATATGATATGGGTTCCCTTTTATGGATGCTCTTGGAGTTTTTGATGGTTTTGACGCCCGAATGGGTTTACCACACGGGTGCTCCCATGCTGTCGAGCCTGACCTTCGCCGACGTGGATGGCGATTCCGTGGAGGAGTTGATCGCGACCACCTACGGCACTGGAGCCAACCCTTACAATGAGGGGATTATCTACGTGATCGAGCTCGACGGCAACGACGCCCCCGGGTGGCCCGTCCTTCTCTATTCCGGGCCAATTCCTTCCACCCCGGTTATCACGGATTTCGACGGCGATGGTGAAAGGGAAATATTTGTCGGTAGCTGGTATGGAGCCCACATGTTCAGGGACGACGGCACCTATGAGTTCGGATGGCCTCTGAACTACGGCGCCTATTACTCTCCATCAGCGGGAGATGTGGACAACGACGGACTTCCGGAGGCAATCTATCCGGCTTCCAACGGACGTATATACGCCTTCAACGGGGACGGGACGATTCTGCCCTGGTTCCCCATAACGGTGCCCCACGATTATCCGGGGACACCCGCCCTCGGTGATATAGATGGCGATGGAAAGCTGGAAATAATTTGCGGGATAAACAGGGGACCCGTCGTGCCCGGCCGATTCGAGCTCTACGCATGGAACCCCGAAAACGCCAGCCCGGTTCCGGGGTTCCCCGTTTACCTGTGCGGGATAATTAAGAGTTCTCCGGCCATCGCTGATCTCGATGGGGATGGAGACCTGGAGATAATCGTCGATGCTTACGATACCACGAACTATGACTCCCTCTATGTCATCGAGGGCGATGGAGAGGTGGCTCCCGGCTGGCCTCGTGCGGCACCGGGATCTAGGCTTTCCTCTCCGGCCATAGGTGACCTCTATCCCGATGTGGAAGGGCTTGAGATAGCTGTCGGCGGAGGCGGCACCGTAAGCCCCCCTTTAAATGCGGAGCTCTTCATATTTTCTGCCTCGGGTGAGCTGCTCAATACCATAGATCTTCCGGCTGGGTCCGGGGTGAATTCTTCCCCTGTAATTGCCGACATCGACGGCGACGATTCCCTCGAGATACTCATAAAGATCCAGGATGAGGTCTGTGCCTATAATCCCGGCGGATCCCCCGTCGAGGGATTTCCATATACCCTTTCCGATTCCTCCCACAGCGGGACAACCTCTCCCGCCCCGGCTGTCGGCGATCCCGACGGGGACGGCTACCTCGAGATGGCCTTTGCATCCTGTTTCGGTGAGATCCATTACTTCGAGACCGACCTTCCCTATGACCCTGACCTGGCCCCCTGGCCCATGTACAAGCACGACATGAGGAACACATCGCGATACGGCGCTCCTCCTTCTCCCTCGGTAGAAGAGGGATTTTCCTATCCCGATGTCGGCATCTCCGTCCGCCCCAATCCATTCAGGGAAAGCGTCTTTTTCTCCGTGAAGTCTGATGACCCTCTCGATCTGTTCATATATAACTCCGCCGGTATCCTGGTCTACCGGAAACTCACCGTCGAGGGTGCCTTCAGCTGGAAAGGTCACGATATGAAGGGCAGGGAGTTGCCCGGCGGGATATATCTCGTTGTCCTTCGAAGCCGAAATTTCGAGAAAACCATAGCGCTTGTCAAGGATTGACATGAGAGGGCGACTGAGGAGAATCTCGAAGAGGCTCTCCTATATATTGAGACACAATCCCGGAAAATTCGGCATCACGCTGGAGCCCGGGGGTTGGGTCCTGCTGAGCGAGCTATCGCGAAAAGCGGGTATATCGGCCGATGAGATACTTGAGGTCGTGAAACATCAGGATAAGAGGAGGTTCGAGGTAAAGGGAGGTAAGATCAGAGCTCTCTACGGTCACAGTGTCATGGCGCTGAGGTATGATCCCGTAGAACCTCCCGAGATCCTCTATCACGGGACCTCGCCCGAAAGCGCCAGAAAGATACTCAGAGAGGGCCTCAGACCCATGGGGAGAGCCTATGTTCACCTTTCGGTTTCTCTCCAGGAAGCCTTTCATGTCGGAAGAAGGCATTCGGAGAAACCGGTGATTCTCAGGATAAAAGCATCGGAGGCTTTCAGGGATGGCATAGAGTTTTACAGGGCAGGGGACCTCTATCTTACAGCGTTCCTTCCACCCACATATATAGAGAAGATGCGAGAGGCCTCTGGATCCTGAGCTTCCGGGACGTAGAAAGCAAGGGTAATCGGACCACAATTCCTCTGTCGAACAGAGGGATATTGCGTTAACAGGGGGTCCTGATTTTTTGGTAAAAGCAAGCGGTGTATAAGAAGGGGGCGGGAATCTTCGATTCCCGCCCCCCTTGCCTGAATTCGTGTGGCTGGTTCCTATCTCACCATGAACTTCTCAATTGTCGCGTTCACCTTGAGGAAGTAGACTCCGGAAGTGAGATCGTGGGTGTCGAGAGTAATGATGCCCGATGAAGGAAGGCTGTAATTTCTGGATTCGATGAGGCTTCCGGACACGTTATAAATAGATATTATGTAATCGCCTGACTTGCTAATTACGACTTCTATCGGCTCCCCTGGCCTCAAGAGGGTTTTACCTATGTGAATGGGCTTTTCTATAGGGGAGAGCTCTCTCTCTTCCACGGGGACATCCTCCGGAGCCCTGGGCAAGATCTCGTAATGATTGGAATACTGGGACATGTTGCCGACCACGTTTGTCATTCCGGTTGGGATGGTTGTACCCACAGCGTTGGAAGCGCTTTTCACGTATACTATTCCAGTATCGCCATTCTCATCGTAGATATGATAGGACGTGTTGCCTTCGAAGACCCCCGACTCCACAA
>Ga0190304_1000761_pt1 | contig 14962 bp, 12 predicted proteins | sample 48700712_MG_FD_161670 | JGI IMG/M metagenome (GOLD analysis project Ga0190304, IMG submission 161670) | Hydrothermal vent sediment bacterial communities from Southern Trench, Guaymas Basin, Mexico - 4870-07-1--2_MG | ecosystem: Environmental > Aquatic > Marine > Hydrothermal vents > Sediment ... | reverse complement strand
ACCCACAGGGGGTGGCCCACTATTTTACACCCTCCCTCACTGTCCCACATCTCTCTGAACCAGGACACTTCGTCCTTGACCGGATAAAGTAAAAGTTATAATCTTTTCGAAAGATGGAGAAGGAGAGGGTGGCCATAATCCTCGCTGCGGGGAAGGGCAAGAGGATGCACTCCGCCCTTCCCAAGGTGCTTCACCCTGCGATGGGGAAGCCCATGCTCGCTTACGTGGTTGACGCCGTCAAAGGGGCAGGGGTCAAGGACCTGATCGTCGTCGTGGGCAAAGAAGCGGGGAAGGTAAAAGATGTGATCGGAGAGGAGGGGATCTCTTATGCCCTTCAGGATGAGCCCCTGGGGACCGCCCACGCGGTGATGGCAGCAAGGGATCTGCTTGAGGGCTCCTCAGGGACGGCCCTTATCCTCTGTGGCGATACCCCCCTCCTTGAGGCCGGGACCCTCTCTTCCCTCCTCGATCACCATCGAAGGGAGGAGGCTACCCTCACCATCCTCGCTGCCTTGATGGAAGACCCCAGGGGATATGGCCGTATCCTGAGGGGGGAGGAGGGGGAGGTGCTGGGGGTGATCGAGGAGAGCGATGCCACTGAGGAGCAGCGAGCGATAAAGGAGATCAACAGCGGTATTTATGCTGTCCAGATCCCCTTCCTCCTTTCTGCGCTGGATGAGATAGGGAGGGATAACGCCCAGGGCGAATATTACCTCACCGATATTGTAGAGATAGCCCACAGGAGGGGGGAGAAGATCGCCGCCTTCAGGGCCCCTTCCCCCCAGGAGGTGATGGGGGTGAACACGAGGGCGGATCTCGCCAGGGCGCAGAAGCTGATGGCCCGAAGGATCGTGGAGCGGTGGATGGCCTCCGGGGTCACCATCGAGGACCCGGAGACCACCTACATAGAGGCGGAGGTGGAAATCGGCCAGGATACCCTGATCCGCCCCTTTTCCTTTCTCCGGGGCAAAACTGTGGTGGGAAGGCGCTGCACCCTTGGCCCTCAGGTGGAGATCGTGGACTCGAGGCTGGGCGATGAGGTGACCGTCAGGTTTTGCAGCCTCATAGAGGGGAGCGAAGTTGAGAGGGGGGCAGTGATCGGCCCCTTCAGCCGTCTCCGCCCCGAGACCTATATAGGGGAAGGGGCGAGGATCGGAAACTTCGTCGAGGTGAAGAAGTCGAAGATCGGCAGGGGCAGCAAGGCCAACCACCTGACCTATATCGGCGATGCCCAGGTGGGGGCAGGAGTTAACATCGGTGCTGGGACGATAACCTGTAATTACGACGGCTTCCAGAAAAACCCCACCCTCATCGAGGACGGTGCCTTCATCGGGAGCAACGTCGCCCTTGTGGCACCGGTCAAGGTGGGCAAGGAGGCGGTGGTGGGGGCGGGCTCGGTGATAACGAGGAACGTTCCCTCTCTGGCCCTGGCGGTGGAGAGGTCAAGGCAGAAGCACTTGAGGAAGTGGGCGCTGAGGAGGAAGAAGAGAGAGGAGGGATAGGATTGTGCGGGATCGTCGGCTATATCGGCCCCCGTTCCCCCCTGGAGGTCCTCTTAGAGGGGCTCAGGAGGCTGGAGTATCGAGGTTATGATTCGGCAGGGGTTGCCGTCTTCCATAAGGGGCGGATAGAGATAAGGCGGGTCGAGGGGAAGATCGCCAAGCTCGCCGAGCTGGTGAAAGGGGAGAAATTTGACGGCCATGTGGGGATAGGCCATACCCGCTGGGCCACCCACGGCCGCCCCTCAGAGACCAATGCCCACCCTCATCTGGCGGGTCGTGTAGCGGTGGTCCACAACGGGATAATAGAGAACTACCTTGCCCTGAAGAAGGAGCTTCAGTCAGCGGGCAGGCAGTTCATTTCTGAGACCGATACCGAGGTGATCGCCCATCTGGTGGACGAAGAGCTCCGTGCGGGAAAGAGCCTCCCTGAGGCGGTGAGGGAGGGGCTTAAGAGGCTCAAAGGTTCCTATGCGGTCTGTTTCTTAGTGGAGGGGGAGGAGAGGCTTGTCGCTGCCAGGATGGAGAGCCCGATGGTAATCGGCATCGGGGATGGTGAGTACTTCGCCGCCTCCGATGTGCCCGCGGTGCTGCCTTACACGAGGGATTTTCTCTTCCTCGAAGACGGAGATATCGCCCTGATCTCCCCTGAAGGGGTCTCTATCTTCGACCTCCAGGGCAGGGAGAGGACCCCTCCCCAGAGGAGGGTAGACTGGTCTCCGGCCATGGCCGAAAAGGAGGGCTACAAGCACTTCATGCTCAAGGAGATCCATGAACAGCCCCGGGCCGTGACCGATACCCTGAGGGGAAGGGTCCTGGAGGAGGAGGGAGAGGTCTTTTTGGAGGATTTCCCCTTAACTGATGAGGAGGTCAGGGAGTTGGAGAGGGTACTCTTTGTGGCCTGTGGCACCTCATGGCATGCAGCCCTCATAGGGGAATACCTGATGGAGACCCTGGCCCGGCTGCCCGCCCGGGCGGAGATCGCCTCCGAGTTCCGGTATCGCGATCCCGTGGGGGATTCCAGGACCCTCCTTGTGGCCATCTCCCAGTCGGGGGAGACGGCCGATACCATCGCCGGGGTGAGGGAAGGTAAGAAGAGGGGGTTCCGCACCCTGAGCATATGCAATGTCCTGGAGAGCACCATATCCCGGGAGACCGAGGGGGTGATCTACACCCACGCGGGTCCGGAGATAGGGGTCGCTTCCACCAAGGCCTTCACCGCCCAGCTGGCCGCCCTCCAGCTGCTCGCCCTTTACACCGGGAGGAGACGGGGGGTGATATCGCAGCAGGAGCTCAAGGGCCACATCCGCTCGCTGAAGCGGATTCCCCATCTCATGGAGGAGGTCCTCAAAGCGGAGGGGGAGATTCAGAGGATAGCCAGGGGACACGTCCACTATAAGGACTTCCTTTACTTAGGCAGGGGGATCTCCTATCCCGTCGCCTTGGAAGGGGCCCTGAAGCTGAAGGAGATAAGCTATATCCATGCCGAAGGTTACCCTGCAGGGGAGATGAAACACGGCCCTATCGCCCTCATAGATGAGGATATGCCCGTGGTGATCGTTGCCCCTGAAGACCACACCTATGAGAAGACCCTGGGGAACATCGAGGAGGTGAAGAGCCGCTCCGGCCGGGTGATCGCCCTGGTCAACCATGGAGATAGCAGGATAAGGGAGCAGGCCGATGAGGTAATCCGCGTGCCTCATACCCCTCCGCTCCTTTCCCCCTTCGTCACTACCCTTCCCCTGCAACTGCTCGCCTATCACATCGCCGACTTTCTGGGCACCGACGTGGATCAGCCCAGGAACCTGGCAAAGAGCGTGACGGTGGAATGAGGGAGCTGCTCGAGGCGCTCAATCCCCAGCAGAGGGAGGCCGTGCTGGCTTCCGAGCGGGCAGTGCTGGTGTTTGCCGGGGCAGGGAGCGGGAAGACCCGGGTCCTCACCTACCGGATCGCCTATCTCATCGGGGTGGGGAAGGCGAGGCCCGATGAGATCCTGGCCGTTACCTTTACCAACAAGGCAGCCGAGGAGATGAGGGAGAGGCTTGAGGGACTGCTGGGCGCGAGGGCAACGAGGCTCTGGATGGGGACGTTTCATTCCACCTGCATGAGGGTCCTGCGCCAACACATCCATCGCCTGGGCAGGAGTTCCGATTTCGTCATTTACGATGAGGACGATCAGAGGAAGGTGGTGGAGGGGATCCTGAAGGAGATGGGGATTGACCCCCGGGCCTTCCCCCCTGCCAGGGTCCTCAGGGAGATAGAGAGGGCAAAGAACAGGGGGATAGGACCCGAAGGGTACGTGCCTGACGATTATGACCCTTTCCAGAAGAAAGCGGCTCAGATATACCCTGTCTATCAGGAGGTGCTCAAAAACTCCAACGCCCTCGACTTTGGAGATCTTCTCCTCTACACTCACCGGCTCCTGCAGGAAGTCCCTGAAGTGAGGGATTACTATCACCAGAGGCTCCGACACATCCTGGTGGACGAATATCAGGACACCAACTACATCCAACACCTGCTGATAAAGGACCTGATGGGCCCCCACTCGAGTGTCTTCGTCGTGGGAGACGACGATCAGTCGATCTACCGCTGGAGGGGAGCTGAGCCTGCCAACATCCTGGAGTTCGAGAGGGACTTCCCTGAGGCCCGGGTGATAAAACTCGAGCAGAACTACCGTTCCACCCGCAGGATCCTGGAGGGGGCCAACGCCGTTGTCTGCAGAAACCGGCTCCGGAAGCCGAAGCGCCTCTGGACCACCAACGAGGAAGGGGAGCCCATAACCGTCTATATGGCAGAGGACGAAGAGGAGGAGGCCCTCTGGGTGGCCAAAAAGATACTGGAGGATTCTCGGGGGGATTACGGCCGCTTCGCCGTCTTCTACCGGATAAACGCCCAGTCGCGGGCGGTCGAGGAGGCCTTCATCCGTCTGGGCATTCCCTATACCGTCGTCGGAGGGGTGAGGTTCTATCAGAGGAAGGAGATAAAGGACCTCATCGCATACTTGCGGGTGGCAGCAAACCCGAGGGATGAGGTGAGCCTGGAAAGGATCATAAACGTCCCTCCGCGGGGGATAGGCCAGAGGACCCTGGAAAAGCTGAAGGGGAAAGGGATGGGCCTCTGGGAGGCGATCGCGGAAGGAGGGGAGGAGCTGGGGACGGTCAAGCCCCGGGTCGAGGGGTTCAGGAGGCTCGTGGAGGAGATGAGGGAGCTGGCCCAGGGGGCCAAGGCCTGGGAGATACTGGAGTGGGTCCTCGAAAGGACCGGCTACCTCGAGTACCTCCAGCAGATGGGCCCCGAGGGGGAGATGCGCTCGGAGAACGTGCGGGAGTTCATAGCTGCCCTCAAGGAGAGGAGGGAGGAGGACCTCCTGGAGGTGGTCGCCCAGCTGAGCCTCCTCACCGACATAGATGAGTATGAAGGGGGCAACAGGGTCACGCTGATGACCCTTCATAGCGCCAAGGGTCTGGAGTTCCCCGTGGTCTTCATCATCGGCATGGAGGAGGGGCTCCTGCCCCATTACCTCCGCCTGGGGGATGTGCATGAGCTGGAGGAGGAGCGCCGTCTCTGTTACGTGGGGATCACCCGGGCAAAGGAGAAGCTTTATCTGAGCTGGGCATCAAGAAGGGGTCTCTTCGGGCCCAAGGTGCGCCGCCCCCCCTCCCGTTTCCTGCAGGAGCTTCCCCAGGAACTTCTCCGCTTTGAAGGGACGGAGAGGGTCTATCTACCCTATCACTGGATCTGGGAGGAGAGGGAAGCGGAGACCTTCTGACTAAAGGGAGAGGGACATCCCGTCCCTTGCCGCCTGAACCTCCACACCGGTCTCCTCGCTCATCTGGGAGGCAACCTCCCAGGGCCTCGCCCTGAGCATCGACATGCCGAAGTGGGTGAGGACGGCCTTCTTGGGTTTTATCCCCTCGATGAGGAGCCGGGCATCCGAGAGGGTGAGGTGCTGGATCTCCTCCTTCCTCTCCCCGGCCCTAACCACGTTGAGTATCAGGACCTCTGCCCCCTGATAGGCCTCTTCAAGCTCCCGAAAGTAAAGGGTATCGGTGATGAGGGCGACCCTCTGGGGGAGGGTGAAATAGAGGCCATAGGTCTCCACAGGATGCCTGTGCCGCAGGGGTGTGCTGAAGGAGAGCCCTCCCAAGGTGTAGCTCTTCCCCTCCTCGAGGACCTCTATCCCCTCCAGGTATTCCCTCACGTATCGGAGCACCACCGGGTCCTCCTCAAGGGCGTCCCTGGGGGCGAAGAGCACCCCCCTCCTCCTCAGTCCCCCTTCGGTCATCGCCTCGATGATCACGTTCACGTCAGCGGCGTGATCGAGATGGCGATGGGTGATAAGGACCCCGTCAAGCTTCGCCGGCGAGAGGGAGGGGCGGGAGGAGAGGGCCCTGAGGAGGGACCCCGGTCCCGGGTCGATGAGCAACCGTGTTCCATTGGCCTCAAGCCACAGCCCCCCTGAGGCCCTGAGCTGTTTGAAGACCACTATCCTGGCCCCGGCCGTGCCGAGGAACTTTATAAAGGCCTCTCCCATATGCCCGGTATCTCCTTACCGCAACGGGGGCACTTCCCCCCCTTCAGGTGGTTGGCCAGAACGAAGAAGCCCCTCCTCCTTATGAGGAGCTCCTTGCAGCGGGGGCAATAGGTGTTTTCTGCCTCGTGGCCAGGGACGTTCCCGATGTACACGTACTCGATCCCCACCTCCAGGGCCACCCTCCTTGCCCGCTCGAGGGTGCTCACGGGGGTGGGAGGGAGCTTTGTCAGCCGGTACATGGGGAAGAAGCGGGAGAAGTGAAGGGGAACGGAGGGGGAGAGTTCCCGCTTTATCCAGAGGCACATCTCCCTTATCATGCCAGGATCGTCGTTTTTGGTGGGGATGACCAGGTTGACGATCTCAAGGTGGATCCCCATCCCGTGGATCGCCTTAAGGGTCCTGAGCACCGGGGCCAGGGAGGCATTGCTCATCTCCTCGTAGAACTCCTCGCTGAAGCCCTTCAGGTCCACGCAGGCCGCCCCTAAATACCGGCCTAACTCCCTCAACGGCCCTGGTTCTATGAAGCCGTTGGAGTGATAGGTGTAGACGATACCCCGCTTCTTTGCCGCCTTGGCCGCGGCCAGGGTGTACTCGAGAAAGACGGTCGGTTCGGTGTAGGTGGAGGCGATGGTGGGGCAATCGTACGCAGCGGCCAGTTCTGCTACCTGCTGGGGAGGAAGGTGGTAGTTGTAGGTTTTATCTGGGGAGGTCTGGGATATCTGCCAGTTCTGGCAGAAGCAGCAATCGAGGTTACACCCGGCAGTGGCGATGGAGAAGCAGCGGGTCCCGGGCAGCACGTGAAAGAAGGGCTTTTTCTCTATCGGGTCGATGTGCACGGCACAGGGGTTGGCATAGGCCAGGGTGTAAAGGACCCCATCCCGGTTCTCCCTCACCTCGCAGTGACCCCTCTCGCCAGGGGAGATCTCACAATGGCGAGGGCAGAGGATGCACTCCACATCCTTCCCCTCCAGGGGGCGGAAAAAGGGAGAAGGAATGGGCTCAAGGAGCCCTTTTCTTGCCTCAAACCCCTTGGCCTCCCCCCTTCGGGAGGAGATGAGGGGAAGGAGGCCCATTCCCAGGACCCCCTTCCCCCAAAGCAGCAGGAATTCCCTTCGACTTATTCGCTCCATCACGGACCAATTTTATCCCGAAGGGGAGGAGGGGTAAAGTGAAACTTGAGCTTATCCCCTTACCCATGTTATCTTTCCCCCCTCATGAAGAAGGTAAAGTTGGCCGCCATTCAGATACATAGCGGGGGGGGGAGGGATCAGAACTTGGAGAAGGCCCTAAGGATGGGGAAGGTGGCGGCTGAGAAGGGGGCACAGATCCTGTGTTATCCTGAGCTGTTCCCCACCCACTGGTTTCCCATGGAGATAGACGAACGCCACTTTGAGCTGGCAGAGGACCAAGAGGGTCCCACCCTGAAAGCGATGAAAGGGCTCTCTCGGGAGGTCGGGGTATCCGTCATCGCCCCCTTTTTCGAAAGGGAGGGAGAGAGGTTCTTCAACTCAGCGGCGGTGATCTCCAGGGAGGGAGAGATCGTGGGGATCTACAGAAAGGTCCACATCCCCCAGATCCCCCTGTGGGAGGAGAAGAGCTATTTCTCCCCCGGTGAGGGGTTCCCCGTCTTCGAACTCGATGGGGTGAGGATAGGGGTCCAGATATGCTGGGACAACTTCTTCCCCGAGGGCTCGAGGGTCCTTGCCCTGAAGGGCGCGGAGATAATCTTTGCCCCCACTGCAGCGGCTTTTGCCTCTCAACAGCGCTGGCTCAAGGTGATGGCAGGGAACGCCATCGCCAACGGCCTTTACATCCTGCGGGTGAACAGGGTGGGGAGTGAGGCCAAACAGGACTTTTACGGGATGAGCTTTTGCCTTTCCCCCGAGGGGGACCTGGTGGATGAGCCAGCGGGCTTAGAGGAAGGGATACTGCTGGTGGAGGTCTCCTTGGATGAGGTGAATAGGGTACGAAAGGAGTGGCCCTTCTTCAAGGACCGCAGACCTGACCTCTACGGCGAACTCACCCGATGAAGGAGCTGCTCAAATCCATCATCCTGGAGGCAATAAGGAGGGCTTCAGAGCAGGGGAAACTCCCCCCCATAGATCCTCCCCCTTCTATCACATTGGAGCAACCGCCTGATGAACGCTGGGGGGACTACGCCACCAACGTAGCGATGCCTTTGGCCCAGGAGGTCGGGTTGCCGCCCCGTCAGGTGGCTGAGGAGATCGCCGGGGGGATCCGGGGGGGAGGGGTGATAAAGAGGGTGGAGGTAGCAGGTCCGGGGTTCATAAACCTGACCCTCGAGGACAGGGTATGGTTCGGGGCCCTGAAGGAGGCGAACCTCCGGGGGGAGGCGTACGGGAGGAGAGAACTGGGGAAAGGAAAGAGGGTCCTGATCGAGTTCCTCAGTGCCAACCCCACGGGGCCCCTCCATATCGGTCACGGCAGGATCGCCGCCTTAGGGGATATCCTGGCCAACGTGCTCGAGGCGGCCGGTTACGAGGTGGAACGGGAGTACTACATAAACGACGTAGGGGCCCAGATGGAGGCCCTGGGTCGTTCGGTCTACGCGAGATATATGGAGCTGTGGGGCAGAGATGTCCCCTTCCCCGAGGATGGCTATCAAGGGGAATATATCAGGGAGATAGCGGCGAGGATAAAGGAGGAAAGGGGGGAGAGATACCTCCAGGTCCCCGACGAGGAAGCTCAAGAGGAGATAAGGGAAAGGGCGAAGGAGATCATCCTTGAGGGGATAAAGGAGGACCTGGAGGTATTTCGGGTCCGGTTCGATCACTGGGTCAGGGAAGCCTCCCTCTACGAAGAGGGCCTCCTTCAGGAGGCCCTCGATGCCCTCAAGGAAAAGGGCCTCCTTTATGAGGCCGATGGGGCCCTCTGGTTCAAGAGCACCCTGTTTGGAGACGAGAAGGACAGGGTTGTGGTGAGGGCAAATGGGACCACCACCTACTTTGCCTCTGATATATCCTACCACCGGGAGAAGTTCCGCCGAGGATATGACCTCCTTGTGGACATATGGGGAGCGGATCACCACGGTTACGTCCCGAGGGTGCGAGCCGCCCTGCGTGCTTTAGGGCTTGAGGAGGAGAGGTTGAAGGTCCTCCTCGTCCAGCTGGTCAACCTGATGCGAGGGGGGAAGAAGGTATCGATGTCCACCAGGGCAGGGGAGTTCACCACCCTGAGAGAGGTGATAGAGGAAGTGGGGGTGGATGCCTGCAGGTACTTCTTCATGCTGAGGAGGGCCGATTCCCCTGTCGATTTCGATCTCGAGCTGGCCAAAAGGCAAAGCGCGGAGAACCCCGTCTATTATGTCCAGTATGCCCACGCAAGGATCTCGAGCATCTTCCGCAAGGCGGCTGAACGGGGGGTTGCCCTCCCCGAGGGGGAGGTGGACTTGGGGCCCCTTGTGCTCCCTGAAGAACGCGGCCTCGCCAAGAGGGTCGGCCTCTTTCCCGACCTCATAGAGGAGATGGCCCTCTCCTTCGAACCCCATCGGCTGATCCCTTACCTGCAGGATATGGTAAGCCTTTTCCATAGCTACTATAATAAACACCGGGTGCTCACAGAGGACGAGGGCCTTACAGCCGCCAGGCTGTACTTGGTGAAGGCGATAAGGATCGTCGTGCGCAATGCCTTGAGCCTCTTAGGCATAGAGGCACCGGAGGAGATGTAACGATGGAAGATGGTCTTATGGAGGAACCGAGGGTAAGGAGACAGGGGCGCCTTGCCGCAAGGAGGCTCCTCGCCTTCATAGGGGCCATATTTCTGGGACTCCTCATCTTCTCCAGTGGGGTGCTGATGGGCATCAAGATGGAACGGAAGCGCTCTGCGGCCCTGAAGGAGGCGAGCCCGCTGCAGGTGGAGGTGGAAGGGGCCCTGAAGGAGGCAAAGAGCGCCTCGCAAAAGGTGGAAGAAGGGAAGGTCCCCCTCACCTTCTATGAAACGCTGACCAAGGAGGAAAAGGGACCAAAGGTCACGGAGGAGAAGGGCGAAAAAGGGAAGGCAGCCCCAAAGGAGGCCAAAAAAGGGGAGAAGGCCCCTGAGGTCAAACCCCCTCCAAGGGACCTGTACTTCGTTCAGGTCGCTTCTTTCCGCCAGAAGGCAAATGCCCAGTCCTTGATGAGGAGACTGAAGGAGAAGGGGTACGAGGTGAGGATCGTTCAGGTAACTTTGGGAAAGGGAAAGAAGTGGTGGAGGGTTAAGGTCGGCGGGTTTGCCGAACGAGGGGAGGCGGAGCGGGTCAAAGGGGCCCTGGAGAAGGAGGGCTTCGAGGGGATAAAGGTGACGAAGGGGCTCTAAGTAAATGAAGAGGCAGAAGGGAAAGCTAAGGGAGTACCTCGAGACCATTGTAGTAGCCCTCCTCGTGGCCCTCTTTGTCCGCACCTTTGTGGTTCAGGCCTTCAAGATCCCCTCCAGCTCCATGGAGCCGACCTTGCTCGTCGGGGATCATATCCTGGTCAACAAGTTCATCTACGGAATAAGGATCCCGGTCTTAGGGATAAAGCTCTTCGAGTTCAAACGACCGAGGAGGGGAGACGTGATCGTGTTCATCTATCCCAAAGACAGGAGCAAGGACTTCATAAAGCGGGTGATCGCTACTGGTGGGGAAACGGTACAGATCAAGGGCCGGGTTATATACATCAACGGCAAGCCCATAGAAGACCCCTGGGGGGTGTATCGGGGGAACCCTTACCCCTTACCCTTTTCCCCGAAGGCCAACTTCGGGCCTGTCACCGTCCCAGAGGGTTACCTCTTCGTCCTCGGGGACAACAGGGACAACAGCCAGGACAGCCGCTACTGGGGATTCGTCCCCCTGAAGGACGTCCTCGGGAAGGCCTTTCTCATCTACTGGTCCTGGGACTGGCGAAAGGGGAACATCCTTCCCAGGGTAAGGTGGAACAGGATAGGAAAGCTGATCCATTAACCGGGGGCGACCTTTAAGGTTGGATAACTCTCCAGGAACCACTGGACGAAGCGCCTGATCCCCTCCTCTATCGGAGTGTGCGGCTCATAACCGAGCAGCTCCCGGGCCTTGGTGACATCGGCATAGGTTATCGGGACATCCCCCGGCTGAGGGGGGAGATGCTCCACGGATGCCTTCCTGCCCAAGGCCTCCTCAATGAGGACCACCAGATCCTTCAGGGGAACCGTCCTCGCCTCCCCTATGTTCACCACCTCATAGCCCCTTACCCTTTCGATCGCCCTCATGATCCCGTCAATGCAGTCGTCTATGTACGTGTAGTCCCGCCTGCTCGTCCCATCTCCATATATGGGGACCTTCCTCCCCTCATAGATGAGGCGGGTGAACTTGTGGATGGCCATCTCAGGACGCTGCCTCGGACCGTACACGGTGAAAAACCGGAGACAGAAGACGTCGAGCCCGTAGAGATGATGGTAGGTGTAGCAGAGGATCTCCCCTGCCCTCTTTGTGGCGGCATAGGGGGAGATGATGGAGGTGAGGGGATCGTCCTCGGCGAAGGGGACCTTCGGGTTCCTTCCGTAGACGGAGGATGAGGAGGCGAAGATGAACTTTTTGACCCCATGACGCCGGCAGGCCTCCAGCAGGTTCAGGGTCCCCCGGACGTTCACCTCCTCATAGAGGAGGGGTTGCTCGATGGAAGGCCTTACCCCCGCGCGGGCGGCCAGATGGACCACCAGATCAAACCCCCCTTCCTCGAAGGTCCTCTCAAGGAGGGCCTCATCCCGGATGTCGCCCTCGATCAGTCGAAACCCGTCCAAGGGAAGTAAGGGCTTGAGGTTTTTCCTCTTTAGGGCAGGGGGATAGAAGTCGTCAAAGTTATCGAGGCATGTAACCTCCCAGCCTCCCGCAGTGAGCCTCTCGCAGAGATGAGAGCCTATAAACCCTGCCCCTCCTGTGACCAGCACCCTCCTCACCCTTCACCTCCGTACCTGATCCTCGGATCGATGAAGCCGTAAAGGAGGTCCACGGCCAGGTTCACTGCCACGTACACTATGGAGATAAAGAGCACACACCCCTGCACCAAGGGATAGTCCCTCGCCTCGACAGCGGTTATCAGCAGGGTGCCTATCCCCGGCCAGGAGAAGACGTTCTCGGTGATGATCGCTCCTGAGAGGAGGGCCCCGAACTGGAGCCCCAACACGGTGACGATGGGAATCAGGGCGTTCCTTAAGGCGTGTTTAAGGATGACCCTCCTTTCAGGCAATCCCTTGGCCCGGGCTACGGTCAGGTACTCTTCACCGAGGACCTCAAGGAGGCTCGAGCGGGTCATCCTGGAAAGGAGGGCCGCAAGGGCCGTCCCCAGGGTGAGGGCCGGGAGGACGAGACTGCCGAGGCCACTTCGGCCTGACACAGGAAACCAGCCCAGCTTTATGGAAAAGAGGATGATGAGAAGAGGACCCAGCCAAAAGTTGGGCATCGAGACCCCGATGAGGGCAAAGAGCATGGAGAGGGCATCAAGCGCGGTACCCTCCCGCAATGCCGCCAGGATCCCGAGGGGAAGGGCGATGATGCCCGCCACAAAGAGGGAGGCCACTGCCAGCTCCAAGGTGGCCGGCACCCTCTCAGCGATAACCTCGGCCACGGGGCGACGGAAGAAATAGGACTCCCCGAGGTCCCCGGTGGCGATCCCCTTGAGAAATTTGAGGTATTGGGCAGCAAGGGGAAGGTCAAGACCCAGCTCACGGCGCAACCTCTCCTTCTCCACCGCCCTGGCCGACTCTCCCAGCATCGCCTCCACCGGATCGCCGGGCACGATGTGAAGGAAAAAGAAGACCAGCGTGAGGGCACCGAGGACGGTGGGAGCCGTTATCAGGGTTCGGCGCAGAAAGAAGCCTTTCACTTCCCCCAGCTCCTGAGAAGATCAGCAAACCTCTGCTGAAACACGACCCTCTTGAGGCTCCAGGGAAGCTCTCCGTACCGTCTTTCCTCCGGTGGGTAGCGTTTCATCACCTGGTAGACGGCGTAGCCATGGGGAAGTTGCAGGACCTGCGTGAGGTCCCCCTCCTGGAGCGATACCAGATAGGGAAAGAAATCCCACCCCTCGCCGAGGAAAAGGTGGTTGGTCACCACGTACCCTCCTACCTCCTTGGCCACCCGCCCCATCCTCACCCCGGCCCTGAGCCGCTCGTAGGCGAGCATGATCGCGTCAAAGGCCTTCCTCTTCGTCTCGGGGCAATCATAGGGGTGGGCAGGGACAAAGATCCCCTTCAGGTCAAAACCCAAGGGGAGGGCCACTATCTCCTCCTCTTTCGGCAACGCCCGGGGATAGACCTCCTCGGTGATGCGGGAGATGATCCCCCATTGCCTCAAGACCTCCTCCCTCCGCTCCTTCAGGGCCTCGAATCCCTCCGAAAGGAAGAAGAATTGCTTTTGTAGAGATCTGATGAGAGGGTGGCCTCGGGAGGGGAAGGGATCAAGAAGGGGAGGACCTTTCGGGCCAAGGGATACCTTCCTGGTGAGGCACTTCCGCAACTCCTCCAGGTAGTCCGGTGAGAAGTCCTTCATCCCCTGATAGGAGAAGAGAGAGAGACCATCAACCCCTATCCTGCGGAGCCTGGCCACCTCGGTGGCGATCTCCTCGGGGGATTTCCTCCAGGCCCCAAGCCCTGCGAAGACCTTCCTCTCCCCCCCGGAACACTGGATGGCCTCCCTGATCTGGGCCTCCACCCGACAGGCGTCTCCCTGATAGGCCATGGGGACCACGAGGTCGAGCCACCCTTCGGCAAGCCATCTCCTCCAATCCTGCCCCTTCTCATAGTACGCCCGGTCAGGATCGGCTATCACCGCGGCCGAAAGGACCACCTTCGGCCTGCGGGACTTGACCAGCTCCGAGACCTCCTCTACCAGACGCGACACATAGGAACTGCGCTCCTCTGCCCAGAGGCTCTGATAACAGTAATTCCAGAGCATAAAGGGCGAGAAACCATGGGAGAGGAAGCGACGCGGGAAAGGATACCTCACCCAGCGGGAGAGGAACCGCGGGTCCACCCCCCACCTCTCCTTGAAGGCCTCTACGGCCCCCTCGTTAAACCCCCATCTGGCCCCCGGATAGCGGACGAAATCGAGGTGGATGCCCTCCACCGGGTATCGGGAGAGCACCTCCTGACACACTTTAAGGAAGTACCTCCTGACCCCCGGTTGAGAAGGGTCGAGGAAGAGCCCTTCTATTGGCTCAGTGGCTCGTTCCCGGGGGGTGTAATCCATCAAGGTCCTGCCGTCCTCGTCCTTTATCAACCATTCGGGATGAAGGCGAACGAGGTGATCGGAAGAGGAGGGAAGAGGAGGAGGACTGGGCCACACGTAATACACGTTCAGCCAGGCGTGAACCTGAAGCCCTGCCTCATGGGCCTTGGAGATCACGTAGGCGAGGGGATCGTATCCGGGAGGGGAATCCTCCAGGGGTTCGGCCCTGGGGACGAAGGAGGAGTTGAAATAGGCATCCCCCCTCCCGTATACCTGGACGAAGAGGAGGTTGAATCCCGCGGCCTTCGCATCCTTGACGATCTGATCCACCGTCTTTGGGTCCACTAAACGATAACGGACAACCCAAAGGGCCCTTCCCTCCTGACCGACGCAACCCAGGAAGGTGAAAAAGGAAACGAGGATCACCACCAGCTCCTTCATCCCTCCACCCATGCCTCCTTCAATGAGGTATATTGCCCACCCGGATATATCCTGAACCCCTTAAGCCTCCTTCGCATCACCACCAGATTATCCCTGTACCAGAGGCTGGTGTAAACCACATCCTCGGCCAAGATCCTCTGGATACGTTCATATAGCTCCTTCCTCTTCTCCCGATCCAGACAAGAGCGGGCCTCTTCCAAGAGGCGATCCACCTCCTCATTTCTATAACGCCCCCTGTTCGCCCCGTAAGGGGGAACCATGGAGGAGTGGAAAAGGTAATAGAGGATGTCAGGGTCTGTCACGCCGATC
>Ga0190304_1000759_pt1 | contig 14969 bp, 15 predicted proteins | sample 48700712_MG_FD_161670 | JGI IMG/M metagenome (GOLD analysis project Ga0190304, IMG submission 161670) | Hydrothermal vent sediment bacterial communities from Southern Trench, Guaymas Basin, Mexico - 4870-07-1--2_MG | ecosystem: Environmental > Aquatic > Marine > Hydrothermal vents > Sediment ... | reverse complement strand
TTTTGATGGTGGGACTGTAGCCCACATTGGTAAGTGCCTGATGCAGATGACCCTGGATCTCTACTTCGCAGATGTACACCCCGATGTCCGGGATGAGGGAAAAGGGTGCCTGCATACTGAGATTCAGAGTTGGGAATCCTAACGTGCGACCGATTTTGTGTCCATCTACCACCGTTCCACGGAGGGAATAGGGGCGACCCAGATATTGGGGAACAGCATTTACAGCCCCTTCTCGTATCAGGTCCCGAATGAAGCTGCTACTCACTATGCGGTTGTTGATTTCCAGCGGTGGGAGGATATCCAGCGGCAGGTTGTGCTGAATGCAGGCACGCCGGAGAAAGTCGATGTTTCCGCTGCGATTTTTGCCAAAATGGGTATCGTAACCAACCACCAGTTCACGGGTGTGAAGCTCATCTATGAGGATGTTCTGGAAAAAATCTTCGGCATCCATGGCGGCCATCTGAGGGGTAAAATTGAGATAGAGCACGCAGTCGGCTCCCCACTTTTTAAGAAGGGCTTCTTTCTTTTTCTGGGGTGTAAGCAGGTATGGAAAAGTTTTGCGGTGAATGGTCTCCAGCGGATGATGCAGATAGGTTATTACCACCGCTTCTCCTCCGGTTTCATCTGCCCGTTGGCGAAGTTTTTTCAGCAGAGCCTGATGACCCAGATGCACGCCATCAAAGGTGCCCATGGTTACTATCGGATGAAAAAAAGTGCAGGGCTCAGAGAGGAAGGTCATGCCAATACCTTGCGAGGATGCAAAACACCATCGACGATTTTTCCCAGACCAACCATGTGCGAGCGATGCAAAACCAGGCAGGGCTCAATATCCGGATGGAGTAGTGCAAAACGGCGTCCATGGACGTAGTTTACCGACTGCTCATCATTGAGTTCAACGATGGGTAAATGGGCAAGAGCCGTTTCCAGGGGAACGACTTTCCGAGGCCAGTTGTCGGGAGTCAAGGCATCCAGGGCAACTGCATCCTGCACAGAAACCGAGCCAACTGCCAGACGACGCAATGCTGTGGTGGTTGCCACTGATCCCAGCTGTGAGGCAAAGGTTTCGCTGAGAGTGCGGATGTAAGTGCCTTTGCTCACGGTAGCGCGATAGGTGATGTGGGGAAGAGCTACGTGGGTGATGGAAAAATTCAGGATGGCAACGGGTCGCGGTGGCAGAGTGAATTTCACACCCTGTCGAGCCAGTTCGTAGGCTCGTTTGCCCTTTACTTTGACGGCAGAGTAACGGGGCGGAACCTGAGAGGTGATGGCGACACAAAAGGCTGCTGCATCTTGAATTTGCTGCTGGCTGATTTCCGGGATCTCCTGCTGTGCAATAGTGGCGCCGGTGATGTCGCCGGTATCGGTTTTGATGCCAAGGCGCAGGGTTGCTTCGTAGGTTTTGTCGGCAAAGGTGATATAATCGGCATAGCGGGTGGCATCGCCAAAACAGATGGGGAGAAGGCCGGTGGCGAAGGGATCGAGGGTGCCGGTGTGGCCAACCCGTCGCAGACTCAAAATCTTTCTCATTGCCCGTACCACGTCAAAGGATGTTATGCCGGCGGGTTTATCGATATAAAGCACACCCCTGTTGATCATGCTAACTGTTTTCTGATATCTGCTAAAATTTGGTTTTTTATCGTGTTCAGGGTTCCGGTCATGGAGCAGCCGGAAGCCTTAATGTGACCGCCACCCCCATGTTTCACGGCAATGGTGTTTACATTTATAACATTCGAGCGCAGTGAAAGACGGTAGGAATTTTCTGCTGCTTCACGGAAATAAACGATGACCTTTACGTTTTTCAGTCCCTTTACCCAGCGGGTCATTTTGCTGGTGGCTTCATCGGTTACGTTATTACGTTCCATCATATCGATAGTAGAATCGATAAACAGCACGGCATCATTGTCGATGGTTTCTATGGTAGAGAGTACTTCGCCGATGAAACGCATTTCGTCCGGACGGCGGTTGTTGAAGAATTTTTCCACGATGTATCCGGGATTAATTCCCAGATCCATCAGGTGGGATGCTATGGTAAAGACCTCGGTTGTCACATTGGCATTGATGAAGTTATCGGTATCGTTGAGGATTGTGGTGTAGATGCAGGAGGCAACGTAGAGAGCAGGCTCTTTGGGTAATGCAAGAATTTCATCATGAAACAGATCGAAGAGGATGGCACCGGCACTTACGGTGCTGGTATTGATGTACATATGGGAACCGGTAATCTCTTCTGCCAGTTCATGATGGTCTATTACGATGATCTCCCGGGCTGGATCAAGGAGGGCAGCGCAGGCTCCTACCCGCCGTGCCTCATGGGTATCCAGGATAAAGATGAGATCGTAGGTAAGATGCCGATGATAGGTTATAGAGCGTTTGCGCCCCTGTAAAAAGTCGTATTGTTCCGAGATATCTTCTTCCAGCACGATGTCTGATTCCAGGCCACGATTGCGGAGGTATTCCTGCAGAGCCAGAGCTGCACAAAAGCCGTCTCCATCGGGATGTACATGGGTGATGATACCAATGCTGTCATAGTTTTTCAGGGCAGTATTGATCACGTGTTTCAGATCATTCAGTGTGGGGAGCAGGGGCATCGTCTTCCTCTTTTTCCTTAGCATGCAGAGATGCAAAAATGTCATCAAGGCGCTGTGCATTTTCTTCCAGTTTATCGTAAGCAAAGCGCAGGTCAGGAATCGACCGCATCAGATGTGCGGCCGCAATTTCCTTCTTTATAAAGCCTGAGCTTCGGGTGAGTGCTTTCTCTGTCTCTACCGGATCTGATGTATCCAGTTGCGTGAAATAGATCCGCGCCACACTAAAATCATTGGTAAGTCGTACGGCTGTGATTGAGATCATCGAGAGTCGCTGATCTCGGAGCTTGAAATTCACGGTATTACTGATTAACCGCATCAGCTCTTTTTCCAGTCGTTGTACTCGTATGCGAGACATTGTTACCTCTTTTGGTTTATATCACCGTGCGAGAAACTTCTTCGATGCGATAGCATTCGATAGAATCGCCATCTTTGATATCGTTGAAGTTCTCAATACCGATACCACATTCAGAGCCGGCTTTTACCTCTTTCACATCCTGAGAGAAATGTTTGAGAGAGCTTATGGTGCCGTCATGAACCAGAATATTGTTGCGGAAGAGGCGAATTTTGCAATCGCTTTTGATAGAACCTTTATCCACAAAACAGCCAGCAATGGTGCCCAGCTTTTTGATGCGGAAGGCTTGGCGCACTTCTGCCGATCCCACAAATACTTCTTTCAGTTCCGGAGCCAGCATGCCCACCATGGCTTTCTGCAGGTCTTCTATCGCTTCATAGATGATATGGTAGATTTTAAGTTCTACCCCTTCGTCTTCAGCCAGTTTACGAGAGGCGCTACTGGGGCGCACATGGAAGCCGATGATAAAGGCATCCGAGGCTGATGCCATATTTACATCTGCTTCGGTTATGCCCCCCACCCCTTTGTGGATGATGCTTACCTGCACCTCTTCGTTGCTGAGCTTCTGGAAGGAGTCGCACAGAGCTTCCACCGAACCGTCGGTGTCACCTTTCACGATCATCTTAATCTCGGCAAGTTCCTGATCTTTTATCTTTTGGAAGAGGTTATCCAGATTTGTTTTGGTTTGGTATTTTTCTCGTTCTTTACGTATATGCATCCGCTCGGCACTTATCTGCCGTGCGTCTTTTTCGTTTTCTACCTTGTTCAGGATGTCACCAGCTTTGGGCACTTCATTCAGTCCGTAGATTATGGCGACATCGGAAGGATTAAGTTTGGATATTTCTTTACCCCGCTCGTCTTCCATTTTTCTCACACGGCCATAGGTTGCACCACATACCACCGAGTCACCTTTGACAATAGAGCCTTGTTGCAACAGGATAGTGGCCACGGTACCCATGCGGGGATCCAGGCGCGCTTCTATCACGATGCCCTTCCCGTGGATATCTGCAGCAGCTTTGAGCTCAAGCACTTCGGAGGAAAGGACAATAGCATCCAGAAGGTCTTCTATGCCTTCGCCTGTACGAGCCGAGCAGGGTATCCATTGAATATCCCCACCGTAACCTTCCAGATACACACCCTGTTTCATCAGGTCGTTTATGGTGTGGTCTATGTTTGCATCTTTGAGATCAATTTTGTTGATGGCTATAATGATGGTAACGTTGGCAGCCCGTGCATGGTCTATGGCTTCGATGGTTTGTTTTTTCACCCCTTCGTTGGCAGCTACCACAATGACGGCAATGTCTGTGACGTTGGCACCACGGGCGCGCATGGCGGCAAAGGCTTCGTGGCCTGGAGTATCCAGGAAGGTGATCTTCGCATCGTTATAGAGCACCTGGTAGGCTCCGATGTGCTGAGTGATTCCGCCGGATTCTCCAGCGATAATATTGGATGAACGGATACGGTCGAGGATGGAGGTCTTACCATGATCCACATGCCCCATCACCGTTACGATGGGTGGGCGCGGGGTCAGGTTGGCTTCACTCAATTCTTGATCTGCTGCATCTTGCAACATATCAGAACCGTATTCATCATGGAATTCAACGTCAAATTCAAATTCACTGCAGATCATCTCCAGAGAATCTTTGTCCAGACGTTGGTTGATGGTAACCATCTGGCCCATCATGAAGAATTTGGTAATTATTTCGGTGGGATTTACATCCATCATCTTAGCCAATTCACTTACGGAAGTAAATTCACTGATAGAGATTTTGGCATCTTCCCGAACGAACTGTTTATCTTCTTTTTTGTATTTTTTCCTCTTGGTTTTAGTGGCCATGGTTTTACGAATGTTCTTCGTAATTTCAGCCTGTTCTTCTTCGGTAGGAGTGAATTTCTTTTTCCTGCCACCCTTTTTCAGATGCCTTACCTTAGCCTTGAGATGCTTTTTCTTATCATCGGGAACCACTTTTTTCTTTGCAGCGGCTTCTTTTTGTGCAGCAAGAACAGCGGTAAGAGGAATTTTATCATCGTCCTTTTTCCCCTGGCGAGAAGGCCGTGTTGGCGGAGCAGTGCGTGGAGGTCTTGGGGTGTAGCCGGAACGTTTTGGCTGAGACCGGGATGTAGTGTGGGAAGTATGGTGAGCGGACGAAGTGCGGGTCGGTTTGGATGACTGTTCCGATCTCGTCTGATTTGGCTTTGCCTGAGAAGTGCCGGTAGTAGTCCTTTGTCCTGTTTGAGATGCAGCAGTGCGGCTGGTTGAAGCAGGTGCCTTTTTTATGGGTTTTTCTACGAAGGTTTTAACTCCTTCTTTTTTCCGTTTCTCAGCATCACGCTTTGCCTGTTCCAATTTGGGCTGAATCCGTTTGATCAGGTCTGTCTTCTGATGTGATTGTTCAATCCGTTTATGGTAGCGCTTGCGATCTCTTTCCCGCTGTTTTATCGCTTCCGTTTCTTCCTTAAACTTATTTCGTATCTTTGCTACAATCTCATCATCGACTGGACTCATATGGCTCTTCACCGTAACGCCCATGTCATGCAGATGCTTCTTTAGCGCCGCAGTTGAGATGCGAAATTCTTTAGCCAGTTCATGAACCCTTATTGTCATAACTCCTCCGCCTCCGTCAGTACTCTTAGTATCCCTTTAACAAAATTCCGATCATCCACGCACAAAATGCCTACATCGCGGATATTGAACGATTCTCCAAAAAGTGCCTTATGACCGAGCTCAACACATTGAATTCCGGTCTCTTTTATCAGGTAATCCAGTTTTCGCCTGGATGATTTGGAAATATCTTCAGCTGCGATAATTAACAGAGCTTTCCCGGCATAACAGGCCCGTTCTACCGCGTTGAAACCAATCTCCATCCTGCCTGCTTTTCTTGCAAAATGCAGGATGTTGATGACTTTCTGTTCCTTATCCATGCTTTCTCCTTGAACGTTTCTTCAGCCACCGAGGCAGTTTTTCCAGACAGCTGTTTGCATCGCACACATACCATCCTCTGCCGGGGAGTGAATCATCTATATCAAAAACTGCCTTGTGCCCCAAAAGCACAAATCTGATCAACTGGTGGCGGGCTGTTTTTCTCCGACAAATCACGCAGGTGCGCTGCGGAACGTGTCCCGCCGAAGATGATCGGTTTGGCATTAAAAATACTTTGCCGATTCCTTGATCTTCTCGGCTGTCTTTTTGCCCAGACCTTCCATGTTACACAGCTCTTCGATGGTGGAATCAAAGATGTCCTGCACCGATGTGTAGCCATGTTCTTTCAGGATGTCTGCAATCTTTGTGGATACGCCATCCAGATCACTGATGTGGCTGGTGATGCGACGTTCTTCTGATATTTTTTCTTCAAATTCTTCTTCGGTATAAATATCCAGTTTGAAGTCTGTGAGCTTGGCAGCCAGCTTCACGTTTTTGCCTTTTTTGCCGATGGCCAGGTTTTTGTTATTTTCCTGCACAATGATGCGGGCAAATTTGCCCCGCTCTGCCAGATAAACCTTTTCTACCAGGTCTGGCCCGATGGCATTTGCAATGAGCTGTTCCGGAGATTCATCCCACAACACGATGTCGATGAACTCGCCATTGAGCTCTTTGCGGATTTGCTCGATGCGGATACCTTTGGGACCCAGACAGGCAGCCATGGCGTCAATGCCTTTGCTGAGAGATGCTACCGCAACCTTGGTACGGATGCCTGGTTCCCGGACGATTTTCTTCACTTCCACTTCTTTGTTGGTTATTTCGGGTATTTCGCTTTCAAAGAGTTTCATCACAAATTCTGGCCGGGTACGGGAGAGGATGACGATAACATCGGTTTTGCGCTTGCGAATGTTGATCACAAAAGCGCGGATGATATCTCCCGGTTTATAATACTCTTCATCAACCTGCTCTTCCAGAGGAAGCAGAGCATCTGCATAGCCGATATCTACCACGTAACCATTAAATTCATTTTTCCGTACTTTCCCGGAAACCACCTGAAACTTTTGCTTTTCATAATCGAACATGATGCGGTCTTCTTCCAGACCTTTGATCCGTTCCAGAATTGCTTTCCTGGCGATTTTAATCACTTTCGGTTCAAAATCGGTGATGGGAATTTCCACTGCAATTTTATCACCCAGCTCTGCTTGGGCATCATATTTGCTTCGGGCTTCTGCCAGAGATATCTGGCCCAGCTCAAAATCTTGCTCGACCACAATGCGATAAAATTGGGCAACAATCTTGTTGGATTCGAAATTTGTAACGATTTTTAATTCGTTTTCTTCATGTAATTTCTTTGAGATCGCATGGAAGAGTCCATCCTGAATAATCTGTTGCAACTGAGTTTTATCCAGCTGTTTCAGGTTGGCAAGGGCGGCAAGACTTCCGATCAGGTTTCCGCTCATATCTGCTCCTCTTTCTTATAATCAAAATAGGTTCTGGCTTTTTTTATGTGACTGAAGGGGATGTCAAAAAGTTCCTCGTGTATCTCAATCACAACTTCGTCGGGTCGTACTTCCCGCAGAATACCGATGACGGTGACGGTTTTACCGTCGTCGTTATGAAAACTGATTTTGGTCGTTTCATTGATAGCGCTTTTATATTGCTTCTTCAGCTTGAGATCCCGTTCCAGTCCAGGTGAAGAGACTTCCAGAAAATAACGTGATTCTATGAGGTCTTCTTCATCCAATACGGCACTGATCTTTTTGCTTACGGTGCGGCAGTCTTCCACGGTTACGCCGTTTATCCGCGTGATATAAACGATGATAACCAGCCCTTTGGCTGCGGTTTTCATCTCTACGTCATACAAAGCTACGCCACTGGTGCTGCATGCATCCTGTGCTATTTCCTCTATTCTTTTTATCATACTCCACCTATAATATGTTGAAACCACTGTAGAACAGTGGTGTCAATTTCAACCAAAAAAAAGACTGACTTCAAGTCAGCTTTCCTTTATCCAAGCCTTTTTCAAAATACTATACAGAAAAAAAATCACACCCGCTTTCTGTCAAGGCTTAATTCCCCCACCGAATAGCTATGTAATTGCAGCAAAAATCATTGTACCCAACAGATGTGGATAAGGGGTTGACAGAATTTCTTATAAAAATCAAATGCTATAAAAAAATGGAGGATATCTAATGTATCGCGTTGGCCTGTGTCAGTTTGCATCAAAACTCTTGAACGTGGAAGATAATCTTATTCACATGCGGCAGTTGCTGGAAACTCAATCTGCAGACCTGGTAGTGTTACCCGAGTTGGCAACGTCGGGATATGTGTTTTCTTGCATCCAGGAGGTAAAAAGTGTGGCCGAACCTGCTGAGACGGGGCCCACAGCGAGCCTTTTCCGTGAGTTGGCGGCTGAGAGGAACACCAGTTATGTGGTGGGATTTGTTGAGGAAGACGGTGATGCTCTGTATAATGCTTCGATGCTGGTAAATCCCGATGGGAAGGTGTATGTGTATCGCAAGACTCATCTCTTTTATGAAGAGAAGAAGTGGTTTTCACCGGGGAATAGCGGATTCAACGTCTTTGCTGCCAAGGGTGGCGTGAAGGTGGGGATGATGATCTGCTTTGATTGGCTGTTTCCCGAATCGGCCCGCACACTGGCGCTGAAAGGTGCTCAAATTCTGGCCCATTCTGCAAATCTGGTATTGCCTTGGTGTCAAAAGGCGATGCTTACCCGATCGCTGGAAAACCGGGTTTTCAGCATCACTTCAAATCGTTTTGGCACCGAAAGAAACGGCGGGAAGGAGCTGTTTTTTACCGGCATGAGCCAGATCGTGGATACCCATGGTGATATTCTGCATCGGTGCGGCGAACAGGAAGAGGGGCTTTTTGTGGTGGGTATCCATCCCGAAGATGCCGACAATAAGATGATAACAGAACTGAACGACGCCTTTACAGACCGTCGCCCCGAGCTCTATATCACCTGATGGCTTCAACTGTTTGCATCCTGTAAATGAACGAAAAAAAAGAAGCGTGAAAAAAAGCTTGTACAAAAAAATGATAAAACGAATCTCTGACTCATTGATGTAGAGAGATAACTAATGCTTACGAACAAAGGAGTTTATATGAAACGTGTATGTGTTGCGATTTTCCTGTTTTCCCTTCTTTTTGTGAACGCTCTGGAATTCAGTCAAATTGAGTTCCGTGAGGTGGCATCAGATTTTACGGCTCAACGAAAACCCGTGATGGACCTGGATATGAAATACTGTTCCATGCTGAAGGTTGAGTTGTTGAAACCTGCAAATGTAACTTTGAAACAACGGGTATATAAAGCCGAAAAAACCAACAATGGCATGGTATTTTACTTCGCATCATCAGAAGCAGTGCTCACGGTTACTGCTCCGGGATACGTTCCCTTCACCATCGCCGCACCCGATGGCGGGTTCAAACCGGGAGCGGTTTATTATCTGCGGCTGGATGCAAAATCCGATACCTTCGTAACGATTCGTTGCACCCCAGCGGCACCTATAATGGTAGATGGCAAGGATTGGCTTCTCTATGGCAATCGTCTCTCTGTGGGAAGCCATCAACTGCACATCGAGAAAGAGGGGTATCAGACTATCGAAGAAACTATTAGCGTGGGTGAGGCCGAAACCGCTTTTCAATATCAATTGAATCCTGAACAGACTGTGGCTGCAGATGTACCGGTTAGCGCAGCGCTACCTACCGTGATAACGGTTGATGGCAGTCATGGCTTGCGAGGTGAATATTACAATCTGCCTCCATGGGAAGATGACGAAGGGCCTCGCACAGTTCCATCCGGCACACCTATATTCACACAGATAGATCCTACTATCACGTTCCACTGGGGCGATCGTAGTCCTGCACCCAATGTAAGTTCAGACTATTTTTATATTCGGTGGACAGGGAAGATCGAGATTCCTGTGGATGGTACCTACCGCTTTGCGCTGGGTGGCTACAATCAGGGAACCTGGAAGGGGCATGACAAGCAATATTGGGGTTGGCGATGGAAAGATGATGGCTTTTTGGGAAAAGATACCGGCGTGGGCTTCCGGCTCTATGTAAATGGTGCACCGGTGCTGTCGGAGTGGAAACATGGAGATAACTGGGAAGAAGAAAAAGTTACCGGAGAGATTTTCCTCAATGGCGGCCAGCGGTACGACATCAAGCTGGAAGTCTTTGATAAAACCGGAGCAGCTCACTGTTACCTCATGTGGATTCCACCGGGAAAAAGCGAATATGAATTTGTTCCGGAAACCGTGTTAACTCCACAATAAAGGAGACCAATTATGCGATCGCCCTTACAATCAAACGTAACGGGGAAGCATATGCTCTTTTTGCTCATCTTTGTTGGCTTTATAGTGTTTCTCTTTGCCGGCGGATATATTACCAGCATGATAAAAACGCAAAATGGTGATTCTCTGGTAGCCACCATCCTGCTTTGTTGCTGTTTTTTATGTCTATCATCTTCTATTTTCTCTTTATCAGGTGGATGGTGAATTACTCTATAGGAGATGTTCATCTGAAATTGAATGATACCTTCTGGCACGGGGTGGGCTTTTTTGCCACCCGGTTTGTCTTGGTAATCATAACTCCGGGCATTTATATCTTTGCCGCCTACGTGCACGTCTATCGATATATCTGCGATAATTGCGAAGTGCACAATAATACCACCGGCGACGTATATCAACTGGGATTTAGCGGAGAATCGGGAAAAGGATTTCTGTACCTGTTGGGACAGTTTGTTCTAACCTTGATTACTGCAGGATTGTACGTCCCCCGGTTTTATGCCAACGTATTCAATTGGTTTATAAACCAGACCTGTGTTGATGGCAGACCAGAGCCGGTGAATTATTTTGCCCCGGAAATGGTGAAAACCGTGGATTGATAGAAATCTTAAGTAGAAAAAAGGCTCCTGATTTCAGGAGCCCTTTTTTATTGATTGAGGAATTTCTTCATCGCTTCCATAGAGCGATGAGCAAAAGCCTCTTTCTTTTTGCGTTTATCTCGGATGGGAGTTTCCAGCGCCGGCAGAAGGCCAAAGTTAGCATTCATCGGCTGAAAGTTATTCTTTGGCAGAATCAGGTGGCGCCATAATTGACCGGTGATGGTAACTTCCGGCGGCATTGCACTGTTTCCATTCAGACATTGTGCCACCAGCATCCCACTGAGAATTGACTCTACATAGCCTTCCACACCAGCCAGCTGTCCTGCGATGAACAGCTCAGGATTGAGTTTCAGGGAAAAGTCAGGATTGAAGATGTGGGGTCCGTTGAGGAAGGTGTTGCGGTGGATAGAACCATAGCGCAAAAACACGGCATTTTCCAGTCCGGGAAGGGTGCGGAGGATGCGCTTTTGCTCGCCGTATGTGAGCATGGTTTGGCAGCCAACCAGATTGTATGCGGTTTTATCGGTGTTTTCGGCACGTAACTGCAAAGCAGCGTAGGGTTTTTCACCGGTGATAGGATTTTCCAGACCAACGCCTCGCATCACGCCATAGCGCAAGGTCTCTCTGCCACGGCGGGCAAGCTCTTCAATGGGAGTGCAGTTTTCATAAAATTGAAACCGGATATCGTCAAAGAAATCCGATTCAAATTCATGGGCTTCATGCTTTTGCCCGGCATTGAGGGCTTCTACAAAGACGTCGTACTGCTGGCGATTGAGAGGGATATTGAGGTAATCGGGATCCCCTTTGTCGTACCGGGTTTTTTCATAAATCACATTGCGGTCAATGCTGTCTGCACTCACGATGGGCGCAATGGCATCAAAGAAATAGAGCTGCTCATTGCCCACCGTTTGAAGCAAGGTGGCGGTGAGGCCATCTGAAGTGAGAGGGCCGGTGGCGATGATCACTTTACCGGCAGGCAAAGAGGTGATTTCTTTACGAACAAAGGTAATTCGGGGATGGCTTTCAATGCGCCGGGTCACCGCCTTGCCAAAGGCAGCGCGGTCTATGGCCAGAGCATTCCCTGCCGGCACCCGGTGCTGTTGGGCTATTGGTAACAGTGCGCATCCCATAGCTTGCATCTCCTGCTTTAACAGGCCTCCGGCGGTGGTCGGTAATTCACTTTTGAAAGAATTGCTGCACACGACTTCAGCGCAAAAGTCGGTTTCATGGGCAGGTGTCATCTTCCGGGGACGCATCTCGTACAGGGTAACATTCCAGCCCTTGTCTGCCAGTTGCAGGGCGGCTTCCGAACCGGCCAGGCCGGCTCCGATAATAGTTATGTTTTTCATAGAGGCCACTGAGATTTTGCCCTCACCATTGACAAGGCTAATCTTTGCCGATCTTCACGAAGCCAATGATTGTGGTGGGATATTTGTCTGTGGCAAGGATGGCAAATTCATCATTCACCAAGGCAATGGCTTCCCAGTTGCGGCTCTCGCCATCGGCGCGCAATTGCAGATACACCGGCTCTCCAACTGTTACCGCAGAACCACCTGCATCCATAGTAAGGGGCAAAAGTCGCTCCACTCCCTGGCCGGATGCATGTGATGCAGGCAAACCCCAGGTGGCGGCTATCTGGTCTGGTGCAGGATTGTAGCTCTGCAGGTCTCCTGGCCAGAAATAGTTGATCAGCCACAGTTGCTGAGGATCTTGCGTCATGGGCTGCGAAGCATCGGTGATACGATATTCCACTACCGGCATATCAAGCTGAATTCCACTGGGCTGAAGTTGGGTTGAGTAACGTACAATGGTGGGGTGAGGATTGTTGTTGGCACCATTTGCCTCGTACCACAGGAAGATGGTATCGTTATGCAAGCTCATGCTTTCGTAGCCGGCATTGGCAACTTCAGCCGGAAGCGCTATGGGTGTCAGGCTGGATGCATCCAGGTTAGCGGCGCTCATGTCGCTGGCGATAGTCCCCTTGATGAGGTATCCCACATCAGAATGTGCTTCGATGGTGAGAAACATAGTGGTATCCTGAAATACGATGGCTTCAAAGCCTTCAAAATTCTGGATGCCCGTAACGGCGTTCTGATAAGAAAAGGGGATTTTCACAGGCGTAATGGCGTTTTCTCCCCCTATGGCAGCCAGGATGTTCTCTCGGGAAACGCCGTAAAGCCAACTGCCCGAACCGGCAAAATCGGGATATTGCGGCAGGAAAATCAGCCAGTCGCCACACCAGCTCATACCGGAAATTTCGGCATTTCTCTGGCTTAACTCACCAATAACTTCAAAAGGACTCATGGCTTCTTCCCGGGGCTTTAACTTCGGGGAAGAGACGGTGGCGCATCCTGCCAACAGCGCCAATAGGCTCAATAAAAAGTTCTTTTTCATGTTCACCTCTCTTAATTGCATCTGCCCAGGTATGATAATATCGTCAAGAGTGAAAACCTGCAGAACTGGAGTTGCAATATCTTGTCGCGGTGTAACGTAGTGAAGACGGAAGCACAGCAATGGTGACTTGAAGGCTGTATGGCCAAGATCGTTGTCATGGTATATTGACGTCATGGAATAAGAGGATAATGTAAAATAAGGGAAATGGAAGGGATAAAGCTCATCGTGCCACAGGATTACGAATCCGTTCGTAATGTTGAGCCCCCTTCCACATTTCGACTAATCCGGCGGTAGCCAAAGCATGAAAACTTGTGCGGCGACCTGTCGCAGGCATGGAGAGCAGAGGTCTCAGTTTTTCGGTTGTGGGACAGCTCCCCGTTTTTTAGAGCAATATTTACTTAGATGGCCGATAGTGCGGACGGATGTAGGGCGTTATTGTTGCCCAGTCCAGCACCACGATGATGGCACCTTCTGCGTAGCAGGCTACTTCGTAGGGATTGTAATAAAGCACCAATCCCTCGGTTGTGAGACCTTTGGAATTGCTCAGATGAAAGGTGTTGTCTTTGAACCAAAATCCTGCGTCTTCCAGAGACTTTTGATGCGGGATGGCTTTTTGCCTGCGAAACACCGGTTCTGCTAGGGTCGTGACGGTATCCAGGCCACCGGGAAGAAATAGTTGGTCGATATCGATGATGGAATCTTGCTGAATATCGTAATGAAAATAGAGCTTGATGCTGTTACCATGGGCGCCACCGGTAAACCAGTAATCTGCCATGGAAAAGGTAAAAAGCGGTGGAGCTGCGTATTCCAGGGTGATCACCCGCTGCACAATCCAGTGTGTGGTATAGTCTGGAAAATCTGATTTCACCTGGTCATAATCATCGGTGAGATTGGCAAACCAGGTGCGTAAATCTGCAGCTTCGTCTGCCTGCATCCCGGGTGAAAACAGCAACTTCTGGGTGATCAGATTCAGTTTGCCGATGGGGGCTTCGGCAGAAGGTGCATCCTGAGAAAAGAGCGGATACGAAAAGATACCCGTCACCGGAAAGGCCCCGTCCATCTGCATCTTGCCATGATGAAGTGTGTCTTGCACCGTGGTGTAGCCCGGCTCTTTTGCCTGGATGCAAACAATCCAGAGGGTAAGCAGAATCCACCACGTGATCAGCTTTTTCATGGATTAATCCTTTTCCAAAAGGGCTTCCCAAAAATCAAAGCCACGGCGGATATGGGGGATAGTGATGCTGCCGCCCACGATGAGTCCCACAGAAAAAACCTCTTCGATTTCGGCGGTGGAAAGACCTTGATTTTTGCACTCTCCCAAGTAGCAGGCAATGCAATCATCACAACGCAATACCAGCGATGCCACCAGTCCCGACATCTCTTTGGTTTTGCGAGGCGGCACATCATCGCGATACACCTGGCCATCTAAACTGAAAAAACGCTGTATTTCTTTATCGGCATGCTTTAATACCAATTGGTTCAGTCGTTCCAGTTCACTGTTAAATTCATCTACGTTGTTGCTCATTTGCTCCTTCATGAAATTACTTTTGAGCAAAGAATTACCGGTGGGGAATAGGTGTCAATCTGTCTCTGGAAAATCGTTTCGGCCTCCTGGCAGGTTCGGTTGTTTACCGCTAAGCACGCCAGGACGCCGAGGGTAGTGGAGCTGTCTCACAACCAAAAGAAAAGCAAGAAAACCGAGATGCGAGTTCAAATCTTTGTTTTGAGCCTCTCTCCAAGTCGCTGTCACCTCGACCACGGGGAGCGCCGGGACGAGATGAAGAGGCGAAAGGTTACTGTATAAAGATA
>Ga0190304_1000756_pt1 | contig 14980 bp, 18 predicted proteins | sample 48700712_MG_FD_161670 | JGI IMG/M metagenome (GOLD analysis project Ga0190304, IMG submission 161670) | Hydrothermal vent sediment bacterial communities from Southern Trench, Guaymas Basin, Mexico - 4870-07-1--2_MG | ecosystem: Environmental > Aquatic > Marine > Hydrothermal vents > Sediment ... | reverse complement strand
CATTCTAAGGTGATAAATTTGAACCTGGAAAATCCCATACCCTATATTGGCATAACCCCTGTTCAGATAATAACTGCTTTGGTAATTTTAATTGTGGGATGGGTTGTAACAAAAATTGTTGTAGCGAGCTTTAAGAAAGGATTGAAGAAAACAAAGCTTCCTGAGCTCGTGGTGGAATTCTTGGGCAAATTTTTAAGCACTTTCCTCTATGTAGCCGTGATACTCCTCACAATTAGGGCACTTGGAGTGCAAACGGGTTCAGTGGTTTTGGGCTTATCTGCGGTAATAGGCTTGGTATTGGGCTTTGGAATGCAAGATACCCTCACTAATTTGGCAGCAGGGGTATGGATAGCTGCTCTTAGACCCATAGACAAGGGTGAAGTGGTTGGTGTTGCGGGGTATGTGGGAAAAGTTGAAAGTGTTGGTATAATGTCAACGATGCTTTTAGCACCCGATAATGTCCTAATAACCATTCCAAATAGGATTATTTGGGGAAGTTCAATAGTTAACTATACGCGAATGCCCACCAGAAGAGTGAATGTGGATATTGGTGTTGCCTACGGGACTGATCTTGATAGAGCAATTAAGATTGCAATGGAACTCATGGAAAATCATTCTCTCGTTCTGAAGGATCCCGCTCCAAGCGTTGCCATAACAGCACTTGCCGATTCATCCATAAATCTCCAGCTCAGGGCATGGACAAAAACAGAGGACTATTGGACGGTGAAGGGTGATTTGACAAAGGGAATATACAATGCATATAACAAAGAGGGAATAGAGATTCCATTCCCACAGCTCGATGTGCATCTCAAACGGGAGGAAGGTTAACCGTATCCAAACAGGAGTGAAAAGCCTCTTAAACTTTCTCTTCTATTATTTTTTGGTGATTTCATGAAAAAGATAGGAATAATAGGTGGGATGAGCCCGGAGTCGACGCTCTACTACTACAGAAAATTCATAGAAATCTCGAGAGAGAAGTTCGAACCCTATTTTTACCCCGAGCTTATTATTTACAGCATAAACTTCAAGGAATTTATGGAGAATCCGAGAGAATGGGAAGGCAGAAAAGAGATTTTGATAAAAGCCGCAAAGGCTCTTGAGAGGGCAGGTGCGGAGATAATTGGGATCTCTGCAAATACTCCGCATATGGTGTTCCCGGAAGTTCAGAGGGCAGTTAATGTGGAGATGGTTAGCATAATAGATGCCGTTGCAGAGGAAGCAAAAAAGAGAGGGCTAAAAAGGCTTCTCCTTCTCGGAACAAAGACCACAATGACTATGCCCTTCTACAAAGAGGCGCTCAAGGAGAAGGGTTTTGAAATTTTAGTACCGAACGAGGAGGAAATAGAGGAAGTTCAAAGGATAATTTTTGAGGAACTCACATTTGAAAATCTGAGAAGCAAGCCCTATCTCGTAGAACTCATAGAGCGCTATGTTGAGAAGGGCATTGAAGGAGTAATCCTCGGATGCACGGAGATTCCTCTGGCAATAAAGCGTGAGGACGTTAGCGTCGAAGTTCTCGATACGGCTGAAATTCATATGAGGGCTCTCATGGAGAGGGCTTAACGTCCAAATCTCCGCTGCCTCTTTTGATATTCCCTTATTATTCTCAAGAAGTCTATCTTTCTAAACTCGGGGAAGTACACGTCAACGAAAAAGAGCTCGCTGTAGGCGATTTGATATATGAGGAAGTTGCTTATCCTTACCTCTCCACCTGTCCTTATGACTATGTCCGGATCACTCATGTTGGGGATGTAGAGATACCTCTTGAGGAGCTCTTCATTTATATCCTCCTTTCTTATGTTGCCGTTCAGGACATCGTCCACAATTTCCTTTACGGCGTCTACTATCTCGCTCCTTCCGCCGTAAGCGAGGGCTATGTTGAGGAAGTAATTGCTGTATTTTTTGGTGGCTCTTTCGGCTTCTTCAGCTGCTTCACGGACGTTTTTTGGTAGCATCTCCTTCCTTCCGATTACATTGACCCGAACACCATATTTATGGATCCTTTCATCTTCTACGACCTCTTTGAACTTCTGCTCGAAGAGATCCATGAGAGCGTTTACCTCTTCAGGCTTTCTTTTAAAGTTCTCCGTTGAGAAGGCATAAACCGTTAAGCTCCTTATTCCGAGCTCCCTGCACCAGTCCATTATGTTTTCCAGGGTTTTAGAGCCAAAAAGATGCCCGTACCAGGGAGGCTTTGCAAGCTTGCGTGCCCATCTTCTGTTTCCATCCATGATTATTGCAACATGCTTTGGCATTTTTCCTTTCGCTTTGACCCTCTCAAAGAGGTACTCCTCATAAAGGTCGTATACTGGCTTGAAGAGAATCCTCGGGACTCTGGATATCACTTTGTAGAGCACGTTCATTTAATGCCACCATTAAGAGGTAGAGAAAAGAATTTAAAAATGTTGGCATTAAATCTTTTTCCTCTTTGCAAGGTGCATTTCAGCAAGTTCAACATAAACATCGGCGTTCTTTTTGGTCATCTCAATTTCCTGCTCGCTCAGTTGTCTAACGATCTTTCCTGGAACTCCTACCACAAGGCTGTAGTCGGGGATCTCCTTTCCCGGTGGAACCAAAGCACCTGCACCCACTATTACATGCTTCCCTATCTTTGCACCATCGAGAACAACCGCTCCCATTCCAATAATCGTGTAGTCGTCTATTTTAGCTCCGTGAACGACTGCATTGTGTCCTATTGTGACGTATTTCCCTATTATTGTTGGCATGCCGTGTGATGTGTGTATGCTAACGTTGTCCTGAACATTTGAGTGACTTCCTATATAAATCTGTTCGATATCTCCCCTCAAAACGGCTGAAGGCCATACACTTGCTTTCTCCTCTATTACAACATCCCCGATTATTGAAGCGAGCTCATCCACAAAGGCGCTTTCATGAATTTTAGGTTTCTTTCCATTCAACTCATAAACTGGCATAAACATCACCCGTTGTGAAATATGAGGTAGCGTTTATAAATCTGACCCCGGAAATCGCCTAAAAAATGACAAAAGAAGGTACCGTAAACGAGAAATTCGTCAAATAAGTTCCCTCTCAGTTTTTGTGAGTCTTCTTGCACCATTGCTGGTTATCACGATGGTATCTTCAATTCTCACGCCCCCAAAGTTTGGAATGTAAATTCCAGGTTCTATCGTAACCACCATGCCCTCCCGGAGCACGGTTTCATCTGTCTGACTGAGCCTGGGCCATTCATGGATTTGGAGACCAACACCATGTCCCAATGAGTGTATAAATTTATCGCCATAACCGTACTCTGTGATGATATCCCTCGCTATCTTATCTAGATCTTTTGCTGTAATTCCCGGCTTCGCAGCTTCAACAGCTTTCCTCTGTGCCTCAAGAACTATCTCATAAATTTCCTTCTGTCTCTCATTTGGAGTTCCAACCACTATTGTCCTCGTCATATCAGAATTGTAATGTCTATAAAACGCCCCCTCATCGATAACGACTAAATCTCCTTTTTCTATTCTTTTATCGCTCGCCACTCCATGAGGGAGTGCTGATCTCTTTCCACTTGCAATTATGGTATCAAAAGCCACCTTATCCGCTCCGTTCATCTTCATGACGTACTCCATCTTCGCGGCAATTTCTCTCTCTGTTTTCCCCTCGCTTATTTCCTCCAGCGCGACCATCATTGCCATATCTGCTATTCTGCATGCATCTTCAATTACCTTAATTTCTTCGGGAGTTTTGATGATTCTGAGTTCCTTTATCACATCATCCAGAAACTTGAACTCCTCTATCTTTGATTTTTCCTTTAAACTGTTGCTGAAGGAGATACTTGTTGAGCCTTCCATTCCTAGGACGTTAAATCGCTTGAGAGTCTCATAGAGTTCGTCAAGCTTCTTAAATTTTTCCACAGGAACTTTGGATGTTTCTCTGGCTTCCTCATATTCCAGCTCGGGAACAAAAAAAGTTGCATCATGCGGGGTTATGAGTAGATATCCTCCCAAAACCAGTGAGCTCCCTGTAAAATAAAACAAGTTCTCCTTTCTTGTTATTAAAGCGCCGTCCATTTCATTCTTGGAAATGTATTCTTGAAGCTTGCTAATCCTTGACTTCATGAGATTCACCCCCTGGGTAATCTATAGCAATAAAATAAAACCTTTTCTATTCTATCCCTTAAAAGAGTGGTTAGAAAAGTCAGAAAGTATCAAAGGAGAATCAAGCATTCTCTTCCTTAATCAAAACAGCGTTAACAACGCCATCCTGCCCGGGTCTTGAAGTGACTATTGCCTTTCCTGCCTCAGTCTCGATTATTGCACCCTTTGTTATGATATCTCTTCTGATATACTGCCTGTTGGCAGGGTTATCGGCGACTCCTAAGACCTTAACTTTCTTTCCTTTTCCTGCTTCAAAAACGTTTGCATAGGCAGCTTCGACGAGCCTAACCTTCCTGTTTCCGCCGTATGTTCGTATTATCTTTTTCCTGTCCTCATCCGCTACCCTTGTCATAGCAGGTTCTCTACCCAATTCTCTCTTTCTCTTCTTCCTAGCGAGTATAATCTTTCCACCCGAAGGCTTCTTTAATGATCTTCCTTGCCAGATTGTCATACTCTCACCTCACCTGATGAGCTTAATCACAAGGCATATTCAAGAAGTTTGTTTATAAGCTTTACCGTTGGGGAATAAAAGGAGGGGTCAGCCCCGTATTCTCATGCTGCCCCTTCTTATTGAATAGCTCAAGCCATAGGAAGGCCAGAGCCCGGGAGGTAAGGAGTAGTAATGAAGGTTCCTCAAAATCTTCTCCGCATCCTTCCTGCTGGGAGCGACAATCTTGAGCTTTGTTCTGCTCAGCACCACCTTCCCTTTAGGAAGCTTCAAAATCAGCTCATCACCTCTGACCTCTGGGTTTGCCCTCATTAAAAGCCTTTTGAACTCCATATAGGAGTCCTCGGTTATTTTTTGCTCCAAGATTCCAGAGTCTTTTTTAAATATCTTGTTAAACCAAGAACCGCCACCAAAACTCGAGGATTCATCCTCCATAGTACTCTTCTACCTCCGGGTAAGTCTTCATATTATACCTTATCTCAAGTCCTTTTAAGCCTTTCTCATCGCTTTTTGCCGAAATGACGAGAGAGTAAAAATGTTTAAAAAGTCTCTCTTAAACTCCTACGTGATGAGTAGGAGAAGCACCAGGGTAATAAAGCCCCGCATAAGGAAGATTTTAAGCGAAACGCTGCCCAATGAGTTAGTTGATAAACTACCGAAGCGATGGGTTCAGATTGGTGATGTTTTAATTCTTCCTCTTAGGGAAGAACTCCTCCCGTATAAGTATGAGATAGCAAAAGTCTATGCTGAAGTCCTCGAGGTTAAGACCGTTCTCAGGAAAGGCTGGATTTTGGGGGAGTTTAGAGAGCCTCACTACGAGATAATTTATGGAAATGACCCAGTAACAATTCATAAGGAGAACGGCATCCTCTACAAGCTCGATGCCTCAAGAATAATGTTCTCTCCCGCCAACGTCAAGGAAAGGGTGAGGATGGCGAGTATAGCAAAGCCAAACGAACTCGTGGTAGATATGTTTGCGGGCATAGGCCATCTCTCACTGCCAATAGCAAAGCACTGTAAGGCGAAGGTAATTGCAATAGAGAAGAGCCCTTACACCTTCCGCTTTTTGGTGGAGAACATAGAGCTCAATGGGGTTCAGGATAGAATGACCGCTTACAATATTGACAACCGCGAGTTCAAGGGCGAAAACATAGCGGACAGAATTTTGATGGGATATGTTATAAGCACGCATGAGTTTATACCAAAAGCCTTGGAGATAGCGAAGGACGAAGCGGTAATCCACTACCACAACACGGTCCCCGAGCGCCTGATGCCTGAAGAACCCTTCGCAACATTCCAAAAAACAGCGAGGGAGCACGGCTACGAGGTTGAGCTTTTAGAGGAGCACGTAATAAAGCGCTATGCTCCGGGAGTCTGGCACGTCGTTCTTGATTTGAGGGTGTTTAAGAAATGAAGTGATGTGTAATCGCGGTTATTATAATGGCTATTATACAATCGTAATCTCAACAATATCCCCCTCTCTAAACTCGCCACCAATGAGCTTTATTCTCTCCTCGTTGCAGTAAAGCCCAATTCCCTTCACTTTTTGGCCATCTACAAAAATTTCAAAATCTGCATTAAAAATTCCAACATCGCTGGGAAGCCTCTCCTCTATGCAAATCTCTTTCCCAAAGATCTCAACTTTATCAAAGCTCTCAAAAACTGCCCCGTAGTGATAATGAGGCAAGCCCCCTTCGAGAGGGGCGTTTTGGAAGGTTAAAGGAGTTAAGCTTTTGCCTGCTTTTCTTAGGGGCTTTAACCAGTAGTAGTTCTCCTTTTTTTCCACAACTTCGAATCTATTTCCTTTAGCTACAGACACGAGCTTAAGGAGCTCTGGTTTAACTGGAAGCCCTCCTCTCGCCCTGTATCTGTCTATACATTCTCTCAACTCAAAGTGCGCGTGTTTATCACTCCAAGGTCTGAAGAAGCCCGAAACCACCAGCTCACCAAATTCATCACCGAGATGGATCTTTTCATTCACCTCAACATTTGGCTTAACATGAAGTACCTTTAAGCAGAAACTCTGTACTTTGAAAATAATTAGGTAATCCTCCCGGATTGGCACGTACTGGGGCGTTCTAATCTTTTTAATTTCCTCAACGACTCCTTCTTCAAAGGGGAAGAGTGCTTTCTCCCTAAAATAAACATCCACTGCGGTTCCCAGACGGTGTGGAGGGTAAGGACTGTTAAAAAAGCTGTATCTGGTATCTTTTGGTATCTCAAATCTCAATCCTCGGATTTTAGCTATCTCCATTTTCATTTCCAAGACCTCAGCGAGAAGTCGGTCATCACCCGTCAGCTCACTCTTGTTCCAATCATCGGTCACTCTAAGCTAGACACTTGGATTTATAGAGTTTGCGGAAGGCTTTTAATCTAAAGGTAGCTATTCATCTCGGCGGTGAAAATGCTTCCGGGTAAGGTTCCACCAGAAAAGCTTAAGGAGATAGTTTTCAATCATTTAGGGGCGGAGGGAGAGAGGGTTTTAATTCCCCCCCGAGTGGGCATAGATGCTTCGGCAATAGATTTTGGGGAACGCATTTTAGTTGCCACCAGCGACCCCATAACAGGCGCTTCAAAGCACATAGGATTCTACGCGGTCAATGTGAATGCAAATGATGTTGCGGTAATGGGGGCGAAACCCAAATGGTTTCTGGCAACCATTCTTCTCCCGGAATATGCCGATGAGGGGCTTTTAAGGGAGATAATGGAAGACTTGGATAGGAGTGCAAAAAAACTCGGAGTTGCAATCATAGGAGGGCATACGGAAATAACCGTTGGACTGGATAGACCCATAGTCCTCGGAACCATGCTCGGAGAAACGACGAAGGATAAACTAATCTCGGCTGCAAATGCCAGGGCAGGCGATAGGATAATTCTCACAAAAGGACTCGCTATAGAGGGAACTTCCATAATTGCAGGTGAAAGGGAGGAGGAACTTAAAAAAGAATTTGGGGATAAATTTGTCGAGGAAGCAAAGGGGTTTCTCTGGAAAATAAGTGTTGTAAAGGATGCGATGATAGCCAGCAGCATAGGTGTTCATGCAATGCATGATCCTACTGAAGGTGGCGTGGCGAACAGCCTCCACGAGATTGCCGATGCATCGAACCTTGGCTTTAAAGTATATTATGATAATATGTTAATCGCAGATGAGACGAAAAAGATATGCGAGTACTTCGATTTAAATCCCCTCGCATTGATAAGCTCCGGGGCTCTTTTAATTTCCGCTTCACCTGAAAAAGCAGGTAAAATTGTGAATGCGCTCAAAAAAGCCGGGATTGAGTCCTCTATAATCGGCGAGTTCATTGACAATCCTGAAAAGAGGGTAATTGTGAAGGAAGGAAAGGAATATCCACTGGAGCAGCCCGAGACGGATGAGGTCTGGAAGCTCTTTTAGCCGGCTTGATAGGTCTCCTCTCTCTCCTTCCATTCCTCTATCAGAGTTTGGAGGACTCCAAGACTCACTGGCCCTATTATGAGTCCCTTAAATCCAAAGGCGAGTATTCCTCCAAAGATTCCAATTAGGGCCACAATAGAGTTTATTCTTGCTCCCTGCGATATGAGCTTAGGTCTAATCGTTATGTCGGGAATAGGGGAGATTAAAGTGGCTCCATAGATTGCAAAGAGGACTCCTCCTAAGATGTGATCCTGATATAGTATCAGGTACAGGGAGCCTCCGAGCCACATGATCCATCCTCCTATGACGGGCAAGAGCTCGAGGACTATGCACAGTACCCCTGCGGCGATTGAACCCGAGACATTTGAAATTCCAAACATAATAAACCCTGCAGCGAGGAATATCCCCTTAATGGTGCTCAGGAGAAGCCATGTTCTTAGAATGGCATTCAAAGTCCTTTCCACTCTTTTTATAAGCGCTTCCCCGAGTTCTCTGTTATCTTGAGGTATAAGTTTGTAGAGCTCCATGTGAAGAAAATCCGCGTTTCTCAGGGATGTATAAAAGATTCCAAGAAACACAACTACCTGGAGGATGAAGAGGGGCAGGGATAAAGTGTAGTTTAATATGGAGCTCTGGATTCTCTGGGAAAGTGATGATGCAAAGGAGTTAATGGTCTCTCCAAGGGATAGAGGGAGCTGAGCCTTTGTTATGAATTCAAGACCCCTCGAGATGTAGATGTACAGGTATGTCAGCGTGCCCCTGAGCCAGAGGGTCACACCTATAGTAGTGCCCACTGCAAGTAAACTCATTAGTAGAGTGAGCAGGATTGCCGAGGTCCCTGGAGAAAACTTTTGGGAAAGCTTTCTGTGGAGTGGAAGAAGAATATAAGCTATGGCAGCACCGAAGATTATTGGAGTTACAAACGGCTCTATGGTTTTCCAGACGAGAAAGAGGACAACGAGAGAGATTGCAAGCCATGCTATGGACTCTCCGTTCATTCTACCACTTCCTCAAATATCTGAGGAGCAGTTCCCTTGCCCTCGGCTTGTTGAAAATGAAGAGCCGCCTTCTTCCCTCATCCAGGATGAAATTTTTGCCCAGAGCAACGATGCCATCTTTGAGCCTGTAGATCTCGCTTTTCCCAAGCTCTTTCAAAATGGACTTTTTCAGATTTTCAGGTGCCTCTATTTTTTCAAGAGCACCCTCAAGCCTGTTCAGGAGGGAGAGGTTTACAAATTTTGTCCTGCCCAGCATGAATTCCTCTCCCTTAACCTCCTCCCCTTCCATGGAAATGCCCCAGAACTCCTTTGCACATTCAAAGGGATATACATATTCCTTCCCGTAATCGGGGAGATATAGCTCATAGATTATGGCTAGGAGTATTTTCCGGGCGTCGGTCCCGTAATATTCAACTCTCAGGTTAAACCGGCCATCCTCAAATCCATTCTCGTAAACTTCAAGCTCCTCCTCACACTGCACCGGCTCACCCCCTTATGTATGACATGACATATGTGGCGGGCATATATAGAGATGAGCTCTGGTATACTCCGAAATCAACCTTATTTGCATCATAGAACACTACCTTTGCTTTTTCAACCCCCATAAGACCTTCGAGGGATTTTATTGCCGAGTTCATATCCCCCGTTTCATCCACCAGAACCCCTTCAACGTCCTTTGCAAACCAGCTTCTCCCGCTTGCATATTCCTTGGTCGTGTTCATATCGAGGTTCCTCCCCTGACTCACGGCGTTCAAAAAGTCCTCGAAGTACGTGTTGATCATGTCGCTTATCATCTTTCTCTCTTCATCCGTTAAATCCCTCCATTCCCCTCCCATGTCCTTATATTTCCCTGTCTTGAATACGTTCACCTTTATGCCGTTCTGGGCGTAGTTCTGCTCCAGATCGTAGTGAACATAGAGGACTCCTATACTCCCAACGTCTGCAAGGGGATCCGCTATTATCTTATCCGCTGCACATGCGATATAGTATCCCCCGGAATCCGCAAGTGAGCCCGTATAAGCAACCACAGGGACATTGTAACTTAGTTTTTTGAGCTCTTTGTATATGAGCCTCACGGGGCCAACATAACCTCCCGGGCTCTCAATCCACACCAAAACACCGCCTATGCTCTTGTTTTCCTCTACCTCCCTGATCTTTGTTATGACATCTTTAGCCGTGTAATCATCGATGGGCCCCATTATAGGCAGTATTACTATTGTGGCATTTGCTTCAGTTTCCCTCTTCTCTCTGAGTTGGGTTTTTAGATAATCAATTTCGTTCTGAAGTTCGATGATTTTAGCCTGAAGTGCGGTATTGTTGCTCACAACGGTGATGTTTGGCACCTGTACCTCGAAGGCGTATGTTTTGTTCTGCTCTTCAAGGGCTTTTTGGAGTTCTCCTGTCTGCATATAAAGCAAAACGTTAGAAACTATAGCCAAGGCAAGTAAGAGCGTGAGAATGAGGCTCAGATACTTCCACACTTCTTCCTTATCCACACTCACCACCTAAAGTAAATTGTTCTCAATGCTTTTAAACCTTCACCGCTTAGATTAATCCATGTCAGTTATAAGGGTGGAAGGATTAAGCTTCAAATATGCAGGGGCTGATGATTATTCCCTAAGAGATATTAGCTTTAGGGTTAAAAAAGGTGAGTTCGTGGGGATTTTGGGAGCAAGCGGAAGCGGTAAGTCAACCCTCTGTCTGACGTTCAATGGAATAATCCCCCATTCGATAACCGGAGATTTTGAAGGAAATGTTTACGTTAAGGGGTACAATACGAAGGATAAGAGTGTTGCTGAACTTTCCACACTCGTGGGTTTGGTTCTCCAGAACCCCGATTCGCAGCTCTTCAACATGACTGTTGAGGAGGAAATCGCCTTTGGGCTTGAGAATTTGGGTTTGGATGTGGAGGAGATTAAGCGCCGCATTAAATGGGCTTTAAAACTGGCGGGTTTGGAGGGGCTTGAGAATGAATTTCCTCCTAATCTGAGCGGCGGTCAAAAGCAGCGCTTGGCTATAGCGAGCGTTTTGGCAATGAAGCCTGAAGTTCTTGTTTTGGACGAACCAACTTCACAGCTTGATCCTTTAGGACGAGAACAGGTTCTGAGTTTGGTCACACTTCTAAACAAAGAGCAGGGAATTACAACGATAATGGTGGAACACAACACGGACTATCTTTTAAACTTCGCTGATAGGGTTATCATAATGCACAAAGGCGAGATAATACTGGAGGGAAAGCCTAGGCAGGTTTTTGAGGAGGTTGAGTTCCTAGAGAATCTTGGTATAAAAATACCAACGAGCGTTAAGATAGGGTATCGGCTGAAGAGGGAAGGGCACATCAACACGGCATCTCTCAATGAAAGAGAAGTTATTGAAGAACTGAAGAGGATTTTAGGGAAAGAGTTATAAAGCCTTTTTCCAGTTATTGATGTGAACAAACTATCTTTGGTTATTTGGGAGGGAAGAAGAATGGCGGAAAGACCACTTGATGTTATCCACAAGTCACTTGAGAAGGACGTTTTAGTGCTCCTGAAGAGAGGGTTGGAAGTTAGAGGTAAGCTTAAGGGTTATGATATTCACCTGAATATAGTATTGGCTGATGCTCAACTCGTCGAGAATGGGGAGATTGTGAAGAGCTACGGGCGCATTGTAATTAGGGGAGACAACGTTTTGGCGATTTCCCCTGTTGATTACGAAACTGAGTGAGGTGGACGCTCATGGGAAGCGGAACAGCTACAATGGGGCAGAGGAATAAGAAGGAGACCCACATCAGGTGCAGGAGATGCGGTAGAAAATCCTTTAACAGGAAGAAGGGCTACTGCGCTGCATGCGGCTTTGGAAGGAGCAGCAGGATGAGGAAGTACAGCTGGTCAAGGAAGCACAGGAAGTGATTCTCCTTTTGTTTTTATCTTTCTGCTAGTCTTATATACCATGAGCCCCAACATTTAATTGGTGGGACTTGATGGAGTATTCTCGGGCTGAAAAAATCTTAGCAAGTCTTTTTGTGGTTTTTCTCATCATAGCAAGCATAAACTTTTTGAGGGAGCTGGAAAAAGTTCCGGCTCGTCCAAATTATGATTATTATCAGGCAAAATATGGGATTAAGCCACTTCTTGAAAATCAAAGCCGGCTCATGAGTCTTGATAGGGATCTCCTCAAAGTTTACCAGAGCGCTCAAGAAAACCTTACGGAAGCTGAGAGGGTTTACACCTTTAAGAGAGAGGAGTACAGGGTGGCGCTGGAAAGTGGAAATGCAACGGAGAAGCTTAAGACTGAATACATGAATGCCAAGGAAGGATATGAGAATGCCTATATAAGATATCTGGGAGCAAAAAGCGCCTATGAAAAAGTTCATCAGGAGCTGGAGGAGCTGAGTGCCCAGATAAACCAGCTCTCACAAAGAGCCGGTGAGGAATATGGGAGGGCATATGACATCTACAGACTGAAAATCCTGGCTTTAAAGCTTCTCTTCACACTCCCGGTATTTGTGGCGTCCTTCTTCCTCTTTAGACGTTACAAGAACATATATGTCCTCTCATTGATATCCTATTCATCCCTTCTCCTAATATACCTCATTCTCTCCACCATATGGAGCACGGTTCAGGTAATAGGGCTAAGCCTCTTCGGGGCGGGAGCTTCAATTGCGGCACTTTACTATTTGAGAAAGGAGTACTTAAAGCCCGAGAGGGTTTACAGGCGCCGGATAGCTCAAAACAAGTGCTACAACTGTGGTTTTCCAATAAAAGATGATTATATTGTTTGTCCGAACTGTGGAGCGAAGCTCAAAGAAAAATGCGAGAAATGTGGGGCAATGAAGCCTATCCATCTAGACTTCTGCCCGTATTGCGGAGGACAATAGCCTCCATCTCTGGTTTTATTATCTCAATTAGCCTCTTCTTCAATTCTTCGATTCCCTCTCCTTCCTTTGCAATTATTCTGATCGGCTCTATTCCCATATCCTGTAAGAAGTTTTCCACTCTCTGAATCTTCTCCTCATCTGCTATGTCCGTCTTGTTGAGCACCACTATAAATGGGAACTCTCGGAACTCCTCGTATATCTCCTTAAAGAGGTGCATTTGATCCCCTACTGGATAGCCGCAGTACTCAGATGGATCAAAGATATAAATTATAACTTTCCCTAGGTGCTTTAGAGCTAGAATTGCCTGCCTCTCTATTTCATTGCGCTCGCTTAAAGGCCTGTCCAGAAGCCCCGGAGTATCAATTACTTGATACTTGAGCCAGTGCTCCTCAAACTGTCCAACATTTATTCCTTTCGTCGTAAATGGGTAGCTCGCCACTTCGGGCTTCGCATTTGTGAGCTGCCTAAGAAGCGTTGATTTTCCCACGTTGGGGTGCCCCGCTATGACTATGGTCGGAAGATTGAGATCTATCACGGGTAAATCCTTCAGGACATTCCTGGCTTTGTTGAGATACTCGAGGTTGTCGCCTATGTCCTTTATTATGCTTGCCGCCCTTCCGTAAAACTGCCTTCTGAGCTTTGAGATTTCATTTGTATCTCTCGAGTATCTTATTTTTTCAACGTACCTGTCTTCTAGGGTTTTTAGGGTTTTAATAGCCCAGTTTATTGATGCAAGTGACCTGTGAAAGGTATTCCTGTCCACCAGAGTATCGAGAAGTTCGCGGTAGAAGGGGGGCAAGGTGGAAACTCCAGGAGTTCTATCGAGGATCTTCTTTAGGTTATCCCTCAATACCTGTGAGACGGTTCTAATCCTAAGCTCCTCCCTCTCTCTCGCTTTGTAAAGGGGTTTTCCCCTCGGAGTTGCAGCAGAAGCTGCTTTTTCAGCTCTTCTAAAGGCTTTATCAATGAGCTCATCAGCAAAAAGCACGGTGGGCATTTTTTCAAAGGGATTCTTCATCTCACTCACCTCTTACATCTACATCTTTTTCTCGCCGGTACTGGATTTTCGGAAGGGTTTTTAAATGTGTTGATTGCACTTTTCATACTGTCAGGATAAGCTACTTATGATTAGGAGGATAAGACCACACCACTATCAGCCTACCACACTTATCCCGCTTTTCATACTGCCGGTATAATTTTGGCACCCCTCCTGAAGCCATTCAATCACATTATCAAGCTCAGGCGACTCATGACATTTCTCATACACCCTAAAGGTGTTGATTGCGTTTTTCCCATACAACCTTTCCATCCTTTCTCATAACCTTAAGGATACGATGGTAAGGGATCTGGGCATCTTCTATAAAAAAATAGCCATGTCCTAGGGTGATGTACTTCACGGGAATTTTCTTTACGTTTCCAAAGGCACCCCTGTGCTCTATTATGATGAAGTAATCTTCCTCATCCTCCCGCGGGTCGTATTTAATCTTTGATAGAACCTCTTTAACGAAACCTTTTCTCATAAATACACCTCATAAATAGTGTTCTATTAGGGCTTTGATCTTCTCCATGTTTTCATCCCAGTGCTGTATTATCCTTCCATGGCCCGGCAGTCCTATATACACATCCATACTCTTCAATCGGTTTATGGAGTCCAATAACTGCCAGAAATTGCCCGTTGGAAGGTCCGTTCTTCCAACACTCTCATAAAAAATCGTATCCCCTGTAAAGAGCAGCTTTTCTTTGGGTTCATACAGGCATATGCTCCCTTGAGTATGCCCCGGGGTGTGCATCACTTTGAACTCGAGGGAGCCTACCTTTAAGGTATCCCCCTCTTCAAGCTTTATGTCCACTTTATGAGGATTATACTTCTTTCCGTGATAGTAAGATAGGATTATCCTATCCTCGCTATTTTCCAAGGTTTTTGAAGTATTGCTGTGGGAAGCAAAGCGAACTTTGATTCCCCTGTTCTCAAAATACTTCTTCCATACCAGGTTCCCGCCAACGTGATCAAAGTGCTCGTGAGTGTTCAGTATCACCATTCTCTCTACACCTTCTAGATATCCCTCCCTTTCCAGGGTATCCTTATAAGGTTCAAATATGCTTCCTGTCCCGGTATCGATCATTAAGCCTTCATTTCCATCTCTGATGATGTAAATATTCGAA
>Ga0190304_1000754_pt1 | contig 15007 bp, 13 predicted proteins | sample 48700712_MG_FD_161670 | JGI IMG/M metagenome (GOLD analysis project Ga0190304, IMG submission 161670) | Hydrothermal vent sediment bacterial communities from Southern Trench, Guaymas Basin, Mexico - 4870-07-1--2_MG | ecosystem: Environmental > Aquatic > Marine > Hydrothermal vents > Sediment ... | reverse complement strand
ACCGTGATGTTTTTGAAGCCTATTTCATGCATAAGCGCAGCTACCTCGTCAGAGAAGGGAGAAAACCATTCATATCTGGGAGTTAGGGTTCCCATAGAATAAGAAACTGCTTCGATGAGCAGTTTTTGAACAGGGGTTTCTAGAACTGGAATAAGCTCTCCATGCGCCATCTGCCCATTTGGCTTCAAACCCTAAGCAGCTGATTTGAAGCCTCGGGCGGGATTTGAACCCGCGACCACCGCCTTACCAAGGCGATGCCCCACCAGGCTAGGCTACCGAGGCTTAACGCCTTCTCCTAAGAAAAGAATTTAGACTGCAAATTTAGAGCTTTCGATTCCTGCTTTTCGCCTTTTAAAAAGTTAAAGGTTAAATCATAATTTTCACAATAATACTTTGGATGTATGGGAAGAATGGACTGGCTAATTTTAGCTCTCCTTTCTCCTCACGAAAAGCAACCCATTCTTCCCAAGAACAATTAGAAGAAACTTACTGGTTAGAGAGTAAGTAAATATAAAAGAACGTTTGAAATTCTTATTTTGATGATTGCGGGGGTGTCCGAGTCTGGTCAAAGGAGACAGGCTTAGGACCTGTTGCCGTAGGGCTGCGTGGGTTCAAACCCCACCCCCCGCACCATTCTTGCACAACGTTTAGGTCGATTTTTCTGGCTCTTTTGGCTAAGCGGGCCATTTTATTTGACGAATCAGTTTGATTTTGAAACAATAATGGTTAGGAAACTAGTTCGGTTAGTAGTTTGCAAGCTAGCCTAGAAATAAAATTATGTTGTAACTATCTCAGCATAGTCTTTTACGCATCAATTTTGAACTACTTTGATATTATGGATATGTCTCTCCATAGTTGTTTGCACACATGACAATGTCGTATATTGTTATTTCTCCATCATTGTCTAAGTCGCAGTTTGGGTTAAACTCTGGATCGCCCTTTACAGAACCGTAAATACAAGCTATTTTCACAACATCGTAGATGTCAACATCAAAGTCTCCATCAACATCACCGGGAATAGTTACCAGAACGCTGGTGATGTAAATGTTATCTTCGGTGTCTGTTTCTCCTGGAATGGGTTCTACATAAATGGATATTGTGTAGTTGCCATAGGTGAAGTCGGAAGTATTCCAAGTGAAGGTGTAGACGAAGGAATCGTCACTTCTAAGTAGGAAGTTTTGAAAAGCAATGAGGGTTTCGTTGGCGTGTACGATCATGTTAAGGTTTTCAATCTTGTTACCTTGGTTAACTAAAATGCTAGTGACATTTAGAGAACAGCCTCTTCCGACAATAATCTTTGATGGCGTAGCGTTCGAAACTGCAACATCAGGTGGAAGCCAAGGCTCCATCAAAGGATAATGATCAACGTTATCAGCATTAATAACGTATGGAACGTCACCTATCCCATCGCTTCCAGTTTCATTTTGATATGGACCGCTATAGAAGTCAGTTCCATTATAGTTGCTCCAATAATTTCCGCCAGAAGGATACCCATTATCCCACGCGTTATTCCCGTTGTCAATAGCCTGACTCCACGTGATGTCCATGATGTTGTTATGGTAAATCATGTTGTTGTATGAAAAAGAAGAACAGATGCCATAATCGCCCTTTTTTATGTTATTTTGAACTATGGTGTTGCCAGAAGAAGAACCAAGCGAGATGCAAACCCTTTCTGTTGTTATGGTATTTCCAGAAACAGTGTTGTTAGAAGATTGAAAGAGCGTAACGCCATCCGATTCCTTTGTTGTTATGGTGTTTCCAGAAACGGTGTTGTTAGAAGATTCAACGAATTTAACGCCGTCATAGGAGGACGATCCCGACCATGCTGTTATGGTATTTTCCGAAATGGTGTTGTTAGAAGATTCTTGGAGATAAATGCCACTACCATATTTTATGCTGTTTCCAAATATCACATTGTTGTTGGAAGAATTTTCCAAATAGATGCCATTACGACAATATGTCATTATGTTCCCAGAGATCGCGTTGCTCGAGGAGTTTGAGAGATAGATACTATACACACCAGTAAACGTCATATTGTTTCCAGATATATCATTGCCTAAAGAATCATATAGCCCCACATCACACTTGCTCCCCCCCGAAAAGGCATTTCCAGATATGCTGTTGTTTGAACCGTAATTGAGCAGAATGGCAAAAAGGTTGTCCTTCATATAGTTTTCAGCTATTTCGTTGTTTGAAGAATAATAGAGTGCAATGCCGCATGCGAAATTCGAAATTGACACTCTCTTGACTGTCACATTAAATCTATATGACAGATCTATTGCAGTTCCACTTGCCGTTCCTTCCATGGAATATCCCGCCCCGTCAACCACAATGTTATCTCTCTCAACCACAATGTTATCATTAATGTTGCCCGTGAAGGTGTAGGTAACGTTATCAACGCTCGTAATATTTGCTGTAGAAGGCTCAATACTTCCATCTGCCCTAATATAAATGGTTCCACTTGCTTTGACTAATTGGATATTAAATACCAATACTAACATGCCTATTAACAATGCTATAAGCATTATTCCAGAAATTGCTCCTTTCAATAATTCTCCCTTTCTAAGAATATACCTTGGAATTCCACTTAAAATTTTCCTATACTATGTTACAGAAGAGAATTCTATACGCCATAAAGACTATTAGATAATTATTCTATTTCTTGAAACTGGTTCCAATTACTCTATAATGTGAAAACTTTTCAGATAACACTGAATATTATGATAGCAGGTTGATGTTAGAAAAGAAAGTTATAAGACGTTAAGGAAACTTTCTTACGTTTCTTCTCCATTTCTTACGCTTTTTTGTTAAAAGTCGCATCATTTTGTCTGTGATTAAATCGAAAATTGAAGGGAGCTCCCAACCTTCTTGCGAGTAGATGTAACGCTCTCCTGCGGCTCTGATTAAAACATTAACCTCGTACCTGCATCTGCTGCCTGAAACGTCTTTTGTTTTGATTATTGAGCGTATCTCTTCTATTTTCGGGAAGGATTTACGCAGAGCTTTGGCGTTCCTCATAAATTTTATCCTAGCTAACTGAGCCTCGAATGGATCGTCTGGCAACCCAATTATGTACGCAGGAATATCCAGTTTCTCTGGTTCAGCTAGGAAAAAGACAAAGTCTCGATATGTTACTATGCCTTGAATCTCGCGCCAATGATGAACTATATAGTAGGTTTTTTCATGCTCTATCATTTTCTTTAATACGGCAGCGGCTCTTTCTTTTGGATCACATACTAGAACGTTTGAATCCATCAACCCTGAAACCTTGATATCCAAGTGGCTTGACGGTTTACTAACGAATGCCCCTCTTTCTAGTCCTTCTCTAGGAAACATAGAGAGGACGATATGGTTTGAGGTTATGATTCCACAAAGCATTCCCGAATCTAAGACGGGTAGATGGTCTATACCATTCTTAAGCATAATGTTACGAGCTTTTGATACTGATTCTTTCTTGTCTAGGGTTATTGGTTTTCTCGTCATAGTCTTACCTATCTTAATACTTCTGAAACTCCTTATCGATAGAAGGGCTCGACACAGAGATCGGGTGGTAACGGCGCTTTCTATGGTTCCTTCACTAACTATGGGTAAGGCTCTCAACCTGTAGTCATTCATGAGTTTAGCGGCTTTTCCAATAGTATCATCGGGCGAAAGTTTGGGAACGTAAAACATGAGTGAAGAAACTTTCATAGAAATATCTGAGGCTTTCAGTATCTCCCTTATAGTAATTATACCGACCTTATCTTCATCTTGTATAAAGACTTCGTAGGCGTTGTTATTTTTGAGAATTCCCATAACTTCAGATATGGAAGACGTAGATGAGACGATTATAGGTTTAGACTTAAAACCATCTACTCTAGAAGCTTTTAAACTTTTCAAATCAAACCATCCATGACTTGTCAAGATAAATTGGAAACCATCCTTTATAATGATTATACTTAAATCTAATTTGCACATTAGAAGACGAAAATTAAACGGTCTTTCGGAATATGGGCAGCTGAAAATAAAAGGTGCCGTATTCGTCTTATAGAGATTCACAAACTTGTAAACCTTGATAACAACGCTTTACTCAGCAACTATATAAGGGATGCTGAGAATATTATATATGCGAGTGCTAGATGTACAGTTTTTGTTCTGACCGTGATGAAGAACCAGAATAGTGATGGCTTTTTCGCGTCAAAAATTGCGTGGTAGAAAATTATGCAAAGAAAAGAAGTTCTGTTGCGAACTGTGGAAAAGTGTCCTGAATGTGGCAGTGTAAACCTCGTCCATAACCATGATACTGGAGAGATGGTCTGTGGAGACTGCGGTCTAGTTCTTCGTGAACAAGCGATGAATAAGGGTCCGGAGTGGCGGGCTTTCACTCAACAAGAGAAAGCGACTAGAAGTCGTGTGGGAATGCCTACCTCCTATTCCGTCTACGATAAAGGGTTGTCCACAACCATAGGTCGCGTGGACCGTGATGCCTTTGGACGCAACCTTCCTCTTTCTACAAGGCTTCAAATGTGGCGCTTAAGGAAATGGCAAACACGCTCAAGAATGCATTCTTCAATTGACAGAAACCTTGCTCAGTCCATGACAGAACTGGACCGCCTTTCTGACAAAACCTATATTCCTAGACCTGTCAAGGAGAAGGCCGCAGTCATTTACCGTAAGGCCTTAAACAAGAATTTGGTGCGCGGCAGATCCATTGTAGCCATTGCTGCTGCTGCACTTTATGCTGCTTGCCGTAAAAGCGGAACTCCGAGAACCCTACGTGAGATCTCAGAAGCAAGCTTGGTTAAAAAGAAGGACATCGCCCGTTGCTATAGGCTTTTGCTTCGCGAACTTGACATACAGATGCCCGTTGCTGACCCACTTACTTATATCTCAAAGATTGCTGAAAAAACAGGAATATCTGGCAAAACTCAAGGGCTCGCCATCCAAATTCTTCGTGAAGCTAAGAAGAGGCGGGCTGCTGCTGGTAAAGATCCTATGGGCTTGGCTGCTGCGGCGCTGTACATTGCTTGTTTGCAGAACGACGAGAAGAAAACACAGAAGGACATTGCAGAAGCCGCAGGAGTAACGGAAGTTACTGTGAGAAACAGATATAAGAGTTTGAAGACAGAGTTGCAGCTGGAAATACCTGATTAGCTGTTTTTCAAGGATAGTTACTCAAGTAGGTCAATAAAAAGGGAGGTGAAGGAATCTTTCAGCTCTTAGTGGTTGGATTCGACTTCAGATAAAAATGAATGGAAACGGTGCTAAGTTGTTGTTTCTTGCATTTTCTTTCTCAAGAATTCACGTTGCTGTTTCCTGTTCATTCCCTCTAGTTCTTCTTTGTACTTTTCGCGGAGCAACTTATACTTACAATAGCTGTAAAGTGCATCATAAACATACGCCGCCTTTTCTACAGCCTCAAAGTCATCTTTTACATTGAATCTTGCGCCAGTCATTATTGCATTTAACCCTATTCCTTCAGGCGCCAGTCCAGTGTCACGTGTATCTGCTGAATGAACAATTTTTGCAAGCTCGTGAAGCGCGGGGTCTTCTAGCTTGTATTCTTCTATGATAGTTTCAAAGCTGCATTTTCCATCTCTATGCCCAAGCTTAACTTCTGGCGCGTCAAAAGGTATTGCTCCTTGTGTTTTTACAATTTCTTTTATCTTCTCTACGGGCACAAAAATGAATTCTGCCTCCGGATCTATGAACTTTTTGATAAGCCAGGGACATGCTGTTCTGTCAACATGAACGTATTCACGGGTAACCCACTTCATTTACTCCACCCAAATAGGTTATTACCGTATCAAACTATTTATACCATGCTAAACCAAGGAGAAAAACGCGTAGAAAGTCTGTCTAAAGAATTGAGGACTGTTTTGATATTGTTTTTCGTGATATTATGCTTTATTTAGAAAAATCTCTTCAATTTTTATAAAATTGTTTTTAACGAGCTAAGGAATCGTTGTACTGTGAAATGTCGGATGCTTGCAGAATTTCTCTTCTCTTAACAATTTCTTCAAAGTTCACATAGCTTCCGCCAACAATTTTAAGCTTGGCATCGATTTTCTTCTTTCTTATTTTTATAACATTGTAAGAATTACAGAAAAATCCTCGTAGTTTTTCACATGAGACGCTGCCCGCGTGGACCACAAGCATGTCCTCTATTTTCCATCGCCAAGGTCTATGGCGATGCCCACATAAGACTAAGTTTACTTTGGATTTTATCAAGCTTCTTAAAACGTCTCCAGCGTCCACTATGGTTATTTGGTCTGCACCTGTGTCTGGAACAGGAATGATATGGTGGTGTATGGCCACTATTTTCACTTTATCCTTGTATTTTTCAAGAGTGTTTTCTAGCCATAAATTCTGTCGGTGGCCAACTTCGCCGTCGTCTCTGTCTGGTCTTGCAGAGCTAAGAATGGTGATAACTACGTCATTTATTTCAGTTACTTGCGAAAAGGGGAAGAATTCTTTGAAAAGCAGATAGCCAGTAGAACGGTAATCGTGATTTCCACTCACATACAAGATTTTTTCTGCCTTCAGTTTTTTAAGTTCCTTTGAGGCTGTTTGAAACTCTGACATTAAACCGTTTTCGGTTAAGTCGCCTGTAACTAAAACAACGTCTGGAGATAACGCGTTAATTTCTTTGATAGCTAATCGTAGGCTTTTTTTGCGGAACATTGGGCCGCAATGTATGTCGGAAATTTGAACGAGTAGCATTCTATGCACTATCGTCTAGGGTTATTCTCTGCTTGCGAGTATCACAATGTAATCAGCTGTGTCAGCGCACATGTCTGCTGCATACTCGATGAACTCGACTAAATCGTCGAATATTACCATGGTCCCGCTGTTCACTTGGTCGCCATATTTTACAAATAGAGACTTTGTTTTAAGATATCCCTCATCGAGTTCTCGTTCGATTTCCTCAACTTTTTTGGCTCCTTTTATGGCGTCTGGTGGTTTTACTGTTATTTTTTCAATGCTTCCACGTAATGCATGGGCGCAGTCGACAAGTTTTGACGTGGTTTGCACCACGCTTTCCCACATTTCTTTTGGAATTTGTGAGTCTTCAAGCATTTTGATGCATCTTGCCGCATCTTTAACGTGGTCTGCCAGTGTGTCAAGTCTTTTGACAAGGTGCATGAGGTCTTCGCGGTAGTCTGCGAATAGGGCTGCGCCTTTGGAGAGTTCTTTGAAAACTTCTGTGCGGAGGCTGTCCACTTCTTTTTCAACTTTGAAAATGTTGTTGATGTTCCGTATGGCTTCTTTCTTTTTTGTTTCTGCCATTTGTTTAGTTGCTTGATGAAGTAAGGTTACGGTGTCTAATGCTTTGATTATTTGTTCTTGAGCTAGGTCTAAGGCTTTGGTTCTTCGTCTTCTTTCAAACCATGCATAGCTCTTCTTTTCCAAATTCTACATCCTCCCTCCCATCTATTTTAGAGTCTATTTATAACATTTATTAACCACATACAAACATCATCTTAGGACTATCCTTTCACCTGTGGCAATGTAAACTAAGGATTCACCTATATAAGTGGCATGATCGGCTATCCTTTCAAGGTATCTTGTCACAAGTACAGTTAGGATTGCGCATCTATTTGTAGAAGGAGCGTTTTCAACCAGTCTGTCAAGGTATCTGGAATACATCGTGTCAACTTCCTTTTCTGTTTCAGCCAAGGTTTTTGCCAGCTTTGCGTCATGACTTTTCAACGACTTAACACTTACGCCAACCATGCTCAACGTTTTCTCACCCATCTCTCTAATGGCTTCTTTAATCCAATCTTCACATTTGTTTATCCCACCAAGTCTTTCATAAATTTGTGAAATGTCAAGAGCGTATCTTCCGTATCTGGCGAAGTCGTAGGCTATCTTCATGTATGATTTTATTATTCTAAGGTCGGAGGCAACTGGTTGGAATCGGGAGATAAGCTCGAAGGCTTTATCTTCAACCTCGTCTGCCATTGAAACTAACGTTTCCGAAAGATTCTGCACTTGCTCGTGGCTGTCTGTTCCCTCAATACAACTTATTATTGAAAAAGAAACAGTCTTATAGGCGAGTTCTCCCATGTGTGACAGCATGCTTGCTAGCTGCTCTAAACCTGTGTCAATTAACCGACTCATTTTTTCACCTAACCAAATTCTCCTGTGATATATTTTTCCGTTAGTTCGCTTTGAGGATTTTCAAACACTCTTTTGGTGTCACCATACTCTACAAGTTTACCCATGTACAGAAAAGCTGTGAAGTCGGAAACTCGGGCGGCTTGCTGCAAGTTATGAGTAACTATCACCACCGTATATTTTTCACTGAGCCTCCTCAGAAGAGCCTCTATTCTCGCCGTTGCAGTTGGATCCAGAGAGCTGCAGGGCTCATCCATCAATATTATTTCAGGCTTTACTGCCAAGGCCCGTGCGATGCAGAGTCGTTGTTGTTGCCCCCCAGAAAGGCTGAAGGCACTATTGTGTAGTCTATCTTTAACTTCATCCCAAAGGGCAGCTTCCTTCAAGCTTTTTTCCACAATATCGTCAAGTTCCTTTCCTCTTGCCATTTTATGAATTTTAGGCCCAAATGCAACGTTTTCGTAGATGGATTTGGGAAACGGGTTTGGTTTTTGGAACACCATTCCAATTTTCCGTCTTAACTCATAGACGTTTGTGTTTCTCTCATAGATGTTATACCCGTCTATGTATACTTCACCCAAGGTTCGGCTGCCGTTTATAAGGTCATTCATTCTGTTAATCGACCTAATCAGCGTTGTTTTTCCACAGCCAGAGGGGCCCATAATTGCCGTGACGGTTTTCTCTCTTATTTTGAGATTTATATCTTTCAAGACGTGATTGTCTCCGAACCATACGTTAAGCTTTCTTACATCTATCTTAGCGTCGTTAACCATCAAGTCATCGTGTGTGCAGTTTTTTGTGCTTATTTGTTTCATACTTATGTCCTCATTTTCTTTTGGTAGCGATTTCTTATGATGAGCGATGACACGCTTATTAGTAGGAACATTAAAATGAGCACAAGCGAGCCGCCGAAGGCTCTATCGTAGGCAGAAGATACATTGCCTTGGGTTGCAAATATGAATGTATAGACGGGAAGACTGCCTACAGGTTCGAAAAGAGAACGTGGAATAAAAGTCTCAAGACCGCTGCCTCCACACATCAAAGGAATAGTTGTTTCTCCCAATGCCTTGCCGATACCTAGCAATATTCCTGTCATTATCCATGGAGCTGCGGTCTTCAATACGATGTGCCAAGTAGTCTGCCACCTAGTGGCGCCTAAAGCTAGAGCAGCTTCTCTATACTCCTTTGGAACGGCTCTCATTGCCTCTTCTGATACGGTTATCGTCCATGGGATAGTTAAGAAACTTAAAGCGACACCTGCTGAAAATAGCGATATTCCCAAATTCAGTCTATAGGCTAAGAATGCTAATCCGAATAGTCCTATTACAATTGTAGGAATCCCAGCGAGAGTTACTATAAAAAACCTTGCTATTTTCGTGATAAGATTGTCGACGGCATATTCAGAGAGATAAATTGCAGTTAAAATTCCGAGGGGGGCAGCAATTACTGTACAGAGGGCAACAAGATATAAAGAACCGATTATCTGAGGAAAAATTCCTCCTGTCCAGAAAATAGGGTTGGGTGCAGTTGTTAAGAATTCAAGGCTGATAACTCTTGAACCGTTAATAAACATATAAAGAAATATAACAAAAAAACTGGACACGGATATTAAAGAAACTATCCAAAGAATTATCTTGATGATAAGTTCCTCTTTTTGAGCACCTATCATTTTATCACTCCTCTTTTAACCATGTAGGTAGCTGTCACATCTATAAGAGCAACTATAAAGAATAGGACTAAGCCTATTCCGAACAAGGAATGATAATGCATGGAAGGAATTTCCACATAGCTCCAGTCTAAGAGTATTGTGGAAGTTAGGACTTTAGCCCTATCAAGAATAGATGTAGGTATCCAAGCTACTCTTGGATTTCCGATCACCATGGTTACGGCCATTGTTTCTCCCATAACTCTTCCTAGGGCTAGAAGTACGGAAGCTAATATTCCAGTTTTGGCGTAGGGTAATAAAACCTTTTTAACTGTTTGCCATCTTGTTGCCCCTAAAGCTAAAGCTGCTTCCTTATATGAATTTGGAACAGCTCTAAGTGCGTCCTCTGAAATGCTTATCACGTGTGGCAACGACATTATCGCAAGAATCATCCATCCTGCAAGGACCGAGGTTCCCCATCCTCCGAAGTTGTCTCTTATGAAAGGAATAACAACCATCAGCCCAAAGAACCCCAGCACGATCGTAGGTATTCCCACTAGCAATTCTATGCTTGGTTTGATTACGTTCCTTACGTTACGTGGGCAAAACTCTGCTAGGAAAATGGCGGTGGGGACTCCTATAGCTGTAGTGATAAGTATTGCCCCAACTCCAACATACAATGTGCTTACTATTATTTGAAATATCCCAAACATTTCTTTCTTCGGATCCCAGAACCATCCAAGGAGAAAATCTAGATTTAGAGCTGGATATGCTTCCAGCGACATATACGCTATTATCAGAAATACTATAATAATCGAGGACAGTGCTCCAACAAAAAGGATAATTTCTATCGCTTTTTCTAACAGTGATCTTTGCCCTTCTCTCTTCATGCCACCTTTCCCTTCCAGATTCACCATTTCATTTGATCTTTAAAAAAAGGGTTTTATTGGATTCTATTGAAACCATTCTAGCGGCAGATAGCCTTGTTGTTCCACTATTTCTTGTCCTTGTGAGCTTAGAACGAAATCGATGAAAGCTTGTTCTATCTTTGTTGGTGGGCCTTTCGTTATTAGGAACAACCATCTTTTTATCTTGTAGGCTCCAGTTTTGATGTTTGCAACAGTAGGTTCAACACCGTCTATTTTGAGGGGGTTAACTGTTTCATCTATGTACCCCACCGATAAAAATCCAATACCTGCAGGGTCACTTGCGATAGTAGCTTTCATTTCACCATTAGAAGTTTTTTCGCTGGCTGCTCCAGTTATGTCACTATGTTTCATGAAGAATTTCTCAAAACATTCAAGCGTTCCTGATCCTGCTTCTCTCGTGTAAACGTGGATCTCTCCTGAACCACCAAAATGACTCCAATCAGTTATGGTGCCATTGAATATCATTTCAACTTCTTCCAATGTCAGATCATCTACAAAACCATTAGTTGGGTGTACTATGATGGCTACACTGTCTAGTGCTATGGCTACTGGTTGCAAGTCAGGATCAGGGTCTGTTATCTGCTCAGTTGTCAGGTTCTTAGAGGACATACCGATGTTTATGTAACCTGCAGAAACCGCACTAATTCCATGACCAGAACCTCCTCCACTTACCGAAATAACTACTCCAGGGTTCTCTTGCATAAATAGGTTTGCGCACGTTTGGATTATTGGTAAAACTGTAGTTGATCCTGCTATTGTTAGATAGCCTTCAAGTCGTTGTGTGTAATTGCCTAGCATCGAGTTTAGATTATCTATAGTCGACTGCATTGTATAAACGGTTGAGGTCAGGTTCGACATAGTCCACGTATTGTGGACCCCGAGAACTAAAATTGCAAGTAAAATTAAGGCAAAGAACGTTTTCTGCAGCGAACTCCAACTCATTTGCTTTTCACCTTTTTGTTTATCACATGGATGGTGGCGAATGTTTTTTATATAGGTTTGCTCCATAATATATATAAACTATATAGAGAAAAGAATCTATCCATAAAATCACTTTACGTATAGAGGAATCTACAATGGTGTATCCCCTTAACAGGCACAACGAAAATGTAAGAAGACTTCAAATAACTGGCGGATCTACCTACATAATTTCCCTACCTAAAGAATGGGTTCTCCAAAACGATCTTAAAAAGGGAAGCTCGTTGCTGATACGTGAAGAAGAAAACGGTTCATTAACAATTCTGCCTCCAGAATTAGAGAAACCAGAGAAATTAGAAGAGGCGTTCATCAGGGTTTCCCCTAAAGAAAATCCTGACACTATAATGAGAAAGACTATTTCTGCTTATCTTGTAGGCTACAGCTTGATTCGCATAAAAGCAAGAAATCAACAGCAAATGACCTCGAGACAGAGAAGTGTTCTAAAAGCTTTCGCTCGCCAATTTCTTGTTGGAACAGAAATCGTTACAGACACTCCCACTGAGTTAACATTGCAAGTTTTGTTAAGTTATCCTGAACTATCGGTTCCAAGCGCGTTAAGAAGAATGTGCATTATAACTTCTTCTATGCACAAAGACGCTATAACCGCTCTTAAAGAGCTAGATCATCAATTAGCTAAAGATGTAATCGCAACAGACAGCGAGGTTGACCGATTTCATCTGTACATAATACGACAATTAAAAATGGCAATACAAAACCCCAGAATAACAAAAGAAATAGGACTAACCACTGCAAGAGACTGCCTCGGCTATCGACTCGTAACAAAAACTGTTGAAAGAACAGCGGATCACGCAACTAAAATAGCAGAAAATGTTTTGCTCCTTAAAAAGAGGATGGATGAGGAGAGTTTTAAGAGAGTTAAGGATATGAGTGCGTTGTCCATTTCCATGTTTGAAACCGCTATAGAAGCGCTGTTTAAACGCGACTTTAATCTAGCTGAGGAGGTTATTAGAAAAGCTAAAGAGGTGGCTTCAATGGAGGAAGAAGTATTGAATTTTCTTCAAGAAAAAAGGGCTAAGGAAATGGTTAACTTGAGATTACTTATCGAAAGTGTAAGGAGAACAGCCGAGTATGCCAGCGACATTGCAGAAATTGTGCTCAATTTAACCATCGGGTCCATTCTAGAGTGAGAAAATTGATAATCAAGAGAGTATTTCCAATACGCTGTTAAACCCAAATTTTACGTATCATCTTTAATGTTCTGTTACCCAATAAGCGTTTGTCTTGCCCTTTCTGTTCATTACGTATTCTTTCTTGAAAATAGGGGCTTCTTTCTTGTATCTATCCACTGCCTCTTCTAAAACTGGAAAAACATTCTTGCGGTGAGCCCCCGCAACCAAAACATAGACTAAGTCTTCACCAACATCGAATTCGCCCAGAAAATGGTGTATTTGGACATCTACAATTCCTTCCTTTCTTTTTAAGTCTTCACATATGTTCGCCAAAACTTCGTTTGCCTTTTCTTCATATGCTTCTATCTCTAACTTCTGAACCTTCTCGCTCTTGACAGTTTCTCCGCGAACCACACCGATAAACAAAGCGATAGCTCCAGCTTTCTGAAAATCCTTGTTACTCTTCACATTTTTTATCGCGTCCAAAAGCGAGAACCCTCCTTTTTTATGAACTCTAACTTCAGCTGCCAACCTTTATCCACCATTAAATCAACATTTGTGAAAATACTCTAAAATGCTTAGCGTTTCTGTTTTCGTCTAACATTGTTCGATTGTAAAAGATTTACTACTACACCATAATCTTTTTTGGCTGATTCGGGCGAAACCAGTCCATTTAATACGTCGCGGCGAACAAGCTCAGAATTCCGTTCTAATGGGTTTCCATAGCCTCCTCCGCCAGGTGTCTTCACGAGGAAAATATCGCCTTTTTCAATTTTCACTGTGCATTTAGACTTTAGTTTTATCCGTTTTCCATTAGGCTTTATAATGTAGTATTCGCCTTTAGCTCCGGGTTTTCCGCCGTATAATCCCCAAGGCGATGTTTCTGTTCTTTCAGCAAGCACTGATAAGGTGGCTGAAGGAGCCAGCAGCATCCAACTTCTTTCCAAGCCTACTCCACCTCTCCATTTTCCTGGCCCCCCGCTATCTTTGCGTAGTTCGTATTTTAGGAAACGTATTGGGTAGATTGTTTCTATGGCTTCGATAGGCGTGTTCATTGTGTTTGTCATATGAGAATGCACAGCGTCCACTCCGTCGATTCCTTTTCTGCCCCCAAATCCTCCAGCTATTGTCTCGTAGAAAGTCCAATGTTTACCGCTCTCCGGGTTTATTCCACCCACTGCAATGTTGTTCATTGTTCCTTGACATGCTGCACAAACTTTTTCGGGAAGTATTTTGGCAAAAGCCTTTAACAATGCATCCACGTTTCTCTGAGAAGTTTCTACATTGCCACCAGCCACCGGCGCGGGTGGAGTTGGATTTACTAGTGTGCCTTCTGGCGCATAAATTTCTATTGGTCTGTAGCATCCATCATTCATTGGTATGGATGGGTCTGTTAAACATTTTAAAACGTAATAGATTCCAGATAGAGTTACACCTAAAACTGCGTTAACTGGGCCTTCTACTTGCTTACTAGTTCCCGTGTAGTCTATGAATAGCTGGCGTTTCTTAACAGTTATTGTGACTTTTATTTTGACTTTCTTGTTGCTAGTTCCCGTGTTCTCAAGGTAGTCTTCGGCTGAACAGCTTCCTTTAGGCATTTTGCTTATTTCGATTCGCATTCGCCTTTCAGAATAGTTCATGAATTCTTCCATGGCTTTATGCAAAGTTTCCACACCATATTTATCGACAAGTTCAAGAACCCGCTGTTTGCCAAGAAGATTTGCAGCCATTTGCGCCCTTAAATCGGCAATTCTAATTTCAGGCGTCCTAACGTTGCTTAACAGAATGTTTGCAATTTCTTCGTCAATAACTTTTCCTTTGACAAACTTTACGGGCGGAATAATAATGCCTTCCTGATAAATTTCAGTTGCGTCCCCAGCCATGCTTCCAGGAGCTTTTCCACCCATATCAGAATGATGAGCTTTGTTCGCTGAGTACGCAACTATTTCGTTTTCATAAAAGATGGGGCAAATGAGCGTTATGTCTGGCAGATGGGTTCCGCTTATGTAGGGGTCGTTGAATAATATCATATCGCCGTCTTCAAGTTTTCCATCGAACTTTTTGAGACCTTTTTGCACGGCTAGTTGCATTGAACCTAAATGAACTGGGATGTGTTCTGCTTGTGCAGTTAAACGTTTTTTATGGTCGAAGAGTGTGCATGAAAAGTCCATTCGCTCCTTGATGTTCGGAGAATACGCGGAGTTTCGTAGAACTATTCCCATTTC
>Ga0190304_1000752_pt1 | contig 15014 bp, 12 predicted proteins | sample 48700712_MG_FD_161670 | JGI IMG/M metagenome (GOLD analysis project Ga0190304, IMG submission 161670) | Hydrothermal vent sediment bacterial communities from Southern Trench, Guaymas Basin, Mexico - 4870-07-1--2_MG | ecosystem: Environmental > Aquatic > Marine > Hydrothermal vents > Sediment ... | reverse complement strand
CTCTGCGAGATGAGGGTAGATAAATTATGCAAAATTTTTTTAATTCAAATTATTTAAAAAATTTTTTAAATTCTCCAACAAAAAAGAGATTGGCAGAAAATTTTTTATCACTCTCAGCCCTTCAAGCGGTAAATTACCTTTTACCTTTGATTACCTTTCCTTATTTAGTCAGAGTTTTAGGTCCAGAAAAATTTGGTTTGATTGCTTTTGCCCAAGCATTTATCGGATATTTTATAATTCTGACCAATTACGGTTTTAATTTGTCTGCTACAAGAGAAATTTCAATAAATAGAGATAAAAAAGAAAAGGTTTCTGAAATTTTTAACTCAGTAATGATGGTGAAGCTTCTATTGGGGATATTAAGTTTTTTTATTTTGGTATTAATTTTGATTTTTATCCCAAAGTTTAGAAATGATTGGCTTGTTTATATATTTACCTTTGGAATGGTTATAGGGCAAATATTATTTCCTGTTTGGTTTTTTCAAGGAATGGAGAGAATGAAATATATTACAATTTTAAATATAATTGCTAAAGGAATCTTTACGATATGCATTTTTGTTTTTATCAGAAAAATGACAGATTATCTTTATGTTCCTTTAATAAATTCAATGGGATTTTTGGTAGCAGGAGGATTAAGTTTAAGAATTGTTTCTAAAGATTTCGGAATTAAATTTATATTACCTTCTTTTAAAACCCTCAAGTATCAACTAAAAGAAGGTTGGCATATTTTTATATCAACAGTGGCAATAAGTTTATATACTACAAGTAATACATTTGTTTTAGGGTTATTTGCAAACAATACAATTGTTGGTTATTATGCAGCAGCAGAAAAAATTGTAAAAGCAGTTCAAGGATTATTAACACCTGTTTCTCAAACAGTTTATCCTTATTTTTCAAAACTTTATTCAATAGATAAGAAAAGAGCGGCAATAATTCTTAGGAAGGCGTTATATCTCATTGGGGGCATAACTTTTCTGATATCAGGCGTAGTTAGCATGTTTTCTCCTCTAATATCTAAAATAGTATTAGGTCCGCTTTTTTTAGAAAGTATTCCTGTGTTAAGAATTTTAATATTTATTGTTTTTGCAATTGGCGTAAACAATATTTTAGGAATTCAAGGTCTTGTTGCGTTTGGATACAAGGGAGAGTTTGCTAAAATTGTAGGATTTTGCAGTTTATTTCATCTGGGAATAATCACAATTTTAATCTTGCGATATAGCCTTATTGGAATAGCAATAGGAACTGTGATAACTGAATCTCTTATAGGAGTAATTGAATATTCTGTTTTAAAGAGAAAGAAAATTTTATGAAGAGTTTCTTTAAAAAAATTATAAAGAATTTTTTAAAAGTTATTTGGCTTTATCCTTTATTTCGGAAGTATAAAATATTACTGCGTAAGGAACAATTTAAAAATTTTTATAATTATAACTTAATTAAAAAATTCTTGTTATCCTTAAAAATTCTCTACAAGTCTCGAATTGTGATTGTTTTTAAAAGAAAAGCATTAATTAGGAAAAAATCTATTTTATTTCGAAAAAGTTGTAAAAAAATGAAATTTTTTATCTCTCCAGATGACAAATTTGTATATAATATAGATCCATTTATCCTACCGATGTACTTCGATTTAAAAGAAAGGTTTATTATTGGAAATTTAACAATAAACTATGCCAAGATACTTAGAGAGGGTTTGGTAAAAATTCAAAAAGAAGTAATTAAACAATTAGAAAAGAAAGAAATTAGTCAGCCCCAAAGAAGTTTTCTATATAGTTTATTAGAAGTATACAATGGGATTAAACTTTTAAGAGAAAGATATTTAAAAGAATTGACAAAACCCAAATGGAGAAATAACCAAAATATAAAAGAAATCTATAAGACATTGGTTCGAGTTCCTTTATACCCAGCAAGAAGTTTTAGGGAAGTCTTGCAGGCTTTTCTTTTTATAAACTCTCTAATTTGGTTAGATGATCATTATCTTGTAGGTTTAGGGCGATTAGACCAGATTTTATATCCATATCTAAAAGCAGACTTAACGAAGGGGACTCTTACCAAAAAAGAAGCATTTAGTTTTTTAAAAGAATTCTTACTGAAGCTTCATCGAGGATACAAGTATAAAAGTAATGTATTATTAGGAGACACGGGGCAAGTTATCATATTAGGCGGGAAAAACGTGGATGGCTCTGATGCCTCAAATGAACTTACTTTTATGATTATGGATGCCCTAAGGGAATTAAAACTGCCAGATCCTAAAATTATATTGAGAGTCCATTCTAAAACCCCAGATGAATTATGGAATAAAGCACTCAAGTGTTTATTGTCGGGACTTCAGTATCCACTCCTTTCTAACGATGAAGTAATAATTCCCGCTTTAATAAAATTTGGATATTTAAAAAAAGATGCGTTTGATTATGGGACCTCAGCTTGCTGGGAACCATTAATCCCAGGGAAATCTTTAGACCAAAACAACCTTTCGACTCTTAATTTTCTAGAGCCACTCCATGAAACAATTGAAAAAAATAAGCAAAAAAACTTTAATATAAAAAGTTTTGACGATTTTTTAATTTTATATAAGGAGAATTTAATGACATATATTAGAGAAAAAGTTAAGAAATTAAATAAAATAGACTTTGAGCCATCACCGCTTTTATCTTTTTTAATGGATGATTGCTTAAAAAATTTAAAAGATGTTTCGGAAGGAGGGGCGAAATACAACAACTATGGAATATTATCGGTAGGCTTAGGAAATACTGTCAACGCTCTTTTTAATATTGAAAGGATCGTTTTTCAAGAAAGAAAATATTCATTCAGTGAACTATCACAGATTATAAAAAAGAATTTTTCCAATTCCGAAATTTTATTAGAGAATTTAAGGAATAAAGGAGCCAAATTCTGTATGGATGATGAGAGGGTTATTTCTCTTGTTAATGAATTAATAGAGGTGGTTTTTCAAACTCTAAAAAACTTTAATAATAAATTTGGAGGAAAATTTAAATTTGGTTTAAGTTCGCCTGCATTTATTTCTCTCAGTAGGAATTTCCCCGCATCTTTAGATGGAAGGAAATATGATGAGCCTTTTGGAGTAAATATTTCTCCTTTACCTTTCAGCTCTACCTTAAGCTATACGGAAATTGCTAATTTCGCCTCTAAAATAAATTATGAAGAAACTTTCAATGGAGCAGTTGTAGATTTAATGACAGAAAGAAATCTTATAAAAAAAAATAAAGAAAAATTCATTGATTTTTTAAAAACATTTTTTAAAAAAGGAGGAATGCAACTTCATTTAAACGTTTTAGATTCAAAAACTCTAATTGCTGCTAAAAGAAACCCAGGATTATTTCCTGATCTTACAGTAAGAGTCTGGGGTTTTTGTGCATATTTTAAGGACTTACCTGAAGAATATCAAAATTTAGTAATAGAAAGAGCTCAATATTATGAGTCTATTAGTAGTAAATATTCAAAGATGTAGTTTTTATGATGGTCCAGGAATTAGGGCAACCGTTTTCCTCAAAGGATGTTCTTTGAGGTGTCCATGGTGTAGTAATCCAGAATGTATATCACCAAATCCGCAAATTTATTTTAACGAAGAAAAATGTTTAAAAATAAAGGGAATAAACTGTAGTGAATGTATAAAGAGTCGCTTTTTTCATCAAATAAAGAATCCAAAAGATGTTATAAAAATTAATACTGATTCTACAGATATTCTGAATTGCAAAAGTTGGATAAAAAACTGTCCAACAGGAGCAATAGGAATATATGGAGAGAAATTCGAAGTAAATAAGTTATTGAGAATATTAACAAAAGATAAACACTTTTATGATATGAGTGGAGGAGGTGTGACTTTCTCTGGAGGAGAGCCTTTATTACAAACAAAAGGATTAGCTGAGTGTTTAAAAGAATTAAAAAAAAGAGGAATTCATATTTGTATAGAAACTTCTTTGTTTTGTCCTCCAGATTCATTAGATACGGTTAAAGAACTTGTAGATTTGTTTATTATTGATATAAAAATTTTAGACCCAAAAGAATGCAGGAAATATTTAAAAGGAGATTTAGAAGTTTATCTCAAAAATGTAGAAAGAATGTTACAAAGCCAAAAAACTTGTATTTTTCGATTTCCCGTCGTTAAACCTTTCACATTTAACGAATCTAATATTAAACTTTTATATAGTTTTATAAAAAAATGGAAAATAGAGAATTTAGAAATATTTAGCGTTCATAATCTTGCTGCTAAGAAATACAAAAGCTTGGGAATGAAACCGCCCTATTTTAAAGAAGTTAAAAAAGAAGAATTAGAATTATTAAAAAAAAGATTCTTGCCCTTGAAGGTTAAGGTAAGAATCCTCACTATTTAATAAATTTGGTTTATGAAAAAAATAATCATCATTGGTTCTGGAATGACAGGGATTACATTAGCAGAAAAGTTTGCTTCAAATGGCAATAAAGTTTTAATCATTGAAAAAAGAAATCACATAGGTGGCAATTGCTATGATTTTAAAGATGAAAATGGCATAATTGTTCATAAATACGGTCCCCATATCTTTCATACAAATTATAAAGAAGTTTGGGATTATTTGTCTCAATTTACAGAATGGATTCCTTATCAACATAAAGTTTTGGGCTTTATTGATGGAAAATTTGTACCCATTCCTTTTAATCTAAATTCACTTTATGAACTTATGCCGTTAAAATTAGCCGAAAGATTAGAAGAAAAACTAATCAATAATTTTGGCTATAACAAAAAAGTTCCTATTTTAGAACTCAGAAAAACAAAAGATAAGGATTTAAAATTTCTGGCTGATTTTATTTATGAAAAGGTATTTTTACATTATACAGAAAAACAATGGGGTATAAAACCAGAAGAGATGGATCCTTTAGTCACAGCCAGAGTGCCGGTTGTAATTTCCCGTGATGATAGATATTTTCAGGATAAATATCAGGGGATTCCAAAAGATGGTTATACAAAGCTGTTTGAAAGGATGCTTGAAAATAAAAATATTGAAATTCAACTAAATACAGATTTCAAAAAAATTAAAGACAAGATAAAATATGATATAATGTTTTATACTGGTCCAATTGATGAATTTTTTGACTACAAGTTTGGAAAACTTAACTATCGCTACCTGAAAATTAGTTTCAAAACGCTAAATAAAGAAAGTTATCAGCCAGCCTCTGTAATAAACTATCCAGATTTAAAGTATAAATTTACAAGAATTACTGAATTTAAAAAATTAACCCAACAAAAACATACAAAAACAACTATTGGAATTGAATGTCCGGGTAATAAAGGTTTTATGGCTTGGCCATTTTTAGACAAAAAGAATAAAACGATCTTCAAGAAATATTGGCAAGAGGCAGGAAAATTAAAGAAGAAAAATATCTACTTTGTTGGCCGACTGGCAGAATACAGATATTACGATATGGATGATGCAGTAAAAAATTCATTGGACTTGTTTAAAAGGATTGCTTATGGAAAATAAAAAGGAAACAATTTGTGCAGTAGTAGTTACTTATAATAGAAAGAAGCTGTTGTTAGAATGTCTTGAGGCTTTGCTTAAACAAACAAGACCTGTTCAAGGTGTTTATTTAATAGATAATGCTTCGACCGATGGAACGCCTGAATTACTCTTAGAGAAAGGATGTATAAAAAAATTACCTCCTGAAAATTTAACCAAACCTTGGGAAAAAGAATTTGAGATTAAAAACTTAATTGACGGACAGGTTGTAAAATTACATTATGTTCGAATGCATGAAAACACAGGTGGAGCCGGTGGTTTTCATGAAGGCGTAAAAAGAGCTTATGAAAAAGGATATGATTGGTTATGGTTGATGGATGATGACGGGTTGAGTGTAGAGAATACTTTATATTCTTTATTAGATACAGCAAGAAAAACGAAAATTTTTTACGTGGGACCACTTATTATATGTAAAGACAATAGAGAATGGTTATTTGCACCTTTTAATGATATGAAAGTTGAGGATTTTTTCAAAAAATTTGGTGATAATGTACTTATTAAAGGCAAGCTTCCAACATTTAATGGTTCTGTAGTTCATAGAAAAGTTGTTAAAGAGATAGGGTGTCCAGATAAAGATTTGTTTATATGGGGCGACGAAGATGATTATCGGGCTAGGACTTTAAGAGCAGGATTCGAAGTTGCAGTAACAACATCTGCTATTTATTATCACCCTCAACTATTTAAGTGGAAAAAAGGGAAACTTTTATGGAAAACATTTAAGTATGAAGTAACCTCGATATGGAAGTCTTATTATCAGATAAGAAATCATACTTATTTGACTATTTATAAAGGACAGAGATATAATTTTTTAAAAGATTTTCTAAAAAATATAGTGATAGATATTTTTTACAGAAAAGAGAAAAAGTTAATTGCTATTAAATATCATATTAAGGCGTTATTTGACGGTATTTTCAAGAGAATGGGTAGAAGGATGGATTTTGTTGTTTGAAATAAAAATATAATGCTAGAATCGTCTATAATTATTTTAGGAATGCATAGGGTTTGAGGGTCTTGCTTATAGTTGAATCTATGACTTGTGGATGTCTTGCAATGACTTCTAATACTACAAGAAGAGCAACGTTATTAATAAATTCTTATTCGATAGATGAGATATCTAGTGTTATATAAGAAAAATAATGGAAAATTCTAAATTAAGAGAATGTTTAAGTAAAGAAGGTTTAGCGAATTAAATAATTTGCATAGGAGGAAAGCATTAAAGAACGACATTTAAGAGTGTTTGAAATGGTTTTAATTTAAAGGAATGAAAAAAAATTTTCCACCTATTATAATTATTGGTATGCATAGATCAGGAACTTCTATGCTTTCTCGCATCCTTGAAGATCTGGGTGTTTTTATGGGTTATCGCAAAGAAAGAAATAACGAAGCCCTGTTTTTCTTAAGATTTAATGATTGGATATTAAGACAAGCAAATGCTACATGGGATAATCCATATAATTATAGGCTTGCAGATGAAGGATTTAAAAATTTAATGATTAAGTTAGCAGAAAGATATATAAAAAGTTTCAGAAGAATAGAATATTTAGGATTAGTAAAATGGGGGAAATATAAAAGTTTAAAAGAATTAAATTTTCCTTGGGGATGGAAAGATCCAAGAAATACCTTTATGATTGACATATGGATTAAAGTTTTCCCTAATGCAAAGCTTATACATATATACAGAAATCCTATTGATGTCGCTGAAAGTTTAAGAAAGAGGGCTATAAGAATGAGAAAAAATTTTAATTGGAATTGGAAAAGAGAAATCAAGTTTATGCTTCTTAAAGGTCATATAGGCTACAGAGATTCTGTAAGAATAATGAGTGTTTATGAAGGGATTAATCTATGGAGAGAGTATATTTCCAAAATTTTTGAAGCTGAAAAAGAATACAATTTAGATATAATCCATGTAAAATATGAAGATTTTCTAGAAGTTCCGCTTGAAAATATGAAGAAGATTCTAGATAAATTAGAGTTATATTACGATGAAAATAAAGTTAAACAGATCGTGAAAAACATAAATCCTCAGCGAAAGTATGCTTTTCTTTCAAATAAGGAATTGATTAAAGTATACGAAAGTATAAGAAAGGACAGAATGTTATTTAAATTGGGATATCATAAAATGTTATAAGTAAGATCTGCCAAAAGATAAACCTGTGAATAGAAGCTTGAAGGGATAGTTTTTTGGATAATAGAACATATCTTATGTTATTTGAAGGATTTTTGGAAGGAGTTGTATTTACAATTCTAAAATAAAAAGATAGGTACGAAAAACCATCAAACTACTCAAAACCAACAACAAGAATATAAAACCTGGCCCAAATTGCTATGCTATTAAACATTTAAAAGAGAAAGGGATTTCTAAGAATAGAATTTTTTATTTATCTGATTGTCTAAATGAAAATTTTTTGAAAATAAAAACCGATCCGACCAAGAAAAAGGATATAGTTGCTTATAATCCTAAAAAAGGTTTTTCTTTTACAAGAAAGATAATTAAACACGCTTCAGAAACAAAATTTGTTCCTATAACAAATATGACAAGACAAAAGGTTATTGAAAATCTTCAAAAAGTTAAAGTTTGCATAGACTTTGGCAATTATCCTGGAAAAGATAGATTGCCTGGAGAAGCAGCAATTTTGGGTTGCTGTATAATTACAGGAAAAAGAGAGTCAGCCAAATACTTTAGGGATGTTCCTATATTAGAAGAGTATAAGTTTGAAGATAAAGAAAAAAATATTCCTTTGATAGTTGAGAAAATAAAAAATTGTTTTAAAAATTTTGAGATACACTACAAAAATTTTGAAGATTACAGAAATATTATTAAAAACGAGCCAGAGAAATTTATAAAAGATTTAAAAAATATATTTAAAACAGAAAGAGGTTAGATAAAGGAATTTAATTATGAATAAAATATGTAGCGTTATAGTTACCTATGGAAATAGGTTTAAGTTTTTAAAACAAGTTATAGATAGCTGTTTGAAAAATAACATTACTAAAATTATTGTAGTGGACAATAATTGTACCGAAAAAAGCAGAAAAGAACTAATTTCTTTAGAGAATAAAATAAAAGGGTTGAAAGTGATTCATTTAAGCAAAAACATAGGTTCAGCGGGCGGTTTTAAAACAGGGATTGAGAAGGCAATTAAACGTAGCGAATGCGAATATATATTATTGCTTGATGATGATAATGTAATTTCTGAAAGCTATATAGAGATTATGTTGTCAAACCTTAGATTTTATGAAGCTAAATATGGAAAAGGTAGGGTGGTGTTATTTTCTAATAGGATAAATCTTAGATTAGAGCCATCAAATATAAAGTTAGGAACTTTTTTGGGATTTGATATTAGTGATTTACCATATAAAATAAAAAAGGCAATAACAGGAAAAACCAAAAGTATCCCAGATAAATCAGAATTAGATGTAGCCGGGTGGGGTGGCTTATTTCTCCATAGGTCTTTAGTTGGTAACTGTGGTCTGCCAAATGAATCCCTTATACTTTATCATGACGATTTTGAATTTACCTATAGAATTAGAAAAAAAAGAGGAAGAATTTTCTTTATAAAGGATGCAAAGATTCTAGATCTATGTCCAGCGGGTGGCAAGGAAACAAAGTTATGTATATTGGGGTATTTTACCACTGAACCGTTTAGGGCGTATTACTCTTTAAGAAATAAAGCATATTTTGATATTTTTTGTAAGGGCGACAAGACATTTAAACGAAAAGTCAATAAACTCATATACATGTCAATTTTAACTTTATTGAGTGTCCTTTTTAAAAAGCAGGAAAGATTGAGACTGATTCGAGAAGCAATTAAAGACGGAGAGGAAGGGAAATTAGGTTTTAATAAAAAATATCCTTTGCCAAATTAAAGAAGGTGAAGTTTGAATTAGAAGCTAAAAATTAAATTGCTTAGAATGGCTGGAAATTTAAATAAAAAGATTAAACTTCTTCATATAATCACAGGCCTTTCTACGGGTGGGGCTGAAATGATGTTATATAAACTTATTTCAAAAATGGACAGAAATTACTTTGATATTTGTATTGTTTCTTTAACAGGTATCGGTCCTGTAGGAGAAAAAATAAAAAAGTTAAATATTTCTGTAGTTGCCATTGGAATGAAAAAAGGGTGGAAAGGTTTTTTTGGTTTTTCAGAATTTTTTAGATTATTGAGAATTGTAAAAAATTATAAGCCGGATGCAATTCAAACTTGGATGTATCATTCAGATCTAATTGGCGGATTAGTTGGAAAATTGCTTAAAGTACCAGTTATATGGAACATTCGCCAGAGTAATTTAAATCCTAAATATAATAAAAAGACAACTATATGGACAGTGAAAATTTGTGCTAAATTTTCAAAAGTTTTACCTAAAAAAATTATCTGCTGCTCGTATGCTTCAAAAGATGTCCATAGTAAATTAGGATATGATGAAAACAAGATGGTGGTAATTCCTAATGGATTTGATTTGAACGCATTTTTACCAGATAGGCGAGGAGGAGAAAAAGTTAGAAGGGAGTTAGGTTTAAATGATAAAACTATAGTTATTGGCTTTGCTGCCAGATTTGATCCGCAAAAAGATCATAAAAATTTTTTTGAAGCAGCCAAGATACTGCATAAAGTTTACCCAAATGTCCGTTTTCTTCTATGCGGAGACGGAATTAGTTGGGATAATAAGAAATTAAGAGAATGGATAGAAAAATCAGGCATTAAAAAAGCAACTCATCTTCTTGGAAGGCGAGATGATATGAAAAATATCTATAATTCAATTGATATTTTTTGCTGCTCTTCTTCTTATGGTGAGGGTTTTCCTAATGTAATTGGCGAGGCAATGGCTTGCGAAATTCCTTGCGTGGTAACGGATGTTGGAGATTCGGCGATTATTGTAAGAGATACTGGTTTTGTGATTCCACCGAAAAATCCAGAAGCATTGGCTGAGGCAATGATAAAAATGATAGAAATAGGAGAAGGGAAAAGAAGAGAATTGGGAAAGAAAGCAAGAGATAGGATTAAGGAGAATTACTCAATAGAAAAAATTGTTAAAAATTATGAACAATTATATAAAAAAGCATGTGTGGAATAGCAGGTTTTTGGATACAAAGAGAGAATAATAAAGAAGCATCAAAGGAAGAGATAATAAAAATGACAAGAATCCTTGCTCATCGTGGTCCTGATGATGAAGGTTTTTACATAGATGAAAAAACAGGTATTGCTTTAGGACATAGAAGATTATCCATCTTAGATTTGTCGCCTAAGGGTCATCAGCCAATGATTTCTTGTTCTGGTAGATATGTGATTGTTTATAACGGAGAAGTTTATAATTATAAGGAATTAAGAAAAGAAATTAAAAATAATTGTGATATAAAGTTTAAAAGTGATACTGATACAGAGGTAATATTAGCGGGATTTGAAATTTGGGGAATAGAAGAAACCTTAAGAAGAGTGAATGGAATGTTTGCCTTCGCCTTATGGGATAGAAAAGAGAAGGAACTTTTTTTGGCAAGGGATAGGATAGGTATTAAACCTTTATATTATGGTATTCAAAATGGTATTTTATTTTTTGCCTCTGAACTTAAAGCGATAAGAGCAAATAGATTTTTTAAACCAGAAATAGATAGAAGTGCTTTAGCACTGTTTTTTAGACACAATTATATTCCTGCTCCATATTCAATTTATAAAAATATAAAAAAACTTGAGCCAGCATATTATGCTATTATTGATAAAAACCTGAATATAAAAATTCGATGTTATTGGAATATAGAGAAAATTGTTAAGGATGGTGTCAAAACCCCAATTGAGTTATCTGAAAAAGAAGCAACCCTTGAGTTAGAAAAACTGTTATTAGATAGCGTCAAAAAAAGAATGATTGCTGATGTGCCTTTGGGTGCTTTTTTATCAGGTGGGATAGATTCGTCTACTGTGGTTGCTTTAATGCAAGCACAAAGCAATATTCCTGTTAAGACATTTACCATTGGTTTTTATGAGGATAATTATAGCGAGGCAAAATGTGCAAAAAAAGTGGCAAAACATTTAAGTACAGATCATACAGAATTATATGTTACTCCTAAAGAGGCAATAGATGTAATTCCGAAATTGCCTGATATTTACGATGAGCCATTTTCCGATTCGTCTCAAATACCAACATTTTTGGTTTCCCAACTTACTAAGAGATATGTAACAGTAAGCCTTTCTGGTGATGGCGGAGATGAATTATTTGGTGGGTACAATAGATACTTTTGGGCAAGTAATATTTGGAGTAGAATGAAATTCTTACCTTTTGCTTTGAGATTAAAAATGGCTAAGGTGGTTTTTTTATTTTCTCCGCAATCTATAGATAATTTTTTTAAAAAAATAGAGATTATTATACCAGAAAAATTCAAGCAAACTTTATATGGAGATAAACTATATAAACTTTCGAAGGTTCTAATAAGTAGAAGTTCTGATGAAATATACAAAAGATTAATTTCTCATTGGAAAAGTCCAGAAGGATTGGTTCTTAATAGTAAAGAGTCAAAGACAATTTTAGATGACTTTTTAAGAATAAAAGATTTTATACCAAATTTTAAAGATAGAATGATGTTTTTTGACTTTATGACTTATCTACCTGATGATATTTTAACTAAAGTAGACCGGGCTTCAATGGCTGTAAGCTTGGAGGTAAGAGTGCCTATACTTGATTATAGAATTGTTGAATTTTCTAAAAAATTGCCGTTGAATTTTAAGATTAAGAATGGCAAAAGCAAATGGATATTAAGGCAGATTTTATATAAATATGTGCCAAAAGAATTGGTTGAACGTCCAAAAATGGGTTTTGGTGTACCAATTGATAATTGGCTAAGAAGTCCTTTAAAAGATTGGGCAGAGGATTTATTGGATGAAAAGAAAATAAAAAGAGATGGATTTTTAAATCCGGAACCTATTAAGAAACTTTGGAAAGAGCACTTAAGCGGTAAAAGGAATTGGCAATATTTACTATGGGATGTTTTAATGTTTCAAATGTGGAAAGAAAGATGGATGTAGGGAATTTATAAACTTAATATGGCATAAAAAATTGTAGTAATTAAGATGTTGGTTTATCTTTTGACATATTTTTTTATATTAGTTTCAAATCTGATTAAGTTAAAATTTTCAAAAAAAGTATCTTGGATGCTTACTTTATTTGTAGTTTTGTATTTTACAATTTTTATTGGCTTGAGATATCAAGTAGGAGGCGATTGGGGAGCATATTTAAGTCATTATCAAAATTTAGAGTTAAATAATTTTTTAGGAAATTTGCTTTCTTGGGACCCGGGTTATGTTATTTTGGAATACATATCTAAAATATTTGGTTTTGGCGTTTACGGAGTAAATGTTTTGTGTGCAATTATATTTATGAGTAGTTTCGTCTATTTTAGTAAGGTTTTTAGAATTCCTTTGTCTTTTTCACTTCTTATAGCATTTCCTTATCTTATAATGGTTGTTGTTAATGGATATAGCAGGCAAGGTGTTGCAATTGGGCTTTCAATGGTTGTTTATTCTTTGTATTATCAAAACAAAATTTTTAAATCGTTTATTTTTTACATTCTTGCCATTTTGTTTCATAAAATTACCATAATAAGCGGTTTAATTTATTTCTCCAAAAGAAAATTTGATTTAAGAATAATTACTTTGCTGCTTATTATTTTTTATACTATTTATAGTATTTTTAAAAATAATTTTGATGTTTTTTTAAGATATTATTTTTTGTCTCCAATGCAATCAGAAGGAGGGATAATTAGAATTTTGGTAAATGTTTTAGCCGCAAGTTTATTTTTTATTTTTTATAAGCACTGGAAATATTTTTTCCCATCCGAATATCAAATATGGAAGATATTTAGTTTATTTTCTATTTTTGTTTTATTTTTTACTCTTATTACAAGAGCAACTACAGTAGGTGATAGAATATTGTTATATTTTTATCCATTACAGATTGTAGTTCTTTATAGGACCTTGCTTTTAATTAGAAATAGAAATTTGAAATATATTTTCTTTACTTTTATAGTTTTTTTATATTCTTCTATGTTGGTTGTTTGGTTATTATTTGCCACGCATAGGTCTTTTTGGTTGCCTTACAATAATTTGCTATTTAGAATAATCTAAATTGCTGTGAACTTAATTACTTGATTATTGTAAACTTATGAAAAATTGTGAAAGAAAGAAAATAGTTTTAAGTAGTAATACTTCTTGGAGTATATTTAATTTTAGATTTGGGCTAATTGAAGAACTTTTAAAAAATTATAAAGTAATAGTAGTGGCTCCAAAAGACAAGTATAGTGAAAAACTCATAGATTTAGGTTGTAAATACTATGATATTTACATTGACAGAAAAGGAACAAATCCAATAAACGATTTGAAAACTTTTTGGCAGTATTATAGATTATATAAAAAAATAAAACCAAATATTGCTCTTCATTTTACAATAAAGCCTAATATTTATGGAAATCTTGCCTCTCAATTATTAGGAATTCCAGTTGTTAATAATATCACCGGACTGGGGACGCTTTTTATTAAAAAAAATTTTATTACTTATCTTGTAGAAATAATGTATAAAATTGCCTTTAGGAATTCTTTTGTTTTTTTTCAAAACAGAGAGGATAAGGAGTTGTTTGTTCAAAAAAATTTAGTAAAAAGATATGATGTTTTGCCAGGCAGCGGAATAAATACAGAAAAATTTAAACCAATTAAAATAGAAAAAAAAGATAATATTTTTAGATTTTTACTTATAGCAAGAATGATTTGGGATAAAGGAATTGGAGAATATGTTGAGGCGGCTAAAATTATCAAACAAAAATATAAAGATGTAGAATTTTTATTGCTTGGCCCTGTTGGAGTAGATAATCCAACTGCAATTCCAAAAGAACAGATAGATAAATGGCAAAAAGAAGAATTAGTAAAGTATTTAGGAACTACCGATGATATAAAAAGTGAAATAGCAAAAGTGGATTGTGTAGTTTTACCAACTTATTATAGAGAGGGAGTTCCAAAAGTATTACTTGAGGCATCTGCAATGGAGAAACCTTTAATAGCTACCAATATTGCTGGTTGCAAAGAAGTAGTTGAAGATGGAATGAATGGATATTTATGTAAAATTAAAGATGCTAAAGATTTGGCAGATAAAATGGAGAAAATACTAAATTTATCTGAAGATAAAAGAAAAGAGATGGGCAAGGCAGGTAGAAAAAAAATGATAAAAGAGTTTGATGAGGGTGTAGTAATTGAGAAATATTTAGAGATGATATCTTTTATGGGTTTGAATTAATTTAATTTTCTTCTTTCCACCATTCTTTGGCAAAAGCAAAAAATATTCCTCCAAAAAGTCCGAGTAAAAGAGCACAAATTGTATTTAAAATAATATTTGGCTTTATTGGGTTTTTAGAGATAGTTGGCTCTTTGATGACTTTCGTTGGTTGAAGAGTTGCTATTTGTTTTTGAAGAGAAAGTAATTCTTCTTGAAGGTTATTTATTTCTTGCTCTTTCCATTCTATTTTTTCTCTTG
>Ga0190304_1000749_pt1 | contig 15039 bp, 13 predicted proteins | sample 48700712_MG_FD_161670 | JGI IMG/M metagenome (GOLD analysis project Ga0190304, IMG submission 161670) | Hydrothermal vent sediment bacterial communities from Southern Trench, Guaymas Basin, Mexico - 4870-07-1--2_MG | ecosystem: Environmental > Aquatic > Marine > Hydrothermal vents > Sediment ... | reverse complement strand
CACCGATCCCAGATCTGCTCCCATATCGACGATAAGTATAAAACCACCCACCCCTTATATCAACGAAATGGCAATCTCTTTCAGGACAGCTGAGCAATACGGACTTCGACATAATGGACCTGAAAATCTAATATCGGGACAATCTATGGGAAAATTCGGGCCCACAGACAGTCCCCAGAGAGCAAAGACACAGTTGGAGTTCACCCTATAGCGATGGGAAGGGAAAGAGAGAGCATGGAGGATAGGTCATGGGAGACTGGATGATCTCCGGAGAAAGCCCAAAGAAAAATATAAGGGCCAAGGGCCGAAGGGACTTCACGGGCAAGACACGCAAGCAGCGGAGGCGTGATCAGAGAGCTGCAACGCCCTGCTCTCCAGGCAGACTTTAAATCCTCCGGTTAAATCCCCTTTCCTGGTGGGGGGTGCCGCGCCCTTGCGCGGCACCCCCCACCAGAGCATAATATTTTCACGATGAGTCCGAGGAAAACTGGAACGGCAGATCTGCCCCTCCACGGTGGAAGGGCGCCCAGGTGGCTTTTTTCGAGGATGGCACACCTGGCAGGCCTCATAGCCGAGGCCATCGTTATCGAATTCGGCCCCGAGGAACTTCTCAGGAGACTCTGCGATCCCTTTTTCTTTCAGTCCCTGGGAAATCTCCTCGGATTCGACTGGCACTCGTCGGGACTGACGACAACCACCACCGGGGCCCTGAAGGAGGGAATCAGAGGAAAGGAGAGGGAGCTCGGATTCTTTGTCGCCGGGGGGAAAGGAAAGACCTCCAGGAAAACTCCCCAGGAGCTGGAAAGGATAGCGGAGATAACGGGCCTCGACGCCTCGCCCCTGGTGAGGGCGAGCAGGCTCACGGCCAAAGTCGACACGAGCGCCCTGCAGGACGGATACCAGATCTATCACCACGCCTTTTTTGTCACGAAAAGCGGGCTGTGGGGCGTCGTCCAGCAGGGCATGAACGAGAGAAGGAAAACTGCGCGACGATATCACTGGCTGGGCGAGGGGCTCAAGAGTTTCGTGGAAGAACCCCACAGTGGGATAGTGACCCAGAAAAGGGAGGGGCTTGTCCTGGACCTCACCAGGAGGAAGGCCGCCGAGAACAGAAATCTCGTCGTGGAACTCTCCCGTCACGATCCCGAGAAGACAACTAAGGAGATAGAAAAACTCAGGGAGCTGAAACTTCCGCGCCGTCATGCCCTTCTCCTTTCCGACATAAATCCCAAGTATCTGGAGAAAATACTCCTCAAGACCTATGAGAGGGCTCCATTGGACTTTGAGGAGCTCCTGGAAATAAGGGGAGTCGGACCCAAAACCATAAGGGCCCTATCCCTTCTCTCCGACCTCATCTACGGCAAGCCGCCCAGCTTCGAAGACCCCGCTCTTTACTCCTTTGCCCACGGGGGAAAAGACGGTCACCCATTCCCCGTTCAGAAAAGGCTTTACGACAGGAGCATAGAGGTCATAGAAAGGGCGATAAAACTTTCAAAGTTGGGTCGCACGGAGAAACTGAAAGCCCTGAGGAAGCTGTCGGAGATATTTCAGACCCCCTGATCCAGGGGTAGCTTTATCCTGAAAAGGGTGCCCTTCCCGATTTCGCTCTCCACCTCGATGCTGCCTCCCATCGACCTCACGATCTGAAGGGCATTGTACAGGCCGAGGCCCGTGCCCTCACCCTTTGTTGAGAAGAAAGGCTCGAAAATCCTGTCCCTTATGTCGGCCGGTATGCCCGGACCGTTGTCCTTTATGCATACCACCGCCTCATCCCCCTCCATCCCGGTCTTTATCTCGAGTTTTCCACCGCCTTCCATCGCCTCCACGGCGTTGCCTATGAGATAGTCGAGCACGCAGTTGAACTGCGCAGGGGACAGGGTCAGGTGGGGAAGGGCTCCGTCCAGTTCGAGCCGACAATCCACCGATCGGGCATCGAAATAGCTCTTGAGCTCACTGGCTTTCTCAATGATGAGGCCGTTGAGGTCCACCGGGGCGACGTCAGCTGGGCTCAGGTTCCTTATTCCGTTCACCACTTCCCTGAGCAGCCCCTCCAGCTTGCGGACCTCCTCGACCACCGCCTTCATGTATGGCCTCTGGGGACTTCCCTCGGGGAAATCGTCGAGAAGGGCATTCACTATGCCGCCGATGACGACCAGGGGGTTTTTCAACTCGTGTATCAGGTGGTGCATCAGTTCTCCCCGCGTCGCCTTCTTCTCCATCTCTATTATGGTCTTCTGGTATTCCCGGATCTTCCTCTGGGATTCCTCGAGTTTCCGGACTTTCTCCTCCAGTTTTCTGACGAGGAGGGCCCTGGAGATGGCGAGAGAGGCTCCCCTGGCGAAGGTCTCCAGTGCGACGATGTCCCCATCCCTTATCTCTTCTCCGGTAATAAAATTGTCAACTATAATTACGCCGACCTCTCGCTTCGGATTGACGAGAGGAACCACTGCAAATTCGCTGACGTTAAGCACCTCTTTGAGCCTCGGGTGAACGTCTTCCCTCGAGAGGGCATCCCTGACGAGGACGGCTTTTTTGTTCTCTATGGAGGTTATGAGAGGGCTGCCCTGCCTCCTCAGCTCCTCCACGTCGAAGGTGAGAAGGTCGAGTTCAGTTCTGAACTTCTCCTTCTCCCTTTCGAACAGTGTAGGGCTGTACTTCCTTATGAGGTCGTCGACCGTCTCCCCTCTTCTCCCGAGCTCCTCCCAAACGCGGGCGGCTTCCTCCCGGCTCGCCGGTCCCATGGCGAAGTAGCCTCTGAGCCTCCCCTTCCTCGGCTCCACGAGAAGGAAAAAGGCCCTGTTGAATCCGAAGCTCTCCCCCGCCGTTATCGCAGTGAGTGTCGAGTAGATGATCTGATCCAGATCGAGGGAGAGCTCGAGAACCTCGGTGACAGCATGAAGAGCGGGGAGATAACCTTCAGCCTCCATGGATCAGTCTCCCTTCGATTATCTCCCTGAGTTCCAGGGCATTTCTCACGGCGTTGCCTCCGAAATCGTTGTTGAAATAGACGTATGCCAGGGCCCCCTCCTCCGCGGCGCTGAAGAGGAAATCGGCGAGTTCCTCAAGATCCCCGCGGGAATAAAGACCCTGGTAAAGGTGGCCCTTGCCGTGCATCCTGACATAAACTGTATCCGATGTCACAGCACGCGGGCAGGGAATGTAAGGGTGGTCCATTATGCAGAACCCGGCGCCCTTTCTCCGCAGTGCGTCAAAGACCTCGTCAATGAACCAGCTTCTGTGCCTGAACTCGAAAACGAAGGAGAGGTCGTTGGGAAGAAGGGCGAGAAAGTCCTGGAGAAGGGGCACATCGACCTTCAGGCCCGGAGGGGTCTGAAAGAGAATGGGCCCGAGTTTATCGGAGAGAAGTCTTGCCCTGCTCAGGAAAAGCTTCAGATCGCCCCCGGCGTTGCGGAGCTTCTTCAGATGGGTTATACGTCTCCAGGCCTTAACGGCGTAAATAAAGCCCCCGGGAGCCTTTCCGGCCCACCCTTTGAAGGTCTTTTCCGACGGCAGCCTGTAAAAGCTGGAATTTATCTCGACAGTGTCGAAAAAACGCGAGTAATATCCGAACCATTCCCTTTCCTTCAGCTCAGGTGGGTAAAAGACACCGATCCAGTGTCTGTACATCCAGCCCGAGGTGCCGATTTTGAAGGATTCAACCGAGGGCATAACTCTGGATCATCTCCTTCGCCTTCTCTAAAACCCTTTTCTCGCTTTTATAGGAAGCGACCTCGATAGCTTCGTCAATAGGGAACCAGCGCACTTCCTCGACCTCGAAGTCGTGATCGGCGACGGAACCACCGATGTACTCCATGAGGTAAAAATACACGATCTTGTGGTGCTTTACCTTGCTGTCGCCTTCTTTCCAGTAGAACCAGTAGTCGATCTTGTCGATCCTGTCCACTATCCTCGCCTCGAGGCCCGTTTCCTCCCTCACCTCCCGCAGGGCCGCCTCTTCCAGGGACTCCCCTTTTTCGACCAGTCCCTTGGGAATGGCCCAGACCTCGCCTCCTTTGAGGCCTATCATGGCCACTTCCACCTGGGAGTCCCTTCTCCTGAAGACAACCCCGCCCGCCGAGATCTCAAATTTCACCCGGGCCATGATACAACCTACCCTTCCATTTCTCTGATCTTCCTGATGAGCCCGGTCGTCGAATACCCCTCGAGATAGTCGGCGAGAACGAGCTTTCCTCCTCTCGCCTCGACGATATCTTTTCCCACAACCTCATCGGGCCTGTAGTCCCTTCCCTTGACGAGGATATCGGGAAGGACATCCCTGATGAGCTCGTAGGGAGTATCCTCCTCGAAGGGCACAACGAAATCGACGGGCTCCAGGGAAGCGAGCACGTACATCCTGTCCCTGAGGGTGCTCAATGGCCTGCCCTTTCCCTTCAGCCTCCTGACCGACTCGTCGGAGTTGATCCCCACCACGAGGACATCGCCCTGCTTTCGGGCGAAGTACAGGTACTCGACATGTCCCCTGTGCAGGAGATCAAAACAGCCATTTGTGAAAACGATCCTTTTGCCTTCTTTCCTCAGCTTCTCGCAGAGAGGTCCTATCGCCTTCCTTTCCACGAACTTCTCCTCGGGAAACCTCATCCTCTCTCACTCCCTTTCAATTCCACGGGCAACATGAGCATTCGATCACCTGACAATCAACACCTTTCCGGTCCACTTTCCGGATCCGCCTTCGATCCTGTAGAAAAAGACCCCGCTCTTCTCGAAAGGCACTTTTAGCTCCCTCTCGAAATCCCAGCGGCCGACTGCCCTTCCCGCGGCATCGTAGAGATGTAACCTGTAATACCCGGTCTGAAAGGAGGTAACCCTGAAGGTTCCCTCCGAATTCTCGATAAGAAAGGGAAACCGAACATCTGAAGCCCCGCCTTCGTGAACCGCCGGGAACCAGGGGGCATCCACGTGAATGCCCTCCGTATCGCAGTAGAAAACGAGGGCCCCGGCTTCGGGCGAACCCGGGGCGAAGGAGAGAGCTGGCCAGAGTGGAGCGGACAGTGATATGGCTCCCTCTGCCACGTATTCGGGCGACGCCCATAATGTGGGCTGATCTCCGTAACAATAGGACCACTCCACCCTGTTCTGACCGTCTCCTTCCTCGATTGTGACGAGGTTCAGATAACTCTGCCCCACGTATTCCACGGAACGCATATCGGCGGGGTATTCATCCATGTCCTGTGAGGCCGAAAGAAGGTCTATCTCGAAATACCCGCCGTCAGAATAAGCTGTGTAGAGGTCGTAATTTCCGTCCTCGAAGTGGGAAAAAGCCACCCATATCTTGCTCCCGACAGTATCCGATCCGACGGCTATCTGGGGATAAATGTCGGGTACGGTGTTGTTCGTGACCCTAATCGTGCTCCAGCTGCCTCCTATGCCGCCCTCCGATCGCCTTATGAAGATCTCCAGACTGTCCTCAACGGGGAAAAAATGCGCCCCGGAGAAAGCGAGGTAGAAGTTGTCCGCTCCGTCCAGCGCCAGGGACAGGCGTGGGTCCACGAGCTTGATAACGTCGGGAATATCGCCAAACCTCCAGTAAGCGAGTTCCCAGTTTTCACCGTAGTCCTCGGAGAGGGCAAAGAAAAGGGTGTCATCCTGCCCGGTACCGCTGAGCCAGACACAGCCGAGGGAAAAATCGGGCCCCCAGCCCCTTGTGAGCTCTATCGAGTTCTCCAGCACCTGCCCTCCATATATCTGGACCTCCTCGGGAGGAGATCCGAAATCTCCGGGAAATCGAAGGAGGTATAGGCCGGAGCCGCCATCGGAAAAGAGAAGAAAGTGAAAATCGTGGTAATTATTGCCGGTGGCGAACTTCACCGCCTGAGAAAAAACCGATAAAGCGTGGGAGTGAATCAGCTCCCAGCTCAATCCGTGGTCAACGGAGCGGAGGAACCTGACGCTCTCAGTGCCACCCCCATCGACGAGAGCAGCGAGATACACAGAACCGTCGTCTCTGAAGTCGACGGAGTAAGAAAGGATCTCTCCGCCCAGAACGAGGCTGTCCGTCGGATTCCAGAAGGCTTCGAGGGGAATAAAAGCCAGAAGAAATAATAAGCAGAAGGCCAAAGGCTTCAAAGGTCACCTCCTATTTGTCAAAACATGGATGAACGGCTCATAGCGTCAAACGTTCCCTCCGGAATTGCCGCCATCACTTTTATCTACATCGAACACTTGAAATAACCGATGCCCTGAAGGCCGTTCAGTCAAAATATATACATCCTCACCCTCCTCTTTTGCAAGTATCGCACTGTCTGCGTCCGCAAGAACCGATAGATCCTCCGGGTGAAAACCGCGAGACTTCGGCTTTCTAAACCTGAAGTCATCGTCAACTCGCCCCATAGCGACCTTCCTCCGCCAGGGCGCCGAAAGGTTCAAGATGGAAAAATAGACTTCCGGGGGATTTAAAATCGGGGGAAATTATCGAAAGGGGATTTCGGGAAATTATTCACTCAGGGCGGGTGAACGAGGCAGAATTGTCACAAATATGTCACAAAAATGCGCAGAAAGGGGAAATGTCGTGGAAAGTTTCGGGAAAGGAGCAAGTCGCAAAAGCCGGAAAAGCATGTAAAAACGGCAAACCGAGTGGGCGAAGGAGGATTCGAACCTCCGACCTCCTGCTTGTAAGGCAGGCGCTCTCACCAGGCTGAGCTATCCGCCCACTCTGAAAACCACCCCAGAAGTTGAAGTCCCCTCTATCCTTCCAAGGATCTCCTCAACAGCAGGGCAGCTTTTCTCTTCCTGCGAGCAGCGGTGTTCCTGTGGAAAATGCCCTTCGAAACGCCTTTGTCCAGGGCCGCATAAAGGAGGGATAAAAGTTCTTTCTTCTTTTCCGGGTCAGTCTCGGCCCTGAACTTTTTTGTAAGGGTCTTGACAAAAGATTTATAGCTCTTGTTTCTGAGCCTCCTCTTCTGTGCCTGTCTCACCCTCTTACGTGCAGACCTGTTAACATTTGCCATCTCCGCAACTTCCTCCGTTTGGTGGGTATTATACCCGGGCGCGCTTCGCCTGTCAAGGAGAGGAGCTTCAGCCTCCCATCGGGGAGAGTTCCCCTACAGGACTTTTAGATAACGCGGCCATCGGGGCGAAGCGCGCCCGGTGCTTTACAAAGGCGAGGGATGGGCTTAATTTAAATACATCCAGAAGGAGGTGCGGCCATGAAAAAATTGAGCGAGGAAGAGGCCCGGAAAAGGATCGAGGAACTCAGAGAACAGATCAATTACCACAATTATCGCTATTATGTTCTTAACGACCCTATAATTTCTGACGAAGAATACGATGAACTCATGCGGGAACTCAAAGAGCTGGAGGCCATGTTCCCGCATCTCATAACGCCCGACTCTCCTACCCAGAGGGTCGGTGCACCGCCGAGGGAAGAATTCGGAACCGTGCGCCATGCGATGCCGATGCTCTCGCTGGAAGACGCCCGCAACCCGGATGAGCTCCGTGAGTTTGACAGGAGGATTAAGAGGGCTCTCGGGTTGCCCGAGGACGCGACGATAGAATATGTGGCCGAGCCAAAGTACGACGGGACATCCATGGAAGTTGTTTATGAGAATGGGCGCTTCACCAGGGCTGCGACCCGGGGTGACGGGGTTGTCGGAGAGGACGTGACCCCCAATGCCAGGACGATAAAGACCCTTCCCCTCAGGCTCATCGCCACCGACCGCTGGCCTATCCCCGCCAGAATCGACGTGAGGGGTGAGGTCCTGATGAAGAAGAAAGACTTCGAGGAGCTCAACAGGGAAAGGATGGAGCGGGGAGAACCGCTCTTCGCCAACCCCAGGAATGCCGCCGCCGGTTCCCTGAGGCAGCTCGATCCCAACATAACGGCCCAGAGGAAACTGGACTTCGTGACCTGGGGCGTGGGGCTCGTGGAAGGCGTGGAGTTTAAAACCCACTGGGACGTGATAGACGCCCTGAAAAGCTATGGCTTCAAGACTTCCTTTCCCGTCAGGCTGGCGAAGGGAATCGAGGAAGTCATCGAGTATTACCTCGAGCTTCAGGACAAGAGAGACGACTTCGAATACGAGCTCGACGGTATCGTCGTCAAAGTCAACAGCCTGGAACTCTGGGAAAGGTTAGGAACGACGGCCAGGAGTCCCAGGTACGCCTTTGCGGGAAAGTTCAAACCCCGTCAGAAAACCACACGGCTCATCGACGTGGTGTACCAGGTCGGCCGCACCGGGATAATCACGCCCGTGGCGGTCCTGGAGCCCGTGGAGGTGGGAGGAGTTATCGTTTCCAGGGCCACCCTCCACAACTTCGACGAAGTGAAGCGAAAGGGCGTTATGGTCGGGGACTACGTGCTCGTCCAGAGGGCCGGCGACGTCATCCCCGAGATAGTCAAGCCAATTCCTGAGAGGAGGACGGGGAAGGAAAAGCCCATAGAGCCCCCGAAGCGCTGCCCGGTCTGCGGGGCGGAGACTGTCAGGGAAGGGGCCTATTACAAATGCGTGAACATAGCCTGTCCCGCGAAACTCAAGGGAATGTTGAGGCACATGGCTTCGAGAAGGGCGCTGGACATAGAGGGCCTCGGCGAAAAGCTCAGCCAGCTCCTGGTAGACAGAGGACTGGTAAAGGACCCCGCTGACCTCTTTTACCTGAAGAAAGAGGACCTGCTCTCCCTCCCTGGTTTCGCCGATAAATCTGCGCAGAACCTGATAGATCAAATAGAAAAAGCGAAGGAAACGACGCTCTCAAGGTTTCTATATGCCCTCGGAATACCGGGGGTCGGCGAACACACGGCAAAAATCCTTGCCAGGGAATTCGGGAGCCTCGAGGAGTTGATGAAGGCCGACAGCCTCAGGCTCCTTCAGATCGAAGGCATCGGACCCGAAACAGCCCAGAGCATCGTGAAGTTTTTCAGCGAGAAGAGAAACAGAGAGGTCATAGAGAAGATGCTGAAAAGCGGCTTCGGGATAAAGAGCGAGGCCAGGAAGGTAAAGGAATCTCCTCTCATGGGAAAAACCGTCGTGTTCACCGGCGCCCTGAAGACGATGACGAGGGACGAAGCGAAGGCACTGGTGGAGGAACTGGGCGGCAAGGCCTCGAACTCCGTATCGAGGAAGACGGACTTCGTTGTGGTAGGAGAAAACCCCGGCAGCAAGTATCAGAAGGCCCTGGCTCTCGGCGTAAAGATCCTCACCGAGGAGGAATTTCTCAAACTCGTGGGGAAAGCCTGAACTCAAAACAGAAGGGAATAGGACAGGTGGATCAACCCTTCGGAGAAATCTCGTTCGCGCGAGAGGGCATAGGACAGCTTCAAAAAACCGGATCTCGCCGGCAAAAGGGCTGAGATCCCGTATCCCACGGGAAACCGGGCTTTGTCGGCCTTCACCATTCCGCCCTCAACGAAGGCCGAGAGGCAGGATTTTGCCGTCAGGTTATATCCCATCTCCAGCCCCGCGACGGCTACCTGACTCGCGAGGAACCTGCCTTCCCTGTATCCCCTCAGGGAACCGCTCCCGCCGTATGTTATGAGGTCGAAATTTTTCTCACCCCCCTTTTTCCTGACGAACCTGAGATCAACCCGAAATGACAGGTTCAAGCGCCCTGATCCGGGGAAGCGCCATCCGGCAAAAAGGAAGCCAGATTGCTTCGTCCCGGAAACCTGTACCTCCGACTTCAGGCTGATGCCCCTCCTGGGCAAATAGGCCCCCGAAAATCTCTCTGCCTTAAATCCGAGGAGGCTCAGAAAATTCGACTCCCTTTCATTGCCGCCCATATCGACGTTGTCCTCGTATTTCTCGCCGATGTAAAATTCAACCTTTCGCTTTAAACCGACCCTGGCGCAAACCGAGCGTTTTATGAAAAGGGATTCCGCGAAATGGTAGAAAATTTCCCCCTCGGTATAAAAGTCTGTGCCGAAAATCCAGGGCTCCCTGTAGCGCAATTCGAACTTCTGTTCCCCGAGGGAGACCCTCCTGTAGCTGAGAGCCAAAGACCTGCCCGTCCCCATTAAATTGGGTGCACCGACTTCCAGATAGCCCCCGAGGTTTTTTCTTCTCTGGTCGTAGAGGAGGGCGCCGTCGGCACTGTTGACTCTCTTCTCCTCCAGCGCTATGACGAGATCCGACCTCCCCCCGGAGGTATCCACTGAAAAACCGAGGACCTCGACATAGCCCGAGGAATTGGCCTCAGCAATCTCCTCTCTCAGTCTGGCGAGGCTGAAGAGCTTCCCCTCGTCGCGGAAAAACCTCAGGAGAACATCCCTCTTCGTTTTCTCTGAGCCGACGAACCGAAGGCCTGATATCACCACGGGTTTCCCCTCCTCCACCCTCAGGACGAGGGTCATTCCTTCCCTTGACTTCCTCAGGTATTCCGGGCGAACACTGACAAAGGGGAAACCCCTATTGCCGTAGAAATCCAGGATCTCGGCTGCCAGTTTTTCTATCAGGGAAGAATCGACTTCGGAGCCGAAATAGGGCTCAAGAAGGCCCTCTATCTGAGACTCTGGAAAACTCGTAACGCCACGGATTTCAACCTTCTCGAGGGACTGGGACAAAAGGAAAAGAAAAAGCAGGCACTCCGGGAACAACCTTTACTCCATGAAGAGAAAGGGTTTCCACCTCTCGTCGGGGATCTTCTGTCCGTTGAACATGAAAATGAAGTAGTTGGGCCGCCTCGGCTTCCTGAGGAGCTTCATCCCCGCCTCTTCCGGCGTCCTATCCCCTTTCTTATTGTTACAGGCGAGACAGGCACAGACGAGGTTCTCCCAGCTGTCCTCGCCCCCGAGCCTCTTGGGTATAACGTGATCCACCGTCATAGGACCTTCCCGGGTCCCACAGTACTGACAGGTGTAATTATCGCGCCTGAGTATATTCTTTTTGGTAAGAGGGATCTCTCTCCTCTTCACCCTTATATACCTGAACAGCTTCACGACGCTGGGCCTCTCTATGGCCAGTTTTTCCGAGCGGAATTTTTCGCCGTTGTAAGTGATCACCGTCTCGGCTTTGCCGAGATAGAGAAGGGTGATAGCCCTCCTAACGGTACATATGTTAAGAGGCTCATAATTCTGATTGAGGACAAGAACTTTTCCTTTAAGTGACATCTCTGCCGATCACTCGATCCCCTGTGATTTTCTCCAGGCTTTCTGCCTGACTTTCTTCGCCCTTGCTATCTGTTTCCTGGCGTACTCAACCCACTTGGGCGAATTCAGGGATAGAGCCTTCTGATACTCAGCTATGGCCTTATCGTAATTCTCCACCGCCTCCGCATACTTCTGCCTCGCCTCTTTTTCGAGACCCCTTTTCCTCAGGTCGTCACCCTCCTTGCGAGCGATCCTGGCCGAGGTCATGTAAGTATCGCCGAGAAGGTCGTAGGCGGCCGCCTTCAGGTCGTCGTTGGGGAAATCCAGCTTCAGCGCCTCCCTCAACACAGCCCTGGCAGCCGCGTAATCTTTGAGTTTATCGACGAGCAGGTTCGCCTTCTTCAAATATGGAATCGGAGTATAGCCCTTAGCCAGTTCTATCGCCCTGTCATAATCCTTGAGGGCTAACTTGTACTTGCCGAGCTTCTCGTATATATCGGCCCTCTTCAGGTAATGGGTGTAATTGGTGGAATCCTTCCCTATGAGGTAGTTTACGTCTTCCAGCGCGGTCTCAAGGTTCTCCCTTTCGCCCGACTTGAGACAGGCATCGAGGAGAGCCTTCCTCAGATCTTCGTCGTCCTTAAAAACGGGCAGGACTTCCTTGAGATATTTAACTGCTTCATCGTACCTGCCCTGTGAATTCAGAAAGAGACCGTAGGCCCTTTTGATCCCCGGATTATCGGGATCTCTTGCCAGGGCCTGTAAATAAACGGAATCAGCCTCAGCAGCCCTGCCCGCCTTATCGAGAAGCGAGGCCAAACCGAACCTCGCGTCGTTGTTCTCGGGATCCACTTCCAGTGCCTTCCTGTAATACTCCACGCCTTTGTCCACATCTTTTTTCAATATGCCGTAGAGAAAACCGAGGCCCTGCCAGCCCCTGGAATCGTGGGGGTCAATCTGAGCGACTTTCCTGTAAGCCACTTCCGCCGAATCCATGTTGCCGAGAGCAAGATAAGCCCTTGCCATGTCGAGGTATGCCTCAACAAAGGTCGAATCGTACTCGAGGGCCCTTTTGAAATTCCTGACGGCATCCTCATACCTCTTCTTGATGAAGTAGTCCTTTCCTATCGAGTACCACACCTTGGCGGAATCCCTTATCGCGGTCGTGGTCTCAGGCGCGGAGTTCTCCTGAGCGCCGAGCATGCCAAAGCCAGCAGTTATGGCACCAACCAATATCAATGCCTTCATGTTTTTTCCCATTATTTCATCCTCCAGAGCTTGATATTTCGTATTAGTTTAACCGCTCAGAGCCCGTATGTCAACGCAGATAGGCAGTTCAAAGCGGGGGCAGGGGAAACTCAGCCCCGCGACGTGACCCGCAGAAACTCGATGGTCTCTCCATCCCCCACATACTCATCGTCGGGGATCAGCCTGCCGTCCTTGAGGGCCAGAAATTCCTCTGGATTAAGGTCGAGCCTCGACATTATCTGGTACACCTGTCCTCCCTTTTCCAGTTCGATCTCTTTGCCTTCTATGATGACCTTTACCATCCCGTTATCACCGAAAGCCCCTTTTTCGTTCCCACCCACAGGGTATCTCCGTCGGCCAGAACGCTGAGCACTTCTTCATCGGGAAGTCCGTCGTAGCTCGTGAGAACCCTCCAGTGAAAATCGGATATTCTCATCATCTCAAGCCCTGACCGGGATGTGAGGAAAAAGTAACCTCCCGACGCGGTGCACCGAACTCTGTCCGCACCCTTGAGGCTTATGGGCGGGGTCGAGTAGCCGAAGGTATCCCTGCCTGCGTCATAGACCACGAGCCCCGCCTCCGTCACGAAGAAAAGCCTGTTGCCGTAAGAAGTTCCACAGAAAGTCCTGAAATCCAGCCAGCCCCTCGGATCCTCCAGAGGTGTAACCGACGACGGCTTTTTCTCGGCCGCCCTGTAAACCCCCTTCTCGGTAAGATAATAGAAAAGTCCGGAATGAAATAGAACCTGATTGACCGCTGTCCCGAGGATTACCCGTGAATAAGGACCCGCCGGCGGCACGATGTAGAAAAGTCCTTCGTCGCAGGAGATCCAGAGCCTGTCCATGATCTCGTCCAGGGACCTGACGTAGACGGAGGGAAGCGATGCCGAAAATGCCCAGAAGGTGTCGTCCTTCTTTCTGAACCTCAGCAGGCCTCGATTCGTGCCGAACCATATGAAGGAGGAATCGCCGACTATATCCGTTATCAGGGGGTCGAAAGAGATCATCATCCCCTCGCGAGAATAGGGTATCCACTGATCCTTTCTCTTCCGCGTGATCCCGCGGCTACCTCCAAACCAGACGTCGGGACCATCTCTGTATATAGCCCATACATCGCCCGTTATAAGGCCAAAATGCAGGGAATCCCTGACCTGCCAGGTGTTGATCGAATAGAGGTAGAGTCCGAGGCCTTCGGTTCCGACCCACAGCCTGTCCATATCCCTGTAAAACACCTTCATATCCACGGTCCCCATGGTTCTGCTGTCGATAAAATGGGGCATCAGGGGAGCAATAATCGGATCGTCCGCGGAGATCGACCCCCGCTTCCCGCACCAGACTACGTTATCACCCGCGCCTCCGTTTCCTTCCCTGACGCCGATCTTGCTGTACCTGTAGATCGTCCCGCCGATTTCGAGGTAAAGGTGATCCCTGTCAACTCCCAGGGAAGTCGGCATGCCGGGAAGGTCAGCGAGCCAGCTGGAATTTCTGAAGTTGGGCGCCCACCTCCTGAGGCTCATCCCCTCCACGAAAAAGATATCAGGAGACAGGGGATCGGGAACCGCGAGAACCACAGGCCTCTCGGTCACGAGTGTTGCCCTCACGCGACGGGAAGACGGCGAATAGAGCACAACTCCGCCGTCGGTGCCGACGCAGAGCCTGTCGCCGTGCCTGACTATGGAGTTGACATAATTGAAGGTGGAAACGTTGAAGACCTTGAACGCGAAAAGCTCGCCGACCAGGAGAAGGGCCGCCAGTATGGTTTTAATCCTCTTCATCGTAGCTGGTCAGGTAGTTTATGGCCTCGGGAATGTAATCGAGAAGGTCTCCAGCCATAAGGGAATATTCGGAGAGATCGGCCGCAGCGAGGTCCCCGGCCAGCCCGTGAAGATAAACTCCCGCTATGGCCGATTCAACAGGAGGAACCCCCTGGGCGAGGAGAGAGACTATCATGCCCGTGAGCACGTCCCCCGTGCCGCCCGAGGCGAGCCCCGGATTGCCGGTGGTATTTATCCATAGAAATCCTCCCGGCGTTCCGATGACCGTCGGGGCGCCCTTCAGGACGAGTATCACCCCGTGCTTCACGGCAAACTCAACTGCTATTTCCATCCTGTTCCTGTCCACCTCATCGGGGCTGAGATCGAGGAGGTGCCCGAGCTCACCCGGATGGGGGGTGAGGATCGCCGGAATCTCCCTGTTCCTGAGAAGGTCCAGCCTCCCCTTCAGAGCCCAGACGCCATCGGCGTCGATCACAAGGGGCCCCCGATATTTTTCCAGCAGCCGGGATACGGCCTTGACGGCGCTTTCCTTTCTGGAAAGGCCTGGGCCGATCGCTATGCCGTCGTACTTGCCCCCGAGAAGCCCATCGATGGCTTCCTCGCTGATGCTGCCGTCAACCTCGGCGACAGGCAGAGTGATAACCTCCGTGACCTTGGCCTCGAGGATGGGATTAAGGCTCTCGGGGATCGCCAGATAGGTGAGGCCGGCGCCCATCCTCATGCTCGCGAGGGAAGTCAGCGATGCTGCGCCGGTAAACCCCCTCGAACCCGCGATGACCAGAACCCGTCCGACGTCTCCCTTGTGTTCGTGGCCCAACCTGACGGGCAGTATCTCCCGCACGTCGTCCTCCTCCACCGTCACCCGCTTGATCCTGCCTTCTGCCATGTTTCTCGGTATCCCTATGTCGGCAACAACCAGCTTCCCGGTGAACAGCTTTCCCGGATAGAGGAAGTGCCCCGTCTTCGGGAAGGCCATCGT
>Ga0190304_1000748_pt1 | contig 15055 bp, 11 predicted proteins | sample 48700712_MG_FD_161670 | JGI IMG/M metagenome (GOLD analysis project Ga0190304, IMG submission 161670) | Hydrothermal vent sediment bacterial communities from Southern Trench, Guaymas Basin, Mexico - 4870-07-1--2_MG | ecosystem: Environmental > Aquatic > Marine > Hydrothermal vents > Sediment ... | reverse complement strand
CCGCTCTTTATGCCCTGGCTTACATCCTTTTTCTCCTCATAGCCGCCACCCTTATCTTCAAAAAGAGGGAGATGAAGTGAAGAAGGTTCTCTGGGCCTTTATGCTCTCCCTCCTGCCCGTCATTCACCTACTCCACACCCATACCTCTCCCGTCAAAGGCCAAGTCCTTCCTCCCCTACCCAAAGAAGAGGTGGCAAAAATCTCTGCCATGGAATTCAAATCCCTCCTGTCAGACTACTACGTTATGGAGGTGGCTCAACTCTTCGGCGGTAAGAAAGGAAATCCCAGTAAGGCTGAGATAATATGGATGGCCAAGGCCTTGGATCTGGCCGCTGCACTGGATCCTTATTACACAGAACCCTACTACTTCGCCGGCAATGTCATCCCCTGGTACGGCGCCGTTGACCACGTGATCCGTATCCTCAAAAAAGGACTAAAATTCAAAAAAGGCGACTGGAGGCTCCCCTTCTATTTGGGGTTCATATATTTCTACTTCAAAAAAGACTCCATAACAGGAGCCAAATACCTGGCCATGGCCACCCACTCCCCCTCCGCCCCCTCTTACCTGCCTTTACTTGTGGCTAGGCTCTACTCGGAAAAAGGGCATTACTCCGCCGCCATCGCCTACCTGGAAGGGCTCTACCGATCGGCCCAAGACCCAAAGGCAAAAGAGATGATCAAGAAGCGCTTCCAGGCCCTCATCATCATGGACCGCTTGGAAAAACTGGCCCAAGAGTATAAAAGACGATACGGCGCCTTACCCAAAAACCCCGAAGATCTGGTGAAAGTAGGCATGATTAAAGAGGTGCCCCGAGACCCTTACGGGGGGAAGTTCTACTTCAAAAAAGACGGCACCGTCTGGACCACTAGCAGCCTCAGAGAAGGTGGAGTTCCAAAAGGCCGCTAGGCCCCTTCGGGACATAAAGGGAGGTGAAAAATATGAAAGTGGCTGTCATAGGCGCCACAGGATACACGGGACTAGAGCTCCTACGGATCATCACCAGACATCCCCAGGTAGAGATCACCTGCGTCACCTCGGAAACCTATCAGGGACAGACCTTTTCCCAAGTGTTTCCTGCCTTTAGGGGCATCGCAGACCTGCCTTTAGAAGCCATGGACCCGGAGAGAATCGCAAAAAATGCCCAACTGGCTTTCCTCTGTCTTCCCCACGGTTCCAGTATGAAAGTGGCTCCCACACTACTAGAAGCAGGCCTCAGGGTCATAGACCTGAGCGGGGATTTCCGGTTCAAAGATCCCCGGGTCTACAAGGACTGGTATGGCCTGGAACACTCCGCTCCCCACCTTTTGGAAGAGGCCGTATTTGGCCTCCCAGAGCTCTTCGCACCGGCCATAGCTCAGGCCAGGCTTCTGGCCAATCCCGGATGCTACGTCACCAGCGTCATCTTGGCGCTGGCCCCCCTTCTAAAAGCCAAATGGATCGAACCATCCCCCATCTACGCCGACTGCAAGTCAGGGGTCACTGGAGGCGGCAGGAAGCTCAACCAGCGTTTCCACTTCCCGGAATGCAACGAGTCCCTCACCGCCTACTCCGTGGCTCGCCACCGCCATCAGCCCGAAATGGAAGAAGCCTTGGAGAACTTCTCCGGCGTGAAGCCCCATATCCTCTTCTCACCCCATTTGGTGCCCATGAACAGGGGAATCCTGAGCACCGTTTACACCCAAATTAGGGAAGACATCCTCCCTTCTTTCACCCCAGAAATGGTCCATGAACTCTTCCTCACCTTCTACCAACCCTACCCCTTCGTTCGGGTCCTGCCCATAGGGGAAATGCCCAACACCCACAATGTAAGGGGCTCCAATTTCTGTGACATAGGCTTGGTGTGGGACAAGCGAACAGGCACTCTGGTGGTCATCTCGGCCCTGGACAACCTGGTGAAAGGGGCCTCGGGTCAGGCAGTGCAGAACATGAACATCATGGCGGGCTTTCCCCAAACATTGAGTCTCATGGTACCAGGAGAGGTGGTGTGAAAAGGAAAAACCAGGAACAAAAGCTGGAGCACAAAATGGAAGAGATGGAGGAACACCTGTCCCAATCGGAGCCATAGCCGTGGACATGGCAGGATGAAAAGCCACTCTGACCCATACCTATAAAACCCTAATCTCAAAAAACCCTTGTATAATAAATAAAAATAAAAATAAAAAGGCAAAACAGAGAGAACAAAGTGCGCCTGCTAAACCGAGAGGACTGATGGAGGGTATGAGAAGAAGCGAATCCAATTCACTCCTCATACTGGGCCTGATTCTCGGCCTCCTTATCCCTGCATGGACCCGGCAAAAGACGGGGTGTTAGTAAAACGCCTAGGGCCCTTTTCATACTCCGTCAGCTACATGGGAAAGAGAGTGATCTTCAGGCTGAATAACGCCTGGGACAGAGACCCACAAAAAGCCCAGTTAAGGAAGACTGAGGTGTTCGTCGGCCCCATATTCGATGAATCGGGCCTAAAATTCTTCCTTTTATTCGACAAAAGAGAAAAGCACTTTTTATACATGCTCAATGAAGAAGGCTACGTCCCCGAAAGCTTCATTCCCCTCGGCGAAGACGTAGTATTGGGAAGGCGAACGGGTTTCGCCCTTTTCGATGGCAAGCGGCACAAACGAAAGATCCTCATAGGGGTACACGGCAGGAGTGTAGACAGAAACAACTGGTATGATGGCCCATTTGACCAGCTCCCAGACAACTATGTCGAACACACAAAGATCAGCAGGTACCTGGAAGAGGCCTATCCCTTTGCCAGAGGAAACATCGACAAATTCGGAGGATATCTGACCCAGAAAGAAGCTAGAATCCCCATCTTCTCATACACCGTATACTACCGAGAAGAGGATCTCCTGGAATTAGTAAGGTCTTGTAGGAGCTCAAAATCAGAGGAGGGACAGTTCTATTCTTGCATCACCCCTGATCCCTACCAGCTAATAAAAGCACCAGGCACCCCAGAGACAGAATAGCCCAACCCCTCTCCAAAAGGAGGATCGTTCCCCAACACTCAGGATTCTCCACAACCCCCAAACATCCTCTGGAAATCCATCTCACAGACCAAAGCAACCTCATACATCCCCAACCCTTGATTTACCTCCCCCCATCTGTTCTATTCTAGGCCGTTTCCCATGGGAACAGAGGGGTGAGTCAAACCCTTGCCCCTGCCCTGATGAAAGCAAAGGATCTCTCGGGGGAGTTGCTTTGGAGAATACACAAAACAGAATGGAAGGGTCTCTGATCTCAAGCCAAGGACCCTCTGGCTTCGTCTCACTGGTGGGAAAACCCAACGTGGGAAAATCCACCCTCCTCAACTCCATCCTGGGAGAGAAGGTAGCTATTGTCTCCCACAAACCCCAAACCACCAGGAACCGCATCCTAGGAGTGTACACCTCCAGCAAGGGTCAAATCGTCTTCCTGGACACACCGGGCATCCACCAACCCCTCCACAAACTCAACGAATACATGGTGGACGTGGCCCTGGGCACCCTGAAAGAGGTGGACGTCATCGTCCTCATCACAGATGGCACTCGGGGCATCATCCAGGAAGACCAGATGGCCTTGGAACGGGTCTTCTCCCTGGGTAGGGACAAGCCCGTAGTGGGAGTTGTGAACAAGACAGACCTGCTGAAACCGGAAGAAAAAGAGAGGAGGATCCAAGAACTCCAGACCCAGAGGCCCTTTACTAGGGTCCTAGCCTTATCTGCCCTCACAGGGGAAGGGGTAGACACACTGATAGATACACTCCTATCTCTCCTCCCTATAGGTCCCTATTTCTATCCACCCGACATGATCACAGACCAGCCTGAAGAGTTCTGGATAGCAGAGATTATCCGGGAAAAGGTATACCTCTTTACCCATCAGGAGATCCCTTACTCCACTGCTGTAGTGGTGGAAGAGATAAAAGAAAAGAAGAACATTCTGGTCGTGGAGGCCATAATATACGTGGAAAGAACCTCCCAAAAGGGTATTATCATAGGCCAGAAAGGCCAAATGCTAAAGAAGATAGGCGAAGCCGCCCGAGAAGAACTGGAAAGGTTTCTAGGCATAAAGGTGTATCTCAATCTCTGGGTGAAAGTGAAGGAAAAGTGGAGAAAAAAGGAAGGGGCCCTGAGGGAACTGGGATACCGAAGACCCCCAAGGGTATCCTCCTGAAGGAAGGGCGAATATGAACCACACCAGCAGACTAGCACTGGAGTCAGCAAGGAGGCTTTTGCGCAAGGGAGCCTACAGCCACCTCAAAAAGATTCTGGATAAACTCCACGCCGCCGATATCGCCCTCCTCATGGGCCAACTGAGCCACAAAGAACGCTTGGAAATCTTCAACCTCCTTGAGCCCAACAAAGCCGCCCAGGTCCTAGTAGAGATGGACTCCCTCCTCCAGGTGGAGGTCCTGGAAAACATGGAGCCGCAGGAGATCCTCAAGATTCTCAGCCACCTGCCTCCCGACGAAGCCGTGGACATCCTGGATACTCTGCCCGACGATAAGCGTGAGGAACTTCTCCCCTATATAGAAGAGGAAGACGTGGATCGCCTCCTCAGCTATCGGGAGGAGACAGCAGGCCGTATCATGACCACCGATTACTTGGCTCTTCCCGAAGATATGACGGTGGAAGAAGCCATAGAAGAAGTTCGCCGGTCCCGGGAAGAGGAGGTATTCTACATCTACGTTGTAGATTCCCGGAACCACCTGGTGGGGGTCTTATCCCTGCGTCAGCTCATCCTCCAAGACCCCAAAGCTAAACTGAAGGACGTCATGAACCCTGACGTTATAAGGGTGAAGGTGGACATGGACCAGGAAGAGGTGGCCCGAGTAGTTGCCCGGTACAACCTCCTAGCCGTCCCCGTGGTGGATGACAATAACCACCTCATGGGTGTAGTCACCGTAGACGACATCATAGATATCGTCCAAGAAGAGGCCACTGAAGACATCTACAAAATGGTGGGTACCTCTGCCGACGAGCTGTGGGAAGCCTCCACCCTGAAAGTGGCCTGGTTCAGGCTCCCCTGGCTGGCCTTCACCCTGGTGGGAGAGATGGCCTCAGGCCTGGTAATAAGGCACTACCACAGAACCATCTCTGAGTTCGTGGCCGTGGCCTTCTTTGTCCCCCTCATAATGGCTCTGGCGGGCGCTGTGGGAAACCAGACCCAGACCATTATCGTCCGAGCCATGGCAACGGGCAGAATGGAGGGTATGGCCTGGAGGATTCTGAAACGCCAGCTGGGAGTGGGAAGTATCATGGGCCTGGTGGGTGGAGTCCTAGCCACGGGCCTGGTGACTTTGGTCCAGCACAACCTTCTCCTGGGAGCCTCCGTAGGCGTTTCCCTCTTCCTTTCCATGACCATCTCCTCCGTCATAGGAGTACTAGTGCCCGTCTTTTCAAAGAGACTAGGCGTAGACCCTGCCTTTACAGTACCCTCTATTGCCACTCTTAACGACATCATGGGCACCTTCATCTATCTCAGCTTGGCCACCTGTCTTCTAGTAAGAATAAGCTAGCTCCATCTGAAATCCCTTCCCGTTCCCCGACGAAGGGTAGCCTTGGTTTTCTAACCATCTGGGTATATATGTAGGGAGTAAAAGGGAAAGGAGAAAAGTTAGAAGTAGAAAGTAAAGCCAGAAAACACCGGGGGCATTATCCCCCTCAAAGAGGAGTGACAGAACCATGATAATGAAAGTGATAGAAAAGGTGATAGGCACCAAAAACGAAAGAGAGTTGAAAAGGCTTTGGCCCATAGTCCAAAAGGTCAATGCCATGGAAGATGAAGTGAAGAATCTCCCCATGGAAGCCCTGGCAGCTAAAACACAAGAGTTCAGGGCCCGATTACAAGAAGGCGAATCGCCAGACGATCTACTAGTAGAGGCCTTTGCGGTAGTCAGAGAGGTGGCTAAGCGCACAGTGAAAATGAGGCCCTTCGACGTCCAGATCCTGGGTGGCATCGTCCTCCACCAGGGCAAGATCGCTGAGATGAAAACGGGTGAAGGTAAAACCCTGGTGGCCACCATGCCCATTTACCTCAACGCCTTGGAGGGCAAAGGAGTCCACCTGGTCACTGTCAACGACTATTTGGCCAAAAGGGACGCCCTCTGGATGGGTCCCATCTACCTTTCCTTGGGCCTCACCGTGGGAGTGATTCAGCACGATGCCTCTTTCCTAGTTGAACGGGAAGACCCTCGCCTCTTCAAGACCCAACTGACTCCCTGCTCCCGCCAGGAGGCTTACCTGGCAGACATCACCTACGGCCAAAACAACGAGTTTGGCTTCGACTATCTCCGGGACAACATGGCCTGGGACATCTCGGAGTGCGTCCAAAGGGAGCTCAACTATGCCATAGTGGACGAAGTGGACTCCATCCTTATTGACGAAGCTCGGACACCCCTCATCATTTCGGGTCCCTCAGAGGAATCCACAGAGCTCTACTACGTAGCCGACCGGGTGGTTAAGCCCCTAAAAAGGGGCATCCACTACGAAGTAGACGAAGAGCAAAGGGCCGTCACCCTCACAGAAGAGGGTGTGAATCGGGTGGAAGAACAGCTCAGAAAGATGAAGATCCTCCACGACGACAGCCTCTACGACCCCAGCAACATCAACATTCTCCACCATATAGAACAAGCCCTGAAGGCTTACGCCCTATTCAAGAGGGACGTGGACTACGTGGTAAAAGACGGTAAAGTAATCATTGTAGACGAGTTCACCGGACGCCTCATGCCTGGCCGCCGCTGGAGTGATGGCCTCCACCAGGCCGTAGAGGCCAAGGAAGGAGTGAGAATAGAGAGCGAGAACCAGACTTTGGCCACCATCACCTTCCAGAACTATTTCCGCATGTATAACAAGCTAGCAGGCATGACAGGTACGGCAGCCACGGAAGCAGCGGAGTTCATGGAAATCTACGGTCTAGAAGTAGTGGAGATCCCCACCCATAAACCCATGATCCGGATTGATTATCCCGACCTCATCTTCAAGACCAAAAGGGAAAAGTTCGAAGCAGTGGTAAAAGAAATAGAAGAGCTCCACAAAATGGGCCGCCCCGTCTTGGTAGGCACCACCTCCATCGAAAACTCCGAAAGGCTCTCAGCCATGCTCAAAAAACGACGCATCAAACACCACGTCCTCAACGCCAAATACCACGAGAAAGAAGCAGAAATAGTGGCCCAAGCTGGCAGGTTAGGATCTGTCACCATCGCCACCAATATGGCCGGAAGAGGAACAGACATCCTCCTGGGGGGTAATCCCCAGTTTCTAGCCAGAGACATCATACGAAAGCGTTTCAAGAAAGACGAAGAGATACCCACAGAGGAATGGAAGAAAGCCCTGCAAGAAGCCGAAGCCATTACCCAAGCAGAACACGAGAAGGTCGTGGAGCTGGGAGGACTCCACATCATAGGCACAGAACGCCACGAGTCCCGGCGGGTGGACAACCAGCTCCGGGGAAGGGCAGGACGCCAGGGAGACCCGGGGTCCACCCGCTTTTACCTATCACTGGAGGATGACCTCCTGCGCATCTTTGGAGGAGAGAAACTCCTCAAAGTTATGGACAAACTCGGCATGAAAGAAGGCGAACCCATAGAACACCCCATGGTGACCAGGGCCATAGAAAACGCCCAAAAGAAGGTAGAAGCCCACAACTTTGAGATCAGAAAGCATCTCTTAGAGTACGATGACGTGATGAACACCCAGAGGGAAGTCATCTATACCCAGCGTCGGGCTATCTTAGAGGGCAAGGACCTGAAAGAGGATATCCTCTCCATGGCCCGAGATCTCCTGGAAAACTATCTGGACACCTTCACCCCAGACAAAGTCCGACAGGACGAATGGAACCTGGAAGGCCTCAGAAAAGAGGTGGAGCGTCGCTTTGGCATCAATGTTGAGAGGGAAGAACTCCAAGGTCTCTCCAGAGAAGAACTTCTAGAGCTTTTAGGAAAGAAGGTGATAGAGGCCTACGAGGGGAAAGAAGAAGAGGTAGGTGGTGAACACCTTAGAAACCTGGAGCGCATGGTCACCCTCTATATCTTAGACAACCTCTGGAAAGACCATCTCCTGGCCATGGACCATCTGAGGGAAGGAATAGGGCTCAGAGGATACGGCCAGAAAGATCCCCTGAACGAGTACAAGAAGGAATCCTACGAACTCTTCATGGACATGATAGACCGCCTCAAGACCCAAGTGGTAGAAACCCTCTTCCGCCTCCAGGTAAGGGAAGAGAGCTCCACCGCATCCCGTCCCCTCACCCGCAGGGAGAGAAGGCGCATGTACAAAGAACACCGGGGAGAGATGGCAGCCGCTGCAAGCTCGGGGGGAGGGTCAGAAACCCTGCAGCCTTACAAAAGGGAGGGGAGGAAGATAGGCAGAAATGAACCTTGTCCTTGTGGCAGCGGCAAAAAGTACAAACACTGCTGCGGTAAGAAGGCATAAAAGAAGGGACCCCTTTTCGGAGTCCCAATAAAGAAGGATAAAAGAGGACTACTTGTTGACCAGATCTTTTAGGGCTTTTCCAGGCTTAAACTTGGGCACCTTGCTAGCAGGGATGATAATCTCAGCCTTGGTCTGGGGATTGCGCCCCCTTCTTTCGGCCCTCTCCGCCACCAAAAAGGTGCCAAAACCTACCAGAGTCACCTTGTCTCCACGGGCAAGAGCACCTTTCACCCCGTTAATGAAGGCCTCCAGCGCCTTCTCCGCCGCCGACTTGGTGATACCAGCCTCCTTGGCCATGATGGCCACCAACTCTGCCTTGGTCATAATTCCTCCCTCCTTCTATTTGGCCTTTCTACCTTCCTCCGACTTTTTCTTTAAAGAAGTAGCAACAAAGTTATAAAGGTGTCAAGAGCCAATTTTCTAGCATGTAGAAGAAGGGTTGAAAAGATTTTTTCCGAATATTCTAATATTCCGATAACATGGTTTACAACATCCCAGCTAAAGGGATATACACCTAACAGTCTGAAAACAAAGAGCATACGGAGGTGACAGACATGCATTGTAGTCTCATAGGCGTAGGGAAAATGGGTGAAGCTATCCTAAAAGGTCTCCTGCCCTCTGTAAAAAAGGGGCAAATTACCCTCACCGGGTATGAAATTTCTCCTGAAAGAAAGAGGGAAATAGAAGAAAAATACCGCCTCCCTCTGGCCTACACCTTGGAGGAAAGCATAACCGATGCTCAGGTCATCCTGATTGCTGTGAAACCCCAGCAGATGAAAGAACTCCTGGCACAGATGGGGAGCAAGACATCAAATAGGCTTCTCATCTCCATAGCCGCAGGCATACCCAGCGACTTCATCCAGGCCCGTGTGGCACCAGGCACCCGAATAGTGAGGGTAATGCCCAACACCCCTGCTCTCATTGGAGAAGGGGCCCTGGCCTATTCCCTAGGACCCAATACCACAGAGGAAGACCGAGAGACAGTGAGAAAGCTCCTGACTCCATTAGGCACCATGGTTGAGGTGCCCGAAAAACTGATGGACGCCGTAACAGCCCTTTCTGGAAGCGGACCCGCCTACGTCTTCCTATTTCTTCAGGCCCTTTGCGATGCAGGGGTAAAAGTGGGGCTACCCCGAGACCTGGCCTACACTCTAGCTCTGAAAACCATGACGGGAAGCCTCAAACTCATAGAAGAGCTCCAAGAGCACCCCGCCCGCATGATAGAGATGGTCACCTCTCCTGGAGGCACCACCATAGCCGCCCTCCACACCATGGAGCGAGCAGGCTTCAAAGGCATCATCATGGACAGCGTGGAAGCCGCCGCCTGCCGCTCCCAGGAACTGGCCAAAGGGTAAGGCTTTGCAGCCAGGCAGATAAGGATTATAAATCTGGGGCAAAGGACAAAAAGGTGAAAAGTGAAGGATGAGTCCGTGGATAACCATAAAAGGGGCTCGGCAGCACAATCTTAAGAATATAGACCTCCAGATCCCCAGAAACGCTTTGGTGGTCATAACAGGGCTTTCGGGCTCGGGCAAATCCAGTCTGGCCCTAGATACCATCTACGCCGAAGGACAGCGCCGCTATGTGGAATCCCTATCCGCCTACGCACGCCAGTTCCTGGAACTTATGGAAAAGCCCGACGTCGACTCCATTGAAGGGCTCTCTCCCGCCGTGGCCATTGAGCAGAAGCGGGTAAGCAAAAACCCCAGATCCACCGTAGGCACAGTGACAGAGATTTACGACTACATGAGGCTCCTCTTCGCCCGCCTGGGCACCCCCTACTGCCCCCAATGCGGGAAACCCATCACATCCATGTCCCTCCAAGAGATGGTGGAAACCGTCCTCTCCTGGCCCCGGGAAATGAAGATCCAGATCCTGGCCCCCTTTGTGAGGGGAAGAAAGGGAGAATACCGGGACCTCCTCTCATCCCTAAAAAGGGAAGGATTTGTGAGGGTGAGAATAGACGGAGAGGTGCGGCGCCTGGAAGAGCCCATATCCCTGGACAAAAACAAGAAACACACCATCGAGCTGGTGGTAGATCGGTTAGTGGTGAGGGCCAAAGACAAAAACCGCCTGGCAGACTCCATGGAGCTGGCCCTCAACCGTTCCCAAGGCCTAGTGGTAGTTTGGAGGGAAGACGGTCAAGAGGTTCTCTTCAGCGAGACCCTGAGCTGTCCCACCTGTGGTGTGAGCCTACCAGAGCTCTCTCCCCGCATCTTTTCCTTCAACTCCCCCTACGGGGCGTGTCCCCGATGCGACGGTTTGGGTTTCCATAAAGAGATAGATCCCGACAGGGTAGTGGAACCTTCCCTTTCACTAGCCGAAGGAGCCATTGTCCCTTGGAGGGACTCAGACTACCACACCCAGCTCCTTATGGAACTGGCCAGGCAGCGGAACATCCCCACAGACGTGCCCTTCTGCAAGCTGGAACCCCAAGACCAAGAAGCCATCCTCTATGGCACCTCCCAAAGAATGGCCTTCCGATACCGTTGGCGGGGCCGGGAGAGGGGATTTGTGGCCCCTTTTGAAGGGGTGATCCCCCATCTAGAAAGGCGATACAGGGAAACGGACTCCGAGCGGGTGAAGGGAGAGATAGAACAGTACATGAAAGAGAAGCCCTGTCCCCAGTGCCAGGGCACACGTCTCAAAGCCGAAAGCCTCAGCGTAAAGATCCAAGGGCTCAACATCGCCCAGATAGCCGCCATGTCCGTGAAGAAGGCCCTGGAGTTCTTCTCCCACCTCTCTTTCACAGGGGAAAAGGAGGCCATAGCCCACAGGATTATCAGGGAGATCCGGTCCAGACTAGAGTTTTTGGAAGAGGTGGGACTAGGGTACCTCACCTTGGACAGAGCCTCAGCCACCCTCTCGGGGGGAGAAAGCCAGAGAATTCGTCTGGCCACCCAGATAGGATCGGGCTTGGTAGGCGTCACCTATGTCCTAGACGAACCCAGTGTGGGACTCCATCCCAGGGACCAGCATAGACTCCTAGAAAATCTGAAACGCCTCCGGGACCTGGGTAACACGGTCATCGTAGTAGAACACGACGAAGCCACCATCAGGGCCGCTGACTACGTGGTGGACCTGGGGCCAGGAGCGGGGAGGAAAGGCGGAGAAGTGGTGATAGCAGGTCCCCCCTATGAAGTAGAGAGGTGCGCCAACTCCATAACGGGCCAATACCTCCGAGGAGAGAAGAGGATTCCCATCCCCACCCAAAGGAGAAGGGCCCAAAGATGGCTTGAGATCCGAGGAGCATCTCACCACAACCTCAAGGAGATCGACGTCTCTCTTCCCCTGGGATGTCTGATATGCGTCACCGGGGTCTCAGGCTCGGGCAAGTCCACCCTGATAGTGGAGACCCTCTATCCTGCCCTGAGAAACCGGATCTACAGAACCCGTATGGCTTGTGGGCCTTTCAAAGAGCTGTTGGGAGCCGAAGCCGTGGACAAGGTGGTTATGGTGGACCAGTCCCCCATAGGTCGGACCCCCCGGTCTAACCCAGCCACCTATACGGGCCTCTTCACTCCTATCAGGGAGCTCTTTGCCAGTCTCCCCGAGAGCCGAGCCCGGGGCTACACCCCAGGGAGGTTCAGTTTCAATGTGAGAGGAGGACGGTGCGAGCACTGCAGAGGAGAAGGAGCTATACTGGTAGAGATGCACTTCCTGCCTGATCTCTACGTCACCTGCCAAGTGTGCCAGGGGAAGCGCTACAACCAAGAGACCCTGGACATCCGCTACAAGGGTAGAAACATTCACGAAGTCCTGGAGATGACTGTGGAGGAGGCTCTGGAGTTCTTCCAGGCTATCCCATCCATCCACCGGAAACTGGAGCTCCTCAACCAGGTAGGCCTGGGCTACATCAAGCTGGGGCAACCCGCCACCACCCTTTCGGGAGGAGAAGCCCAGAGGGTGAAACTGAGCCGGGAACTTTCACGCAGACCCCAGGGCCACACCCTGTACATCCTAGACGAACCCACTACAGGCCTACATCTGGAAGACGTGCGTCGCCTCCTGGAGATCCTCCACCGCCTGGTGGACCTGGGGAACACAGTGATAATCATAGAACACCATCCCGATATCATAAAAAACGCCGACTGGATTATAGACCTGGGACCCGAAGGAGGGGAAGAGGGGGGCTACCTCGTGGCCCAAGGTCCTCCCGAAGAGGTTGTCCAGGTTCCTCAGTCAATAACCGGCAGATTCTTATCGGAAGTCCTTGAAAAAGAAAGGGTTACGCTAAGCTAATCCCTTACAGGAGGAGCGCCTAATTTTCAGGCAAAATGACAAGCCACCTCAAAACCCTTAGGGATAGAGCCTCAATCCACAGGGTTTTCCCCAGGTTTCCCTCAGGCAAAAACAAGGGAGTGAAATAAAACACAGAGCTATTCTTCTTCGTCATCTTCCAAAGAAAACCCCTCCAACTCCCTCTCAATCAACGCCTGATAATCCCAGGCATCCATGAGCCTATCCAACTCTGAGGGGTCCTCCAATTCCACCACGGCAATCCAACCCTCCCCGTAAGGATCATCATTAATGACAGTAGGATCGTCCAAGAGGAGCTCGTTTACCTCCATCACCGTACCCGAAAGGGGCGAATAGATCTCTGTCACCCCTCTCAAGGACTCCACAGATCCTATAACCTCCATTTGGGAGACCTTCTCCCCTTCCCGAGGCAGCTCCACATAGGAGATCTCGCCCAGCTCACGCTGGACAAATTCGGTCACACCAATCACCACCAGCCCGTCCTCTTCCTGCCTAGCCCAAGTGTGCTCCCTGGTGTAAAGCAAGTCCTCAGGAAACTCCATAAGCCACCTCCCTCCTTATAACTAAACTGGAAAAAGGACAGACGCAAGGGCAGCGAAAACCAAGGAAAGGTTAAAGGCATAGGGGACCCTCAATAACCTACGCTTTTACCTTTGCCCCTGGCCCCTGACCTTTAACCCCAAAAGAAACTCCCTGGCCTCCTCCAAGTTAGTCACCCTTCCCTCACTCTGGGCCTCTACCAAAGCTTTAAGGACCTCCCCCACCTGAGGTCCAGGTTTTAGAGAGAGGACCTCCATCACCTCATGACCACTCAAGAGAGGCCTTTGAAGCCTCCTATCCACCAGGAACCGGGAGTAGTAGAAGTCCATCATCTCCTTAGCCAGGGGAAGGAGAAGATAAAACCCCACTTCACCGCTGCTGGCCAAAGCATCCGCCAGGGAGAGAAGGATCACCGCTCCTCCATCTCTCCCCAGCCTTCTGAAAAAACGGCCCTTAGCCCGAGGGGTCACCTCTTCCTGGCGGGCCAGGAGGTGGAGCCACATGTGGTGAGAGACCAGGATGGCCAGCAGACCCGAGGCCCTGGTGCCCAGCCCCAGCCTCTCCCCCAAGGTCCTCACCCGTTCCCCCCCTTCCCTGTCGTGGCCCCAGAAGGTGAGGTCATTCCCTCTTCTTACCATAGTGGAAGGCTTCCCTATGTCATGGAGAAAAGCCGCCAGCTTTAGAACCTTAAGCCTGGAGTATCCCCCCTCCACCTCCTCAACCAACAGATCTTTGATAGAGGAACTGTGGAGGGGAAAGAAGTCCCGGAGATACGGGAGGATCCTCTCCAAACTGTAGAGGGTCCCCAGGAGGTGCCCCCTGAGATCAGTTCCCAACCACTTTCCCTGAAGTATCCCCTTTCCTTCCTCTACTTCGGGGAACAAAACCCCGAGGACACCCCTTCGAGCCATGGCTTTGAAGACCTCCACCGAGTGGGGATGCGCTAGAATCAAGGAGAATTCTTCTTTAATCCTTTCTTTCGCCACCTGAGAGAGAAGGGGAGCAACCCTGGTAGCCAGTTCCAGGGTGTCTTGAGTGGGAGTGAAGGAGAGCTGGAGGGAGATGCGAAAGGCCCGAAGAACCCTCAAAGGATCCTCTCGGAAAGCCCAGGGAGTGACGGCCCTAAGGCGCCGGGCCCCCAGGTCCTCCATCCCACCCCAAGGGTCCAAGAGCTCCTTCCCAGCGAGAGAGTAGGCCATGGCATTCACCGTAAAGTCCCTCTCGCGAAGGTCCTCCTCCAGGAAAGAAGCCTTAGGAGCTGCCACGTCTACCTGATACTCCCCCCACATCACGCGATAGATCCCCCTAGGAACATCCAGAGGGAAAAAAGGTCTGTCCATATTCTCCAAGATCTCTAGGGGATTCCCCATGTAGAGGAGGTCTATGTCATGAGACTCCCTTCCCAAAAGGAGATCTCTCAAAAAACCGCCCACAAGATAAATCCTCTCCCCTCCCCGGGAAAGAAAGGCTTCCACTATCTCCCGGGCCTTGAGAGGCATCCTGTATGAGAGATCCACTTTAGCCATGGATTGATTGGGAATATACCCTGTGGTAACCAGAAGACAAGCCTGGTAAGAGGAGGGACTCTGAAGAGAGATGGAAGAGAAGCTCAAAAAGATCATCCTAGTGGTCATGGATGTAGACGGTGTACTCACTGACGGGCGTATCATCTTGGGAAGTGATGGACAGGAGTTCAAATGCTTCAACGTGAAGGACGGGCACGGCATCCTTCTCCTTCACCGGGCGGGTATAAAAACGGCACTCATCACCGGCAGACAATCAGAGGCTGTTGAAAAGAGAGCCAGAGAATTAAAAATACCTCTAGTCTTCCAGAATAGCAAAAACA
>Ga0190304_1000744_pt1 | contig 15180 bp, 16 predicted proteins | sample 48700712_MG_FD_161670 | JGI IMG/M metagenome (GOLD analysis project Ga0190304, IMG submission 161670) | Hydrothermal vent sediment bacterial communities from Southern Trench, Guaymas Basin, Mexico - 4870-07-1--2_MG | ecosystem: Environmental > Aquatic > Marine > Hydrothermal vents > Sediment ... | reverse complement strand
AGTGAAGAGATGAAGGGTCAGGTAAAGAGCTTAATAGAACTTTTAGGCCATTTTAAATTCAATCACAAAAAAGCGGGGTATGTAACTCCTAAGTTACAAGGAGCAGAAAAGAAAGAATTACCAAAGCAGAGGGCACTGTCTGAGAAAAAAGAGGAAAAGGAAGTTAAGCCAGAAGAGGTTATCCCCCTGGATGAAGAAAATTTTTAAGGAGGGCATTGTGCAACTAACAAAAACACAGCAGGCAGAAACAAAGATTGAAAAATATCTCACCTTTACCCTTGGTAATGAGGAATATGGGGTTGAGATTTTAAAGGTAAGAGAAATCATTGGTCTATTGGATATTACCCCTGTGCCTCATACCCCTGAATTTATAAAAGGTGTGATAAATTTAAGAGGTAAGGTTATCCCCGTAATTGACCTTCGGTTAAAATTTGGTCTAGAGCCAAAGGAATACGATGAAAGGACCTGTATTATTGTAGTAGAGGTCTCAAATGAGATAAATCCAGTAATGATGGGCATCGTGGTAGATAGTGTTTCAGAGGTATTAAACATCTCTACTAGCGATATAGAACCAGCACCTAAGTTTGGGACCAATATAGATACTAGATTTATCTTAGGTATGGCCAAAACAAAAGATAGGGTAAAAATCCTTTTGGACATAAATAGGGTTTTGACCCAGGAGGAGATAGGAGCTGTTACCCAAACGGTAGAAAAAAGTGAATAAAGACCAAAAATCAACGCAATTTTTATTTACAATTCCACCTCTTAAAGATAGAGAGTTTGAAGCGATTAGGAGTCTTATTTACAAAAAAGGGTATCTTTTTAGGTAAAGGAAAAAAGGTTCTGGTCAGAAGTCGTCTGGGGAAAATTCTGCGGCGAAGAAAGATTCCTTCGTTTAAAGAGTATTACAAATTAATTGTAGGGGATACTACTGGACAGGAGCTCACTCAACTTTTAAATGCTATTTCAACAAACTTCACCCAATTTTTTAGAGAAAGGGAGCATTTTGAATTTCTCAAAGAGGTAATCATCCCCAATTGTAGTCAAAACAGGCAGATAAAAATCTGGTTAGCTGGTTGTTCTTCTGGTGAAGAGCCTTATTCTATCGTTATTACCCTTTTAGAAAGGGTTAAAGATATAAAGAAATGGAATATAAGAATTCTGGCTACAGATATCTCTACCCGGGTTTTAGAAAAGGCCATCAGAGAACTCCATCAGGAAGAACAGTTTTAAAAGAAAACCACCTGCTTGCGCAGGCAGGTAAGGTAACAACTTGATTTTATTTGATAATAGATTTAAGTTTTAATAAAAAGCTAAAGGTGTTTATTATGAGGAAATTAAAGATATTTTTGGTTATTTTAGTGTTTATATTTATCAGTAAACATTCCTTTCCTCTTATTACTGCTGATGTAATTAAACTTAAACAGGTAGGTATTAGTGATGATTTAATTTCTTTGATAATAAAAAAACCGCTTTTAACTATAGATGAGATAATAAAACTTAAAAAGGCAGGAATAAGTGACCAAACTATTCAAAAGATGATAGAAAGAGAAGAAAGGGAAAGGGCAAGATATTTGGGAATTACTAGGGTTAGAAAGAGGGCTGATGGAACAGAGGTAATTATTTATGGTTCAGTTAAACCTCCACCCTGGCCTGAAACCCGATATTATCATCTTAACACAGATTCTAAATACCTTAAAACCTTGTTTTTAAATATAGAAAGAGACAGCAAATTGAACCAAGAACAGAGAAGAGCGTGGGGGATTCTAAAAAATTTAAGATTGTATAAGAGAATAAATTAATCTTGACATTATCCTAACACCAAAATGTTCTTTGGATTACAAAGCTGTTCTTTTTAGGCACCACAAAATAAACTCTATCTGGAATTTTCTTAATATAGGAATTTCTTTTTTATTTCCTCAAATCCTTTCCCTTGAAGGAAAAAAAGTGAGCAATTGAGTGGAAAAATATTCTTATTAATAATTGGTATAATTTTTGCTCTAGGAGAAAAAAATTAAAATGAGTCAAACATATCAATTCCATAATATTATAGGAAAGAGTGAAAAGATATTAGAAATCTTTGAGATTATAGAAAAAGTAGCCAGGACAGATAGCACTGTAATTATCACCGGTGAAACAGGTACTGGTAAAGAGCTTATAGCAAGGGCTATTCACAAGTGTAGTCCGAGGAAAGATAGACCTTTTGTTCCCATAAACTGCGCAGCTATTCCTGAGCAACTTTTGGAATCAGAATTTTTTGGATATGAAAAGGGTGCTTTCACTGGTGCCATGAGGAGCCGCATGGGAAGAATTGAGTTTTCAAACCAAGGCACTCTTTTTTTGGACGAGATATCCAGCATGAGTCTTGAACTTCAAGCAAAACTCCTTAGAGTGATTCAGGAACAGGAATTTGAACGAATCGGAGGGTTAAAGACCATTAAAGTGGACTTTCGTCTCATTTCAGCCACCAATCAGGATTTAAAAGAAAAGATTAAAGAAGGAACATTCAGGGAAGACCTTTTTTACAGATTAAATGTAATTCCCATTAATGTGCCACCTTTAAGGGAACGTAAATCAGATATACCTATATTGGTAAATCATTTTTTAAAGGAGCTCAGAGAACATAACAAAACATCTGTAAGAGGGTTTAGTGATAAGGCCATGGAGAGGCTTATGCAATACCATTGGCCAGGCAATGTAAGGGAGTTAAAAAATTTAGTAGAAAGATTAAGTGTTTTAAAACAACAAGGTATTATTGAATTAGATGATATTCCCTCATCAATGGGAATTCCCGTAATTCCTCAGATGAAACCATTGGTGGATATAAATATAAAAAAGGGAATATCCTTTCATACCCAGGTAGCTGAATTTGAAAAGAGACTTTTACTTGAGGCATTGGAGCAAACTAGTTGGGTTAAAGAAAAAGCAGCTAAATTATTGAAGTTGAAGAGGACAACATTGATTGAAAAGATGAAAAGAAGAGAGATTCCCTTACAGATGTCAAGATGATACCAGTTACTCCATCTGACTGACTTTCAGCCACTTTTCAAGATTGCCTATTCATCTAAGTCATTTGACATTAATTTGTCAATTTTTTGACGTTTGGTTGTATTTCTTACACTTGTTCTCCTGTTTCTCGCTTAAAATTAACATCTAAATTACTATTTTTGGCTTTGGCATAATCTTTGCTCAAGGAATCAGGAGATGCTAAAGTTTATAATATTTCAGGTAATTTTCTTACAGCTATTTTTATTCAGCCTCTTCAGCAGAGCTGAACAACTGCCCAAGATAAAAAATATTCGAATAAGGGAGTATAAAACATTCTCACGGCTAGTTTTTGATTTAGACAGTCCTACTTCTTATACCATTGATCAAAATGATAAAATTTTAACTTTAAGATTCTATCCTGCCATAATTTCTTCATCCATTCCTTACAAAGCATTAAAAGATTCCATTATAACAAAGGTGTCTTTGGTCAAGGAAGCAGATGGGCAGATAGAGATAAATGTTTATCTAAATAAAACAGGCTTATACCGTTATTTTGGAGATAGTAATAAGAAAAGGATCATTTTAGATGTCTTTAAGAATCAAAAATTGTTTAATAAAGCTAAAGTATTGGGATTTAATATAAATGTCAGAGAAAAACCCAATGTTAATAGCAAAATTATGAAGAAGGTTAATAGAGGTAATATCTTTAAAGTTCAATCATTTGAAGATGGCTGGTTTAAAATATTATTAGATGATCAAAAGTCGGGCTATATCTTTGGATGGTATCTAGAACCTATCTATGAAATTGAAAAATCCCGAAAGGCAAGAGACACAGAACCCGAGGCCCACACAAAATTAGAATTTCCCAAGACAAAAAGGGCTGTTCAATCAAAGGTTGCTCAGAGAGACCTAAAGGCCGAAAAGCCCCATATGTCTTATACATCTCATAGCCCCGAGGCTGAGAGATTATATAACTCAGGTATTTCTTTTTTTAAAAAAAATGATTACCAAAGTGCACTTAATAGTTTAAATCAGTTAATTCAAACCTTTCCTGATTCAAAATATGTGGCTTCTGCCTATTTTCATTTAGCCCTGATTTATTCAAAAATGAAAGGATATTCCTCTGAAGCTATAGCATATTTTGATTTATTAAATAAGTATTATCCAAACAGCTTCTATGCTTCTTTATCTTATTTTTATAAAGGAAAGCTTTTTTATAAAAAGGAAAAATTTAAAGAAGCCAAAGAGATGTTTGAGAAATTCATTAAATGCTCTCCAAAAACCAAAGAGTTAAAAGAGGCAAAAATTTTTTTGGCAAAGACCCTTTTTAAAATGGGCTGGCATCGGCAAGCCCAAAAGGTCTTTTTGGAATTAGAAAAAAAATATCCTGATTTTTACATAGAAGACCCTGAGGCATTATATTTGATGGGAGAAAATTATTTTTTATTAAAAAAATATAAGAAGGCAATAACTTGTTTGTTTCATGTACTAAATGTTTATCCTCAAATTAAAGAAAAAGATGTAATTCTGGCACGTATTGCAGACTGTTATAATTATCAAGGTCAGAAAAGTGCAAGCATAAAACTATTTAAACTTACAGAAAAACTTTACCCTAAAACTGAAGGTGGATTGATTGCTAAAATACGCTTGTTAGAAAAGGCAGACACGGTTAGGAAGATAAATGAGTATAGAAGTATTGTAGAGACAGAACCCGATGCTCCATTATCTCAATTAGCCATGTTTAAACTGGCTACTACATTTTATGAAAAAGCAGAATATAAAAAGTGTATTTGTATTTTAGAAGAAATGATGAAAAGATATCCCAGGAGTTCTCTTTTTGAAAATGTCTTATATCTTTTAGAAAAGGCATTGTTAAAACAAATAGAAATTTATACTTCGCAAAAGTCGTATATAAAACTTATAAATTTTTATTTAAACAAGAAACAGTTTTTTTTAAAGGTGAAAAACCCACATTGTTTTTTATATCTAGGAAATGCATTTAAAGAAATGAGATTATATGACCAAGCAATCAATGTATATCATATGGCAGATAACCTTTTTTGGGATGACGGAAAAAAGGATGAATGGTTATTCTCTTTAGGTTATTTATATTTTAAGAAACATTCTTATAATTTGGCAAAAGAAAAATTTCAAGAGCTTATTTCCTCTTATCCTAAATCAAAATATAAAAAACAGGCATTATTATATTTAGGAAAATCTTTTTATTTTTTAGGAGATTATAATAAGGCTAAAAAACTTCTATCTAAGGTTATAAAAACTTCTAAAGCTTCTTTTGATTTATTTGAATCCTATTTTTATTTAGGGGGGATTTTTTTAACTCAGGGAGAATATCTCAAAGCCCTTAATCTCTATAAAAAGGCTATTAACATAGGCGGAGATAGCAAAAGTCTTTCTTTTATATTTTATAACATGGGGAAGTGTTACTTGGGTTTAAATAAAGAAAAAAAGGCTATGGAGGCATTTAACCAAGTTCAGGATGGTTTGGTAAAAAAAATGGCAAATATCCTAACCAGCCAAATTGATATTAACCATAAGTTAAGGGAGTTAAATGAAACATCTAAATTTATTAAATAAGGCATTTTTGAATTTTAATCAAGCTGCAATTAAACTGAAAGACTCTTATGAAAAATTACAGGCCAGGGTCGGAGAACTTAACTCAGAATTAGAGGAAAAAAATAGGTGTTTGCAAGCCAGTCTTAGGGAAAATGAAGATATAAAAAATTATCTTAAAAGTATTTTAGAAAGTTTGCCTTGTGGGGTAATAGCTCTTGATGCAGAAAAAAATGTCTTAACTTTTAATAGAAAAGCACAATCTATTATAGGGATTCCAGCAGAGGAGATGAAGGGAAGTTTTTGTGCCATTTTAACCTCTCGGTTAGGTATACCTGTTAGGGATGTAGAATCCTTTTTAAATGCTAAGACTATAAGCAATTTTGAAGCAAGAATTAAAAAGGATTATTCCACTGCTTATATTTCTTTAAATATTACTGCCTTAAAAAATAGCAAAAATGATAGGAACTCTGTGGTAGTTATCCAGGACATTACAAGACTAAAAAGGTTAGAGATTCAGGCGCAGAGGAATAGTAAATTAATTGCCATTGGTAAGATGGCAGCAAAAATGGCTCATGAAATTAGAAACCCATTAGGCAGTATAGAGATATTTGCTTCTGTTTTAAGGAAAGAGCTTTCTGGAGAGAGCAAAAAAATGGCAGATTATATTTGTTCTGCTGTCAAGAATTTAAATCACATATTATGTAATTACCTGTTTTTCTCAAGATTTCCTAAAGCTAGATTGAAAAAGATGGATATTCATAAGTGTCTAGATGATACTATTAATTCTATATGGTTTGTGAAAAGGGATGTAAAAATAACTAAAAAATATCAAGCAAGTAAGCATTTTATAAATGGAGACCATGAACTTTTAAAGCAGGCCAGCTTTAATATTATTTTAAACTCCATTCAGGCTATAAAAACAAACGGTATTATCACTATTGAAACTCATAACCATTTTAATGAAGAGACATGGATAGAAATAAAATTTATAGATAATGGAGAGGGTATTTCTGAAAATGATATAGATAAAATATTTGACCCTTTTTTTACTACCAAAGAAAAGGGCACTGGCTTGGGTTTATCTATTGTTCACAACATTATTGATTCTCATCAGGGAACCATACAAGTAGAAAGCACTAAAGGTCAAGGAACTGCGTTTTCTATCATGCTTCCAGTTTTTGAGGAGTAACATATGAAAAGACATATTTTAGTCATAGATGATGATAAAAATATGCGATTGGCCTTATCTGAGGCATTAAGCAAATCTCATTATATGGTGAGTTTGGCTGGAAGCGGTTTAGAAGCCATTAAGAAATCAAAAAACAACCACATTGATGTAATAATATGTGATGTAAAATTGCCTGACATAGATGGAATTAGTGTTCTAGAGAGAATAAAAAAAGAAAAACCTGCCATACCTGTTATTTTGATCACTGGTTATGGAACTATAGAAAATGCTGTAGAAGCCATGAAAAAAGGTGCCTTTGATTATGTCTTAAAGCCATTTCCCATTGAGAGTATTGAGAGGATTATAAATAAGGCATTGAATATCACCATTGATAGAGGTCACTCAAAAATCATTACTCAAGATAAAAAAATGCTGGATTTATTAAATATGGCAAAAAATATAGCTAAAACTAAAGCTACTGTTTTTATTCAAGGTGAGAGCGGGACTGGGAAGGAACTACTTGCCAGATATATTCATAATCACAGTCAAAGGAGAGAGAAACCCTTTATAGCAGTCAATTGTGCAGCAATTCCAGAAAATCTACTTGAAAGTGAATTATTTGGTTATGAAAAAGGAGCATTCACCGGTGCTATGAAACGTAAACTAGGGAAATTTGAATTGGCAAATCATGGGACACTCCTATTAGATGAAGTAACTGAGATGAAACCCGCTCTTCAGGCCAAACTTTTGCGGGTGCTTCAGGAAAGCCAGATTGATAGAGTGGGAGGAGAATCATCTATATCCGTGGATGTGAGAATAATAGCTACTACCAATCAAGATGTATATAAAATGATAGAACAAGGCAAATTTCGAGAAGATTTGTTTTTTAGGCTTAATGTGATTTCACTTAAGATACCTCCTTTAAGAAAAAGACCATCAGATATTGAACTTCTTTCCAAATATTTCTTGGAAAAATATAGCACTATTTCTGAAAAAAAGGTCACTGGAATTTCTGAAGAAGCTATTAAATTGCTTAAAAAGAGAAAATGGAAGGGAAACGTAAGGGAATTGGAAAATGCCATTGAAAGGGCAGTATTGCTAACTCAAAAATCAGTATTAACCCCTGAAGATTTCTCTTTTGACAGAGATATATGCAATGAGACAATCTATGAACCATTATCTTCTCTTAAAGAGATGGAAAAAAAATTAATTGCCCAGGCCTTAAAGGAGACAGAAGGAAATCGCACTAGGGCAGCCAAAATATTGGGAATTAGTGTAAGAACTTTGAGGAATAAATTAAATGAATACAAGGATTTGGCATAATATTTGCTGAGATTTATCCCTGGAGGTAGGTTATGTTTTTAAAAGGGTTATTTGATAAAACCACCTTTCTTTTAGAAAAGGCGTTAGATGTCAGGCTAAAACAACATAATGTTATTGCTTCTAATATTGCCAATATAGATACTCCACACTATAGACCAAAAGAAATTTCCTTTGAAAGGGAACTAAAAAATGCATTATCTTCAAAGACTTATTTAAAGACCACCCATCCGAGCCATTTTTCAGTAAACACTATAAGCTATAAAACAGAAACAGTATTCAAAGATGGCTTATATAATAATAGACAAAGAGGTTTAGACACCAGTGATATAGATAAAATGATGGCTGATTTGGCTAAAAATCACCTTATGTATCTAATGACTATTCAGATGTTAAAAAAGAAATTTAATGGTTTGAAAAGTGCTATTATAGAAGGAGGAAAATAAATGGACTTTATGACTGCTTTAGAAGTGAGTGCCTCGGGCCTTAATGCCCAAAGGATTAGGATGAATATTGCTGCTATGAACTTGGCTAATATTCATACCACAAGGACTAAAAGTGGTGGCCCATACCGTCGAAAATCAGTAATATTTGAGGCAGTGCCTGTGCAGAATCCATTTGATAGGATATTACAGGCCTCCATGTTAATGCCTGGGTATAGCCGGCAGGGAAGTCTTTTTTCTGAACCACCTACGGGGGTGCATGTAGTGGATATTGTTAATGATAACCGTGCATTTAAAAGAGTATTTGAGCCTTCTCATCCTGATGCAGACAAAGATGGTTATGTAATGCTGCCCAATATCAATGTCATTGAAGAGATGGTAAATATGTTAATGGCCTCTCGTTCTTATGAAGCTAATATCACTGTATTTCAAGCTACAAAAAATATGATTTTAAAGGCCATGGAGATTATAAAGTAGGAGGAGAAACATGGAAAATATAAAGCCTTTGAATGGAATTCCCGATATTATTCACAAAGGCATGAAAAAAACAGAACCCAAGAAAACCGATTTTTCTCAGATGCTCAAGAACACCATAGAAGAAATAAATACGCTTCAGATAAAAGCTGACAAGGCTATAGAAGCATTGGCTACAGGAGAATCTAAAAATATTCACCAGACCATGATTGCTATAGAAAAGGCAGATATATCTTTCAAAATGATGATGCAAGTGAGAAATAAATTGTTAGAGGCATACAAAGAAATTATGCATATGCAATTTTAATGAACTATGAGGAACTTCTTACAGCAAATAAAAAAAATCTTTTTTTCCTTGTCTAAAACCAAAAGAATTATCTTTATTTTCCTGATAAGCACAACATTTTTGTGTTCTTTTCTTGCTTTTTTATGGATAAATAAGCCTAATTTTAAGATACTTTATTCTAATCTAGACCCCGAAGATGCCAAAGCCATATTAGTTAAGCTAAAGGAACAAAAAATACCTTATAAAATTTCTGGAAATACTATTTTGGTGCCTGAAGAAAAGGTTTATGAATTGAGGTTAAGTATGGCTGGCAAGGGAGTTGTTAAAGGATTTGAATTATTTGATAATATTAAAATAGGTCAGACAGAATTTGCTCAAAAAATAAATTATGAAAGGGCGCTTCAGGGAGAACTGACAAGAACCATAGCTTATCTTCCTCAAGTAGAGGATGTTCGTGTGCATATTGTGAGACCTGAAGAATCTTTATTTATTGAGGATCAAAAAAAGGCCACTGCTTCCATAATGCTAAAAATAAAACCAGGAATGACATTAAAACCTCAAGAAGTTAAAGGAATTGCATATCTTGTAGCTGGTGCAGTTGAGGGATTAGAACCAGAAAATATCACTATATTGGATAATTCTGGGAAGATTCTTTATTTAAAAAATACACAGGATGATATCGGACAATTAACTAATTCTCAACTGGAATATCAAAGGAATGTAGAGAAAAACTTAGAGAAAAAGATTGAGACTATGCTGAATAGGATAGTAGGAGTGGGAAAGGCTATAGCCCGTGTTCGTGCAGATATTGATTTTAAACAGATAGATACGGTTGAAGAAAACTATGACCCTTATAGTGCTGTGCCTAGAAGCAAAGTAGTTACAAAAGAGAGTTTAAAGGGAGAAACTCCTGTGCCTTTGGGAAAACCTGAGATAGAATATGAAGCTGAAAAAGTTAAAACAAACCGCTATAACCCCCAGGCCATATCTCGGAATAGTGAGACGGTAAATTATGAAATTAATAAAGTAACAAATAGAATTATAGATAGTGTAGGAGAAATCAAGAAATTATCCGTAGCAGTGGTGGTTGATGAAAAACAGATTAAAGGTGCTGAAGAGATAGAAAAGATTAAGAATTTGGTAAAAGCAGCAGTAGGCTTTAATGAAGATAGGGGAGACCAGGTTGAGGTAACTAGTATAAATTTTGCTTTCCCAGAATGGGAAAAACTACCTTCTATGAAAGGAGAAGGATTAAAAGAATATATAAAGAAGGGATACAAACCTTTAGTAGCCACAATATTTTTATTACTATTATTTTTATTTTTTATAAGGCCTCTGGTCAAGTGGCTTACTACCACTCCTTTGTCTTTAGAAAAACCAAAGGAAATTCCTGTTGAAAAACCTATAGAGCTTGAAAAAGTTAAGGAAATTGAAACCGATGAAGATATATACCAACTGGTTAAAAAGAAACCAGATAAATCTTTAGAGATTATTAAAGAGTGGTTAAAAGAAAGTGGATAGCGCTAAAGACAAAAAATTAAAGGGTCCAGAAAAGGCAGCTATCTTTCTATTCTCCTTGGGAGAAGAATTGGCAGCTCAATTTATTAAAAAGCTTTCTCCAGAGGAGATAAAAAGGCTCTCAGATTATATGAATAAAGTGGAAGTTTCTCCTGAGAGAGCTAAAGAAGTTAATAAAGAAATTAAACAAAAACTCTCTTTGCCCATAAAAGAAAAGGATTTTATTAAAAATGTGATTTCAAAGGCTGTAGGAAAAAGGGAAGCAGAATATATTTTGGGTGAGGAATCTGATTTTTTTAAAAGAATTAATGAGACAAATCCTGATATTTTGGTAAATTTTTTAAGGCACGAGAATCCTCAGACCATTGCTTTTATTGTGTCAAACTTAAAGCCAGAAAACGCTTCCAAAATACTGGCCAATCTTCCAAATGGTGTTAAGACTGAAGTAATTTTAAGGATGGCACAACTGGATACAGTGTCTGTTGATGTTATAAAGAGTATTAATGAAGCATTGGAAGAAGAAATTTTTAAAAAGGGCATTTCTGATGTACGCCAGGTTGGAGGTTTAGAAAAAGTAGCAGAGATATTAAATAGAGTTGAACACTCCATCCAACAGTCTATTCTTGAAAAAATAGAAAAAACAAATCCTGATTTGGCTTCAGAGATAAAGAAAAAGATGTTTGTTTTTGAGGATTTAGTGAACATAGAAGATAGAGGAATGCAAATGCTCCTCAAACACATAAAAATAGAGGATTTGCTCCTGGCTTTAAAGACCGCATCTGATGCTTTAAAGGATAAGATTTTTAAAAATGTATCCGAACGAGTGTCAGAAATGATAAAAGAAGAGCTAGAGATAATGGGACCGGTTAGGTTGAGGGATGTAGAGAAGGCCCAACAAACAATAATTGAAACTGCTAAACTTTTGGAAAATGAAGGGAAATTAGTAATTCCTAAAAAAGGAGAGGAGGAGGTATTTGTCTGACCATATTAAACCCTTTATTCTCCCAGAGATTTCAAAAGAGCGTTTATTTACACAAGATTCTTTTATTTTTGAACAAAAAAAACAAGAAATAGAACATCTTTTAGAAAAAGCAAAAAAAGAGGCCGAAATAATAAAAAAGAAGGCTTATGAAGAAGGATTTATTAAGGGTAAAAATGAGGGCTTAGAATTAGAAAAAAAGAGACTTTCTGAAATAGTTCATAACCTTATAAATGGATTGTCTGAGATAAATTACTTAAAGGAAAAAATGGTTAAGCAATTAGAAAAAAACATGATAATACTCATTAAGGAAATTTCTAAAAAAGTTATATTAAATGAAACCTTTACAAATAAAGAGATTGTAAAAAACCTTATTAAACAGGCACTACAACAATTAATAGATAAAACTCATGTAGATATAAAGGTCAGTCCGCAAGACTTTGAATATTTATTAAAATTTAAAAAAAAATTCTTGGAGGAAGTTGAGGGGTTAAAACATATAAATATTATTAAGGAAAAAAAAGTTAAGCCAGGTGGTTTTATTATTGAGACAGATGCTGAAATTTTAGATGGAAGAATAGAGAAAAGGTTAGAGAATATTTTTAAGGCCATAGAAGAACAAAATGAATCTAAATAAATATATAAAGGCCATTAATGATGTTAATGTTATCAACCCATATGGAAAGGTAACTAAGGTGGTTGGGATAATGATAGAAGGCACATGCAGAAAGGTGCCCATTGGGAGCTTGTGTTATATTAGGCCTCAAAAAAATGGGAAAAGGTTGTTAGCAGAGGTAGTGGGTTTTAATGACCTTAAAATATTCTTAATGCCTTTTGGAAATATGGATGGAATTGAGCCTGGGAGCTGGATTATACCTTTGGAACAAAAAGCAAGAGTAAGGGTAGGTAATGATTTATTAGGTAGGGTAATTGACGGATTAGGAAATCCTATTGATGGCAAAGGCCCTATTGTCTATGATGGTTATTATTCCCTTTATCGCCAGCCCAGTAATCCTATTGAAAGGAAGATTGTTTATGAACCTTTAGATGTAGGCATAAGGGCCATCAATGGTCTTCTCACATTAGCTAAGGGACAAAGGATAGGGATTTTGGCAGGTCCTGGTTTGGGAAAGAGCACATTAATGGGAATGATTGCTAAATATGCAAAAGCCGATGTCAATGTAATTGCACTTATAGGAGAAAGAGGTAGAGAGGTTAAGGAATTTATTAAAAAAAATTTAGGAGATGGAGGGCTTAAAAAATCCGTAATAGTGGTGGCTACTTCAGACCAGCCCCCACTTATTCGCATGAAAGCTGCCTATGTTGCCACTGCTATTGCTGAATATTTCAGGGATCGAGGGGAACATGTAATCTTAATGATGGATTCTATTACCAGATTTGCTATGTCTGCAAGAGAAATAGGTTTGGCTTTGGGTGAACCCCCCACTACAAAAGGCTATACCCCATCTGTCTTTTCCCACCTGCCTCAGCTTTTAGAAAGGACTGGAAATAAAGAAAAGGGTAGTATTACTGGAATTTACAATGTTTTAGTAGAAGGAGATGACCTAACAGAACCTATTGCTGATGCTATGCAAGGGTTACTGGATGGTCATATAATCCTTTCTAGAAACCTGGCAGCCGAAGGCCATTATCCTTGTATTGATATATTGAGAAGTGTTAGCAGACTAGCTGTGGATGTAATCACAAAAGAACACCTTACCCTTAAAAAAAGGTTAATAAAGTGCCTTTCCACATACAAAAAAGTAGAAGACTTGATTAATATTGGGGCTTATAAAACAGGGAGTAATGAAGAGATTGATTATGCTATAAATATGATAGGTAAAATTAATGCCTATCTTAGACAAGAAATGGAAGAAAAGGTTTCTTTAAAAGAAAGTGTAGAACAGTTAAAAGCACTATTTGGTTAAAATCATGTATAAATTTAAATTAGAGCCTGTGCTTAAATTCAAAAAGCAATTAGAGGAAATGGCCCAAATAGAGTTTTATAAAAAAATAAAAGAATTGGAAGAGAAACTTTCAGTCCTCAGTAAATTGAAAAGGGAAAAGGAATATTTTATTGAAAAAATGGAGCTTCTTGAAACACAAGAAATCAACTTTCAAGATTACTTAATCTATAAAAATTATATTAATTTGCTTTCAAACAGGATTGAAGAATGCCAAAAAATAATAAAAAAATTTTTAGAAGAAATTGAGAAAAAAAGGGCTGAACTTATAGCTTATTATAAAGAGAGGAAAATCTTACAAAGACTGGATGAGCAACAAAGGATTGTTTATGAAAGAGAAATGAAGATGCTAGAAAACAAATTTTGTGATGAAATAAATACTATTTGCTATAATCATGAAAGTATTAAAAAGATTATTTAGGATAGAAATAATAGTTGTTGTAGCATTAATGGCTAAGTTAGTCCTCTCAGGATTTAACATCTATGCTCAAAAAAAAGATTTATCCTCTCCATCAGGAGAAGAAAGAAAGAATATTCATACTGAATCAGAGCTTTTAAAGATTTTGAAAAAAAAGCAGATAGAGCTAGATAAAAAAGAAGTGGAGTTAAATAATTTAAAAAAAGAGATAGAAGAGAATATCCTAAAGCTAACCAATCTCCAAAAGAGTATAGAAAATCTAATAGCCTATCAAGAAAAGCTTAAGAATAAAAAGATTAAACATTTAGCAATGATATACAGCAATATGCCAGCAGAAAAGGCAGCTAAATTAATGGAGGAGCTAGAAAGTAAAGTTGTAATAAGTATATTGAGGATGATGGATGGAAAAACTGCAGGCAGAATATTATCCTATATCACTCCTAAGAAGGCAGCAAAAATCAGTGAAGGGTTGACAAGGTAGGAAAATATTTCTTTAAAATAGGCAAACCTTTCCCTTAGAGTAGTAAAGACATAGGCAAAAATTCTTTCTATCCCTACCTTAATCTTTACTTGAGTTCTTTGGCACATAACTTGCTCTAGATTTATTCTAAATGAAAGGAAGTGTTGGTGGTTTGTTATTCCTTGCAAAACCAAAAGGATGTTTGAGAGGTAATAACTTGAAAAGATTTCATAAAAAGAGTTTTTCTAAGCTATTAGGAACACTATATGCTATTCCTTTAATGAACTTAGTTAATCAATTGAAAATTAAATATAGAAATCATAGCCATATTTATTCTTCAGAGGGAAGGTTTTTATCAGAGCAAGTTGCTAATTTATTAAAGGGGTTAAAGTCTGAATTAGGATTAAAGAAAGAGGGAACAGAGATTAAACAGCCTTTGGCCTCAAAGGTTATTTTGGGAGAGGATTTAACAAAGGATCCCGGTTTTAAAGATTTAGAACAGATAATAAAGAGGATAGAGGATGGGAGTATTTCAGAGAAGCGGATTCTTAATTTATTAAAGGGGTTAAAGTCTGAATTAGGATTAAA
>Ga0190304_1000743_pt1 | contig 15183 bp, 16 predicted proteins | sample 48700712_MG_FD_161670 | JGI IMG/M metagenome (GOLD analysis project Ga0190304, IMG submission 161670) | Hydrothermal vent sediment bacterial communities from Southern Trench, Guaymas Basin, Mexico - 4870-07-1--2_MG | ecosystem: Environmental > Aquatic > Marine > Hydrothermal vents > Sediment ... | reverse complement strand
CACCAAATAGCCTTGGCTGATATGGTCTTCTTACCACAATTAGCCTAAATGCCTGATTTGTCTTTTCCATACAATGTACTGTCTCGGCAATATGTCTATTTTCGTATGGCCTCCATTCATCTTCTTTCCTGCCTGTCCCCGCCTGCCTGCGGGCAGGGGCAGACAGGTTGCCCTTTGGCATTTGTCTCTCACAGTGTTTTATAAACTCCAAGTTTTTAGCTGAAGGAGCAACATTGCCCTCCCGCCTGCCGTCGGGCAGGGGCGAAATTCTGCATAAATTACTAACCCATTTTCTGCTAAATGCCCAACTATTGGCATGTATCCTCTAAATCCCTTATATGTCATCTCTGCCTCTTTCTTTTCTGCTAAAATAGCCGTCGCATCTATATCAAGAGTATAATCTCTTATCTCTTTTTCCTTTTTTAACTGCTTGTGCAAATAAAACCTGTTTAGTTGCTCTAAACCCTTTAATCCTTCTCCTTCGCCCATCCGTCTTAACCAGCTATAAAAGGCATCACTTGAGGGAATTTTCTCTATGCATAATAATTCTCTTAAACCTTCATCTACTTTAATTTCTCTTATATCTTCAATAGCCTGTTCTTACCCCGTGAGTGTGTTTTCACCTTTTAGGTGAGTATGTTTTTTAAAAAACTACCCTATTTTAACACACTTGCGGGGTTCCTTTCAGAGCAATCACGGATCTGGGGAATAAAAAACTCTTGACAATTTATTTTCTCTGTGATAGTTAACACTGAAATTTTTATATTAAAATTTTTATATTAAAATTTTTCTTTAATCAAGAAAGGGATTTGTTATGGTTCCTAAAGCACAGATCGCCATCATAGGTGGGGGAATTGCAGGTTTGTCTTGTGCTTACTTTTTGAAAAAACAAGGTTTGGACGCAGTGATCTATGAAAGAAAAAAAGAAGTAGGAGGCAGATTTTCCACCTTGAAAATTGATGGAGTTTATATTAATCGGGCAGCCTTAATGTTTTCTAAAAAACTTAATCCCTGTTTTAGTTCCCTGATTGATGAATTAGGAGTGCCTTATAGAGAGATGGAGAAATCAAAGTGGATGGTCCAGATTGGAGATAAAATTATTGGTTTAAATAAAGAGGGATTGCTGGAAAGCGGTTTGTTTAATTCAGAAGAGATTAAATTATGGGGGGAATTACAGGCATTAGTGCAATCGCTCAACTTTGACTATGCCACACCAGATAAACGCCTGCTTAAATGGCATGATATGTCACTTTCTGATTTTTGCAAAAAAGAAATGAAATTTACTGATCAGATGATAAATTATCTGGCTCAACTTTATGCCAGCTTTCAATATGTTGAACCCCATGAGTTGGCAGCTGATAAAGGACTATTCTCTATTGCCTATTCTGCTACCCCTACCTTTACACCAGTGAGGGGCATGAGGGATGTGGCTTTGGCGTTAAAGAAAAGACTGGGAGAGGAAGTTCAAACAGATATCCATATTACTGAAGTGCATTATAAACAGGGAAATGGATTTATATTAAAAGTAAAAAGGAAAAACAACGGTGTGGCTAGGTCTGAAGGCCCCTATAAGTATTGCATCTTTGCCACAGGTCAAAGGATGGTAAGAAATATTATGCCAGAAATAGATTTTAAGGTCCATGCAGCTAAGACCAGGGGATACATCCTAGAGGCCATTTGTCCCCAATATCGTCCCTATGAATTAATTATCTTCCCTAAAAAAGGAAATAAGCACGGTATTCATGGTGGCGAAATACAACATTTGTCAGATGGCCGCTCTATCTGTGCGGTCCTCCTTTACCGTCATGATGCAGATTTGAGTGCAATATTTAAGGAATATAAAGTTATTGAGCGCCTTGGTTGGTCACCTGCCATTGGGGTTATGCCTCCAGGAGGAAAGATTGTAGATGTGACTACCAATGTAAAAAATGCCTTTGTTGTAGGTGATTTCTATCGTTTTCCAAATCTTGAGTCCTGTGTTTATACAGCCAAAAAAGTAGCAAACATAATTGCCAAAGAGGAAAGGGGTTAAATGAGAATCTTAGGAATATGTGGAACAAATAAGAGAGGGAGTAAAAAATCAGCCAGTGAGTGGTTTTTAAAAAAGGCTCTTGAAGCTGCTGCTGAATTAGGGGCAGAAACAGAATCAATAAGACTTATAAATTGTCGGATAACTCCTTGTCTAGCCTGCAATTTTTGCATGTGTGGTAAATTATGTCCCTTACTTGAAGACCCCAAAGATGATGCAAAAGAAATATTTACTAAGATAGATAAGGCAGCAGGCATCATTTTCTCCTTTCCTGTTTATGGATACCAAACACCTGCCATTGTTATTAATTTACTCCAAAGGACAAGACCCTTTCATGAATTGGAAAGGGCAAAGGCCACAGGTTTAGAAATCAAGGCTGTAAAAAACAATCCCTTTTCTGGAAAGGCCATAGGGAGTTTGACCGTAGCCGCGGCGATTGGTCTAGAAGGGGCTTTATTTGGTCCACTTCATATCTTAAAAGCATTAGGGGCAACACCAGTGGCCTGTGCAGGTATTTCTCTCTTGGATCCAGAGATAAAAAATATCTATAGCATAGATGGTAAATTCTCTGTCCCAAATGAAAATATAAAGGCCTTTTTTGATAGGGATTTCCCTAGCTATGAAGAAAACGAATGCGCTATTGATATGGCCCGCTCAGTGGGAAAATGGGTGTATAGAGCATGTAAATCTGAGGTGTTCCAAAGGATAAGGTATAGAACAAAACTTTAGTTTATATTTTTTTATATTTAAAGAAAAATTTTATTATTAAACTTTTACTATTAGTGAGGGGTCAGATGAAAACATTATTTGTCATGCCTAGTGTAGGGGCTTGGGCTTCACATGGAGTACATAAAGCACCCAATCAGCTTTATGCTCAGCTTGGAGCATACCTTAGGAACAAAAATATTTGTGATGTGAAGGTATTAGATGCCCGTGCTTTGGATATGAGTACAGAGGAGATGTTTGAAGAGGTGAAGAAAGACAAACCAGATGTGGTGATTCTGGGAGATATGGTGCATTCCTATGGTGGGTTTGCGGTAATGTGGTATTTCAATGAAACGGCGCGCTTGATAAAAAAGCTATGCCCAAAAACAAAAATCATTGTGGGTGGTCTCTGGTATTCTGGATATTTCAAAGAAACTCTTGAGCAGAATCCATGGATAGACTTTGTTTATATAGGTGAGGCAGAGCTTACGGTAGAAGAATTACTCCTTGCCTTGGAAAATAACCGTAAGGATTTAGAAAACATTCCTGGCGTTGCCTTCAGAAAAGATGGTCAGGTAGTGCTTGGGCCTCATCGTGAACTAATTAAAGACCTAGATACCCTACCCCTACCTGCCTATGAGCTTTTCCCCATGGATAGATATGTGGGACATACCTATTGGAAGCCCTTTGTAGAAATCATTACTTCCCGCGGTTGCCCCAATGCTTGCTCTTTTTGTTATGAATGGAGTCAATTTGACCCCCGCACGCCAAAAGACTTTATTACCTGGCGAGCCAAATCCGCCAAACGAGTAGTGGATGAATTAGAACTACTAGAAAAGGAATATGGTGTGAAGGTAGTAGTCATCCAAGATGATACCTACAATGTGGATTTGAATAGATTAAAGGAGACATGTGATGAGATTTTAAAGAGAAATCTTTCCATAAAATGGGTGATGCTGGGCATAGCCCGAGATTGGGTAAGACAAAAGGAGATTATTCCTTTGATGAAAAAGGCAGGGATGTTTATGGGCTTGTTAGGAATAGAGGTAGCCAGTGACGAAGAACTAAAGAAAATTGGTAAAAAGATAACCACCTCTCAAGTAAAAGAAACCATAGATATTTTGAGAGAAAACGATATCGCTACCGTAGGCACCCTGCTTGTGGGGTTTGAGGATGATGATGAAGAGGTAATTAAAAAAAGATGTGCTTTTGCAGATGAGATTGACCCAGATATTATCTGGATAGGCTTTGTTACCCCACCTCCTGGCTCACCAATCTGGAGGAGCGCTGTTAAAAGGGGCTGGATTGACCCTGGTCGTATAAATCTAAAGCTATGGGATTTTCAGCATCCGGTCATGCCTACAAAGTATCTATCCATGGAAGAAATAGGGCGTTTGGCTGCTTGGGGAATAAAGCAGTTTTTTAGCAATCCTAAAAGGATTAAACGAATTATGGAAAGCAATTATGACCCTTTAGCCAAACTGTGTTTCAAGGACCAACTAGACAATTTTATGCGTTTTGAAAAAGCGGCCACTAAAGGAGAAATTTTGGTTTAGGAGAAAAAAATGCTTCCCCAAAGGATTGCTTATTTGGATTTAGACACAACAAATGTGAAGATTAAAGAAATTCCTGAGGAAATAACCAAGAAATTCCTGGGTGGAAGGGGGATAAATATTCACTTGCTCTACAACCATGTCACACCTGAAATTGACCCACTTTCTCCCCAAAATCCGCTTATCATTGGCCCCGGCATTTTAACGGGATTAAAAGGTATAGGCGCTTCTAGATGTAATATTTCTGGTAAGTCTCCTGAAACCGGCCTTTTAGGAGATGCAAACATAGGTGGCCACTTTGGGGCATTTATGAAAAGGACAGGTATTGACTGTCTATTTATTACTGGTGCTTCCAAAAAACCTATTTATATCCATTTGGATAATGGAGGGATTAGAATAGAGGACGCTAAAGATTTATGGGGGAAATCCACTAAGGAAACCAATACTATTTTAAAAAGACGCTATGGCCCTTCTAGTCAGTCTATTTCTATCGGTATTGCAGGGGAAAATCTGGTGCGCTTTGCCTGTATCATCAACAGGAAAAAGAATGCCGCCGGCAGAACCGGGCTTGGCTGTCTTATGGGAGCAAAAAAGATAAAGGCCATTGTAGTAAGTGGCGAAAAATCCATAAAACCAAAGGATGAAAACGGATTTCATGATTTAGTTAAGTCACTTCAAGAAAAATTAAAGAAAGAGCCCTTAGTCAATGTGCTCAGCCAATTTGGCTCTGTTCATCTTTTTAATCTGATTAATCAACAGATTGGCATGGGAAGGGCTTACAATGGACTTTCTACCACATTCCCAGAAAACAAAGATATTTCACCTGAAATACTGAAGGAAAAATACTATACAGGGAAGGCAGGTTGTTTCTCCTGCCCTGTGGCCTGCCAGCATAGATACAAAACTGGGGAGGTAAAAGGTGAAGGTCCAGAATACACCATTTTGGCTAGTTTTGGCCCTGTGGTGGGAATAAAGAATGTAGAAACAGTCCTTTATATAAATGACCTTATAAATAGCTATGGCCTGGATGCCAGTTCAACTGCAAACCTTATTGCTTGGGCCATTGAATTATTCAAAAAAGGCTTAATAGATGAAAATGTTACCAATGGCCTAAAACTTGATTGGGGAGATGAAAAGACCATTATAGAGTTAATCCATCAGATTGCTCATCGAGATGGATTTGGCAATCTTTTAGCAGAGGGTGCAAAGGCAGCAGTAAACAAACTAGGTGAAGAAACAGCCAAGTATCTTATCTGGACAAAATATCTGCCCCAATCAGACCCTGTAGATTTAAGATACCTCCCTGCCTATGCCTTAGGAAATGCGGTGGCCTCAAGGGGCTCTGACCACTTAAGAAGTCGGCCTACCTGGGAGGCCTATGGTCTTTCTGAAGACCAATTAAAGGCCATTTATGGTGGTTTTGTCTCTGCAAACCCCCGTAGTTGTGAAGGAAAAGGCAGGGTTATCTGGTGGTGGGAGACCTATCTTTCCCTCTTTGATGCCTTGGGTTTGTGTAAACTTATTGCCTTTCATTGCAGACCTGGTCTGCTGGATTTCCAATTTTTCTCTGAGTTAATTCAGCACAGCACGGGCCTTAATTTAACACCTGAAGAAATTTTTGAAGTAGGGGAAAGAATCGTAACTTTGGAACGGATGTTTATTGTACGCGAGGGAATAAGAAGAAAAGACGACTCTCCACCTCAAAGGTATTTTGAATCATTAAACGATTTAAGGCTAGACAGAGAAAAATTTGAGCAAATGCTGGATGAATATTATCAGCTCCGTGGTTTTGATAAAGAAGGTAAGCCATTGGAAGAAACCATAAAGCGTTTGGGGTTGAAATAATGAAGGTGGCTGTTATTGGTGCTGGGGCAATAGGGAGTTTGGTAGCTGGCTATCTTAGCAAAGAGGGAATTGATGTAACCTTAATTGGTAGAAGAAAGGATGTTTTAGCCATTAAAGAAAATGGGCTTGTAATAGAAGGAGTAAGAGGCAGAATAGTTATTCCAATTGATGATATTAAAGACAAAATTGAGAATAATGCAGATTTTATTATTCTAGCCGTTAAGACACAAGACATTCCTTTTATCTTAAATGATATTTCTCCAAATATGCCTATTCTTACCGTGCAGAATGGGCTAAGGGCAGAAGAGATGCTCTTAGCGTCTATCCCAAAGGAAAACATTATCAGCAGCATTGTTATGTTTGGGGCTACATACCTTGAGCCAGGTAAAATTTTACATAACTTTGAGGGAGATTGGATTATTGGTAGGGCATTTGTTGAAAATGATACAGAGGTGGAAAAAATAGCAAGTCTTTTGAATAAGGTATTTTCTGTCCATATCACAGAAGAAATAAGGGAGATGAAATGGCTAAAATTATTTTTAAACCTAAATAACTGCCTTCCTGCCTTAATGGGTAAGAGCATGCAGGAGACATTTTCTGACTTAGAGATTTGCAAATTAAGCATTGAGCTTCTTAAAGAGGCATTGATGGTAATTAATAAGGCACAAATCAGATTAAAGTCCTTACCAGATTTCCCTTTAGAAAGGCTTTATGCATTAACAAATATGCCGCTAGAAGAGGCAGCAAAAATATTCTCAAGCATTATGACAAATCTCAGTGAAGAACCACTTTATGGCTCAATTCTTCAAAGCATAAAGAGGGGCAGGCCTTCAGAGATTGATTATATCAATGGAGAAATAGCTTCTTTGAGTGAAAAGATAGGAATAGACGCACCTTTAAACAAAAAGGTAGTGGAAATGGTGCATGCAGTAGAAAAAAGAGGTGATTTTTTTGAGTCAGAAGAGATTTTAGATGAATTTAGGAGGTAAAGATGGAATTAAAATTCCCACGTTTTTTGGTTACGGTAAGCAAGGTAAGAGGAAAATGCTATCAAGGCTACAAAGAAGGAGACAAATTTATCTTTGAAGATTTCACCAAGACCCCTGAAGGTTTTTGTCAGGGGGCAGCCACTGCACTTTTCCCCTGTCTTTATGCCTTGACCTTTGGGGCAGAGTTCCCTTTTGAAGAAAATCCTCGTTCTATTCATACCAGCTGTCCAGATGGAGGAAGAATTGAGTTTTTTACCCAAGTGCTAACCGATTCAGGGAAGATAGAAATAAAGAAAAAGGAGAAACAAAGCGGACCCAACCCAAAGAAAATGATTATCAGCGTGGAGGAAGTAACTGGTAAATGTTTTTATGGTTATAAAGTAGGAGATGAGATTGAAGTAATTGGGCTGAAAACCCCAAAAGATTTTTGTGGAGCCGCCTACAATGTCCTTTTCCCTGTGCTTTTTGCCTTAAATTTTGGGGCAAAATACCCGTTTGAGGATGAAAATGCTAATTCCAGGGTGACCTGCCCTGATAATGCAAACATCAGGTTTAAAGTAAGGAGGGTAGAATAAAGTATGAAAAAACGGGTAGTTGTTACAGGCATAGGTGTCCTTTCTCCCAACGGTATTGGTAAAGAGGCGTTCTTTGAAGGTATGATTTCAGGCAAATCAGGGGTAAGAAAAGTAACTGATTTTGATGTATCTCCATTTCGCTCCCAGATAGCAGCTCAGATAACTGATTTTAATCCATATGCCTTTGGCCTTACCAAAGAAGAAGTAGAGAGGATGGACCGCTATGTGCAGTTTGCCATTGCGGGGACAGAGATGGCCATAGAAGATGCCAAGCTTTTTTTAGATAAAGAACAAAAGGATAGAGTGGGTGTTTGTTTAGCCAACGCCATCTGTGGCACAAAATATATGGAAGAAGAGTTCGTCAGGGTAACAAATGGGGGAAAGGAACCAATTGATCCTAGAAAAGCAAGACCTTATCTCTATGATGCCTCTATGTTTAATACCCCTTCTAGTGAAATAAGCGCACGCTATCAACTAAAAGGTATTTGCACCACTGTTTCCACTGGTTGCACCGCTGGCACAGATGCGGTGGGTTTTGCTTATGAAGCTATCCAAAATAGTGAGGCAGACATTATGATTACCGGTGCATCCGAAGCACCTCTTTGTCCTATCACCTTTGCTGCCTTTGATGTCTTGAAGGTCATTTCTTCTAGAAATGAAGAACCTGAGAAGGCATCAAGACCCTTTGATAAAGAAAGAGATGGATTTGTGCTTTCCGAAGGTTGTGGCATTTTAATATTAGAAGAATTAAACCATGCCTTAAAGAGAGGTGCTCATATCTATTGTGAAATCACTGGTTTTGGCACCTGTTGTAATGCCTATCATATGACAGATCTGCCAGCAGATGGCGAAAGCATGGTGGCATCTATAAATTTTGCCTTAAAAGATGCACAATTACCGCCTGAATCAATAGGCTATATAAACGCCCATGGCAGCTCCACCAAACAAAATGATATATTTGAAACCAATGCCTATAAAAAAGTCTTTGGTAATAAAGCCTATGATATCCCTATCAGTTCTCTCAAGTCTATGATTGGTCATCCTTTAGCTGCTGCCAACAGCATAGAACTGGTAGCCAGTGTTTTAATCTTTGAAAGAGATATTTTGCCACCTACCATAAATCAAGAAGTATCTGACCCAGTGTGTGATTTGGACTATATTGCCAATAAGGCAAGGGAAAAACGAGTTGATCACATCCTTAAAACCAGTAGTGGTTTTGCTGGTGTTCATTCCTCTATGATATTGAGTAGGTGGAATTCACCATGAAAAACATAGCTGTTACTGGGATAGGAATAGTTGCCTCTCCTGGGGTATCTAAAGAAGAATTCTGGCAAAATATCAAAGCAGGGAAGTCTTTTATTTCCCCTATTACTAGGTTTGATGCCTCAAACTACCTTTCGCAAGTAGCAGGTCAAATCGAAAATCTAAACACAAATCATCTTCCTCGCCGCCTTTTAAAAAAGATGGATAGATTTTCGGTGATGGCCTTAACAGCTACTGAGGAGGCCTTAAAAGACGCCTTTTTAGATTTGACCCAGGAAGATCCCTATAAGATAGGTATTTTTACAGGAAATGCCCTAGGAGGATGGCTCTATGCAGAGACAGAACTCCGTGATCTCTATGTAGAAGGCAGAGAAGGGGTGAGTCCATATCTGGCCAGTGCCTGGTTCCCAGCCGCCCCTCAGGGTCAGATTTCTATTTATTACGGCATAAAGGGATATAGCAAAACAGTAGTGGCAGACAAGGCCAGCGCTTTAATGGCCATTGGCTATGCAGCTCAAGTAATTGGACACAAAAAAATAGATGTTGCTTTAGCTGGGGGTACTGAGGCCCCAGTCACTCCTTATGCCCTGCTTTGCTGCAGCACAGAGGGTTCTATTTCAAGAAGGCCTTATCGACCCTTTGATAAAGAAAGAAATGGGTTTGTTATTGGTGAAGGGGCAGGAATTTTGGTTTTAGAAGATGTAGAACATGCCTTAAAAAGAGGAATAAATATCTATGGATTCATTAAAGGCTATGGAAGCTTTTGTGATGGTGTGGATCGCATCATGCCCGATCCAAATGGAAAGGGATTGGCCAAGGCAATAAAGGCTGCTTTAGATACGGCTGGTTATGAACCTGAAGAGATTGATTATATATGTGCTGATGGAGTAGGAACAAAATGGGGAGATATCAGTGAGACCAGGGCTATAAAAGAGGTATTTGGTAGCTACGCCAAAAAGATACCGGTGAGTGCACCAAAGTCCATGTTTGGGCATCTGCTGGGAGCTTCTGGTGCAGTTGACCTCATTATTACCTTTTTGGCCATGCAAGATGGCGTTATTCCTCCAACCATAAATTATCAAACACAAGACCCTGAATGTGATTTAGATTATGTGCCAAATAAATGCAGGCTAAAAGAGGTTAAGAAGGCCCTTGTTATCTCTCGTGGCCGAGGGGGCATAAATGCCGTTTTGGCGGTAGAAAGGAGGTGAAACAATGGAAAATATTGAAAAAAGAATAAAGGAATTATTTGTTAAACTATTTGATATGAAACCAGAAGAGGTAACTTTAAAAGCAAATCTGAATGATGATTTGGGGATGGATTCAACTGAGATGGTGGAATTGATAGTGGCCTTAGAAAAGGAATTCAAGATTGGGATTGAAGATGGTGAGATTACCAATAAACATTGTGTAAGTGATGTGGTAAGGATTGTAGAAGATAAGCTTAAGCAATGAGGATTATAGACTTAAGTCTCCCTATAGATGACAATGTTTTTGAACCCATTCCCGTAGAGATAAAAAGATGGGAACATAAAAGGGGTGGGGATTGGTTTGGTTTAAGGTGGGCTTTGTCAAAGAGGATGAGGGGAATTTTAAATTATATTACAGGAAGGGAGAGAATCACACACCGCTCCTTTAAAGATGGAAACTTTTTGGCCCTAGAACAAGTCAAAGCCACGGTGCACACAGGCACCCATCTTGATGCCCCACATCATTTTGGACCTTGTTCTCAAGGGAAAAGGGCAAAGAAAATAGAAGAAATCCCTTTAGAGTGGTGTTATAGCAACGCTGTGGTCTTAGATGTTTCTCATAAAAGACCAGGAGAGTTTATTACCAAAGAAGATATACAAGAGGCACTTAAAAAAATAAAATACCAGATAAAACCCTTTGATATTGTACTCATCCGTACTGGGGCAGATAGATTCTGGGGGACAAAGAAATACTTTTCCCACTTTCCAGGAATGAGTGAAGAGGCAGTGGCTTATATTGTGGGGTTTAAGGTAAAGATTATTGGGATTGATACCTTTAGTTTTGACCGTCCCTTTCCCGCTATGATTAAAGATTTTTTTAAGACAAAGGACAATAGCTATCTCTGGCCTGCCCATTTTTATGGGAGAAAAAAGGAGTATTGCCATATAGAAAGGCTGACCAATCTGGATAAAATTCCCAAACCTTATGGATTTAAAGTGGCTTGCTTTCCCATAAAGATAAAAAATGCAAGTGCGGCCTGGATAAGGGCGGTAGCCATTATTGAATAAAAGGAGGAAAAAAATGGGACACACAGTAAATTCTATTTTAATCGAGGCACCTTATGATTTGGTGTTTGACATTTCAAACGATATTGAAAGGTGGACAGAGCTATTTGGGGGCGAATATAAAGAGGCAAAGATATTAAACAGAGAAGGAAATAAGATAACATTTCAATTAACTACTAATGAAGGCATGTCTTGGCAATCCTTTCGCCTTCTATTTAAGGATTATTACTTTACTTATGCCCAAAGGGTAGAACCCATGTTCCCTTTTAAATACATGAAGATCATTTGGCTCTATACTCCTTTACCTGAGGGAATACTTATGACCTGGATTCAGGATTTTTCTATGGCAGAAGAGGCAAAATTTACAGATGAGCAGGTGGAAGGTTTTATCAATAAACACTCCAGAGAAAACTTAAAGATATTTAAAGAAGTAATAGAAAAAGAGGCAAAGAAATGAATGAATTAAATGGGAAAACGACCATTATTACAGGAGCCAGTGGTGGAATTGGCAAAGCCATCGCAAAGGCATTGGCCAGAGAAGGGATGAATCTGGTGATTGCTGCCCGTGGGAAAGAAGTGCTTGAGGAAACAGCAAAGGAATTTACTTTAAAATATAAAGTAAAAGTACTGCCTGTGCCCTGTGATGTAACAAAACAGGCTGATTTAGAAAATTTAGTAAATATTGCAATTAAAGAGTTTAAAAAAATAGATGCCTTAATCAATAGTGCCGGTATCAGCAGTCAATATCCCTTTCAAGAACAACCATTAGAAGACATCCCAAGGCTTGTGTATACCAATTATTTTGGCCCGGTAATGCTTACACGTTTAATCATTAATCACTTTATAGAGAATAAAGGTGGGGCCATTATAAACATTGTTTCTGGCTCCACCTTAGTAGATCCCCCACCAAGGAACTTTATTGTCTATACCTCGCTTAAACAGGCATTAAGGGCTTTTGGAAAGGGACTTTTTTGGGAATTGAGAGATTTTGGCATAAAGGTAACCTCTATCATGCCTGGGGTCACAGATACAGCCTTAACCCATAAGTTAAAAAACATTTCTGGAGATAAGTCACGTCTTATGGGCACAAAGGCCATAGAGGATGCCATAAGGTTTGCCCTTACTGTGCCACCAAATGTCTGTCCTCTGGAGATTTCAGTGATTAATCAACGTACACCTTGGACAAGACCTGTCATTCCATATAAGCAGGAGCATCCTCAAAAATGATCTTTGATGCCCACACCCACTGGCTACCCAAAAAGATCATTGAAAATGCCCATTTTTTCTCTCCTGTTTGGGGAGATATTAAAAGACAGCTAGAGGTAATGGATGAACTTAAAGTTGATAAAGCACTGCTTGTTTATCCTACTACTGACGCTCACAAAAGGATGGAATTAAAAGAAGTTGTGAGGATTTATAACAATTCCATTGCTGAAATCATAAATAAATACCCCCAAAGATTTGTGGGAGCAGCTATCTTACCCATAGATGATGCAAAAGGAATGGTGAAGGAATTTGAAGACATTAAAAAAATGGGATTTAAGGCTATTTCTCTAGCCACAAGCTTTGAAGGTATCTATTTAGACCATGAAAGATTTTATCCTCTTTATGAAAAAGCAGAAATATCAAATATGCCTATTTTTGTTCATCCTCAAATTATAGCACCTATAGGTTATGAAAGAATAAAAGACCCCTTACTTACCCCTGTAATTGAATTTGTGTTTGATACCACAATGTGTATTGGGAAATTGATAGGAGCAGGCATATTCAATAAATTTGAAAATTTAAAATTTATCTTTGCCCATTTAGGAGGGGTAATGCCCTTTATCAAAGAGAGGTTTGATGGCATATATAAAATGCTTAGAAAGAGAAATATAGTTAAAGACCTCTTTGCTATGCCTAGTGAATGTTTAAAACAGATATATGTAGATACAAGCGGAGCTACATCTTATTCTGCCCTTATGTGCACCATCGAAATGGTAGGAGCAGACCATATTTTATGGGGGAGCGATTACCCAGGCAATCCTGATATACCTAATTCAATTAAGGTCATAGAGGAGTTAAAGATCTCTGAAGAAGAAAAGAAAAAGATACTCGGTGAAAATATAGAAAGATTGTTAAGATGAAGAAACAGAGAGAAGTCCTGCCCCCAGGTGGTAGTCCTCATAGGGATCAAACCTACAAAATACAGTTGACAAAGAAGGTATTCCTATGATAACTCCCAAAATCCCTGATTGATTTTTGGACAAAGCCATTTTATAACACTTCCTCTAACTCCCTGTGTATCTCTTGACTTGGCTTTTATCCTTGGCTTATTTTTCAGAAAATATAAAAACAGCTATGAAGGAAATAGATGAGATTATTAAGTGTATAAATTGAAGGTTAGACCCCAATTCCCCTCTTTATATCAAAAAGAAACTAAAATCATCTTGTCCTTTAATATCAATGAGTTACATTTCCAGTTTCTTAGGAGGATTTTTTCAATTTTGGATAACTCGCAATAAATTGATTGGTCACCTCCTTTGGAGGGGACAAATTTTTACAGTAATCTTCTGCCGCAATTATTTTGCTTGCCAGTTGGGTATTTGTTAACGATTCACTTTTAATCTTTTCGAATGCTTTCAAAATTTTATTAATAAACGATATTCCATCTAACTTTATCACTAAACGGTTGTGTTTCTCCAAAGCCAATGGCGGCAGATCCTTGCCTTGTTTTGAGATAACCAAATGCAGATCAAAAGGATAACCATCTTTACGCGGCGCAAATCCATGCACCAATATATGTCTTAAGTAATCTGATAATATTTTCGATATCAATTTATATTGATCTCTGTTTGGGAAATATTGTTCAATAAACCGATTTATGTATCCTCCTACATCTGGTGTTCTGTTTCGGGCTTTTTTATCCAAATCCAAGTCGGCACCACAAACGTATCTACCGAGAGTTTCACATCCAATGAGCCCTACCAAGAATAATGTATAGTTCAATGCCCCTAAACCGCTATTTTGTTCTCTCGGAGTCGATGCGCAAACCTTTAATGATCTCAAGTCTGCTATAAGTGTACCTTCAAGATGTTCAAGAATCTTCGATACGCGCCTACTCTTTTTATTCTTCTTGGCATTCATGTTTTTAATCCTAACGACTAAGCTCACCTGCCGCTATGGAGCGCCCACCTGCAGCAGGCAGTCCAGCGGAATAGCGGTCAGCTTAAGCGACTTGTTCGGACTTTTTTTCTAAAGGAATAACCATTTCTTGATATGAAAATTCACGTAATCCTGCTTTAGCTTTTGCATGTTCAATGGTCATATTTACGAGATTACCGTTTTGATCCAAATCAATATAAATGTCCTCACTAATCTCCTTTGTTTCATAGACTTCTTTATCAGTAAATTCTATTAAAGCCGTATCAGTGTCTGGAAAATATTTAACTTTCATCTTTCAATCCTCCTTAAAAGACCTATCAAAAAAAGCATTATGTACCGTCTCACCATCTTCCAATAAAATTACTCTAAGATATTTATCCACTTCTGAAATCTTTGCCCATTTTCTAATCCTTCCGTCAGACTGAATAACTACCTTTTGAGGATTTTCTATCACATACTTTATCCATTCTTCTTTGATCTTTGCTCGATCCGGTCTTTTCTTAGTATATTTAAAGTATTGAGTTGTTTTCACTATAATAATCTTTCATAAAATCTCTTTGTTATTTTTTTGAAATAAATTCTTTTATCTTTATAGAGTGAACTACATATTCTACTGCCTAAAAGGCATATTACTATCCCTCATAATCTCTGTCAATGAAAACCCTTAATCAATCTATCTTTTTTTCTTAAAATTTGTCAAAGATTGTCCTGGCCCTTTTAACTTCCTGAAGGCTTCAGCGGACAGCAACACCCCGGTTGCGTAAGTAGTCCTTCAAGTCACCAATTTTAATGATCCCAAAATGGAACACAGACGCGGCAAGTAAG
>Ga0190304_1000742_pt1 | contig 15203 bp, 19 predicted proteins | sample 48700712_MG_FD_161670 | JGI IMG/M metagenome (GOLD analysis project Ga0190304, IMG submission 161670) | Hydrothermal vent sediment bacterial communities from Southern Trench, Guaymas Basin, Mexico - 4870-07-1--2_MG | ecosystem: Environmental > Aquatic > Marine > Hydrothermal vents > Sediment ... | reverse complement strand
GCGTCCTCGAAGTCCTCCAGAAACTCTTAAACATCAACATAGACTACGCTAGACTGGACAAGCAGATAGCCAAAGCCGAAAAAATCGTGGAAAAAATACGGAAAATCGAAGAAGAAAGGGTTAAACATATCGAAAAAGTTCAGAAAGAAGGCAAAGACCGAATCACCTACATATCATAATTCCCGCTTCAAAACCTCCACAATCTTCTCTGCAGCATCACCATTCCCGTAAGGCGAAACCATCGGAAGCACACAATCATCATTATCTAACTCTTCAACCATAGCCTCCAAAATGCCTTCTTTTTCCACACCCACCACTCTGGCAAATCCCAACTCAACGGCTTCCGGACGCTCAGTCGACACGCGGGTAACCAAAACACGTTTTCTAATCGGCGGCGCAGTAGCCTCTTCTTGGATTCCGCCGGAGTCCGTAACAATAAATCTCGAATGCTTCGCCAAGACAAGAAAGTCGAAATAGCCCAACGGAGGCAAAACCTGAACATTCTTCGAACCCAAAAGCTTCCTCCATAACCCGAAACTTTCCAATCTCTTCCGAGTTCTAGGATGAACCGGATAAACCACCGGAAGAGGCGCCTCAACAAAAGCCTCAACGAAACCCTTCAAAACCCGCGGGTCATCCACGTTCTCAGCCCTATGCGCCGTAACCAAAACAAACTCATCAAAGCTAACCCGCTCCAAAACACGTGACTTTTCCAAAGCAACGGGCAAATGCTGAACAACCGCGTCAATAACAGTGTTCCCAACAACGAATACACGTCCCCAAACACTTTCACACTTCAAATTCCCCTCAGCAGCCTCACTAGGCGCGAAAAGAAAAGCTGAAACATGATCAGTCAAACGGCGATTATGCTCCTCAAGCATACGCAAATCAAAACTACGAAGCCCAGCCTCCACATGCCCAACTCTCACACCGAGCTTAACCGCAGCCAAAGCCGCAGCCAAAACACCATTCGTATCACCCTCAACAAGAACAACACCCGGCTTGGCATGCTTCAAAACTCTCTCAACAAAAACCATCATCCAAGCCGTCTGCAAACTATGTGAACGTCCACGAATTCTAAAACTGTAAGCTGGCTCCGGAAGACCTAATTCTTTAATGAAAAGTTCCGACATCTCGAAATCATAATGCTGCCCACAATGAACAAACGTGAACGAAAAAGAATTCCTCTCTAATGCTTTAACCAGAGGAGCCATTTTAACGATCTCAGGACGAGTACCAACAATTGTCATGACAAGAGAAGATGTGCCCATTACTCCAACTCTCTGTTTTATTTTTGAACTTTTACTTTTATCTTTTATTTATTGCGAGATTGGATCAAAAGCTTGTAAGTTACGATTGTCTTTACAAAGTAGTTATGCGCGTTGGTAATACGGGAGTCCCCTCACGCTTTTGTTATTTTGACTAAAGGATGTTTAGCCATTTTACTTTAATGCCTTTTATAGTTTTGAAGTGATCATCGTCTGTGACTACTACACCTTTAGTGTGAATGAGGGCTGTGGCAGCTATTGTAGCATCTGCTATAGGAATTTTGGGTGTATTCAGAGTTATTTTTCCGGCAAGTTCGGCTATGTTCTCTGTTACTGGAATTATTTTTATTTTTGAGCTTTTAGCTGAGGCGATTCTTATTTTTATGGCGTCTGTTCCGAGAATTCTTCCCAGGGTGTTGTAAAGTTCTGTGATGGTTATTGTTGATGAAGCTGCTTTAATTTGTCCTTTGGATATTTTTTGGATGACACGTTTACTCCAATCGGCTATTTTTCTACTTTCAGGGTTGTAATATGAAAAGTAAAATCTGGTGTCTAAGATGACCTTTAACGCCATTTCTCTCGTACTCGGTCTAGCGATTTTTTCAGTTCTTTCGTGTCATATTTTCCAGTGTCAATTCCAGCTTGTTCCTCTAGGCGCATGACAGGCCTGAGAAAAATGCCCCTTTCAGCATCTTCGATCAACACCTTTGTTCCTTCGTTTATCCCATACTTCCTTCTATACTTCACTGGAATTGTAACTTGGCCTTTCCTCGTCACCGTAACCTCTTCCAATTCCGTCACCGTAGTACTTTCTGTGAAAGGTAGTACTTAAAATTTTTGTACTACCAAAAGTTTCTTCCGATGTTTTCCAGTTTTAGTCGTTCACACTTCATCCGGCTATTTATAGGGTATATAATTGAATTCTTGAAAAGCAGGCAGGTTAGGGAAGCTACTATAACTCCTCAGAACATTTTAGGCTGTAACAAATCCTCAAATACTGAAGAATTGATTTCGTCAAGGCCAAACTCTGTATTGTAGGTTGACGATATAAATTTGGGATGCATACATTTTTAATTTGATTGAGTTTTATGTTATGTGCAGGCGTACGATTCAAAAAGGTGATGTTTGATTGGTTGATAGGGTTTTGGTTACTGGTGGGGCGGGTTTTATTGGTAGCCATTTAGTTGATAGGTTGATGGGTGAAGGGTTTGAGGTTGTTGTTTTGGATGATTTTTCTAGTGGTAAGGGTGAGAATTTAAATCAGCATTTTGGTAAGGCTAATTTTTGTTTGGTTGAAGGTGATGTTCGGAATAAGGCTGATGTTAGGAAGGCTTTAAAAGGTGTGGATGTTGTTTTCCATCTCGCTGCTATTGTGAGTGTTGATTTTTCCGTGAAGAACCCCCTTCTGGTTAACGAGGTGAATGTTGATGGGACTTTGAATGTTTTAAGGGAAAGCTTGAAAGCGGGTGTTAAACGGTTTGTTTATGCTTCTTCTTGTGCTGTTTATGGTGAACCTGTCCATCTGCCCATTAATGAGGAGCACCCAGCTAAGCCCTTGTCTCCTTATGGCGTTTCGAAGCTTGCTGCTGAGCATTATTGTAGGGTTTTTCATGAGGTTTACGGACTTGAGACTGTTTGTTTGAGGTTCTTTAATGTTTATGGATCTAGGCAAGTGATTGGACCGTATAGTGGGGTGGTAATGAATTTCATTGATAGGTTGAAGTGTGGAAAGCAGCCGATTATTTATGGGGATGGCGAGCAAACTAGAGATTTTGTTTTTGTTAAGGATGTTGCGGATGCTTGTGCAGGTGCGATGCGTTGCGAAGATTGTGTTGGTGAAGTTATTAACGTTGGTTCCGGTATGGAAACGTCCATTAATGAGCTTGCTAATGTTTTGGTTGGGCTTTTTGGCTTGCGTGATGTTACGCCTGTTTATGCTGAGCCGAAGGCTGGTGATATTAGGCGAAGCTGTGCGGATTTGAGTAAGGCTGAAAGATTGCTTGGTTATAAACCATCAAAATCTTTGGTGGAAGGATTAGCCACGTTGCTTAAAGAGTTAGGAGTGAAGCGTCATAAGGATTAACAGTCAATAGTTATGCCTTGGATGTTTTTTCCGTTCTAGGAGCCATCCGTATATTGTTAATGGTCTGATGCGTAGTATTGCGTGTCCTATGGTTTTTACTAGGCTTATTCCGAGGGTGTATCTTCCTCTACCGCTGTTTATTTGGCCATTAATGATTTTTTTCAGGGTTATGCGTCTTATGTGGTAAACTTTGATTTTTGATGTGCCTATGCTTTTGTATCCCTTTTCTGCAAATCGGAGATCTATGTCGGTGTCGGGGGGTAACACGTCTCTGAATCCGTTTATTTCGTCTAGTGCTTTTTTCAGTATTATTCTTGCTGCTCCGCGTGGAGCTTTGCCCAAGGGTGCAAATTTGCTTGTTTTTTCCCATGCATTTATTAGTCTGTTTAGGAACGTGTCGGGATATGTTACTATTTCTGCAGCAACTGAAACTGTTTGGTCTTTGATTTGCGGGATTAATTCTTTGAAAAAGTTTGGTGGAACCATTATGTCTGCGTCAACTATGCTTACATAAACGCCTTTAGCGTTTGCGTATCCAGTTTGTAAGGCTTCGGAATAGCTGTTTTCCCAGTGTCTCCATGTTTTTTCGATAATTTTAACTGGATACTTTTTGGCCTTTTCTACTGTTTTGTCTGTGCATCTATCTGCTACAAAGATTATTTCGCTTGAGAAGTTGTTAAGAGCTTTTATTAGGCTGGGAAGGGATTTGTCTACGTATTTTTCTTCGTTATGGGCGCAGACTATTACTGAGATTAGTGGGCGTTGTTGTTTTGCCATGGTTTTCACAGGCAATCAAGTCGTGATGAATTGACTGGAGGCGAAATATAAATGAAGGTTGAAACCGCTAAAAAAGATTACGTTAAGAACGAATGAGTGTTAGGTGTGAAGTTAATGTTTTTAAGGGTTGATATAGACTTTCCTATCCGAGACAGACTCAGAATTACCTAAATATTTTGCTTGGTTAAGGTTTAAGAATTATTTGGAAGATTTGAAGATTCTGTGTAGTTGTTGAATAGGTATAACGCTACTGCTAGTGGTTTCCTACGATTTTGGTCATTCCAGATAGGGAATTATTGGATTTGTTGGATGAAGGCTGGGCATGATATAGGTTGCTAGGTTATATGGCGTGAAAGTGAGATCGAGAAATTGGAAGAGGAACTTGGCAGGGAAATCAGGTTCTATGCGATTCATGGCGCAGGAACACTAGTTAACAAAATAATCTGGCGTAGATTTCACCCACCTTCCATAAGATCTGGAGGAAGCCTAAGCGTCAGGGGTGATATAAACTTTGACAAACTTTGCTATAGGTATCCCCCTTCTGAGATTCTGAAGATGTTTAAGAAATTAAGCCGAAAACCACGGTTGTTACCCATCCAACATACGTGAATCGCCGATCTATGTTATCCCAAGAAAGGACCGACATTGGAAACATTTTCTTTCCTATTAAAAAGCGAGATATATTTCGAAAAGATCAGAATTAATAATATTAAATGAATGTAGAATTTGAGAGACACTTATCCAACTATTTCTCCTTATCGTCAGTGCAAACTATCACTGATATTAAAGTTTCGTTGATTTTCTGTTTTCCTTTATTCTATGAATCTTTTATTGAGTATAAAGATGTTTGTAGAAAAGGTTTTATCGTTTTATCAAGCACTTGTCTTAGGGAAATCCCTTGAAGGTGTTAATGCCTTTCTGGTACTTGTATAGTTTTCCTCGATACTTACCTGAATTAATGACTATCTCTAAAAAGTTGGAAAAGTTTTACATAGTGTATTTTGAAGGCGTTCCGCAAGAAAAGTGGGCTTCTCATTTTGTGTTCAGAAAAGTACGATTGCCGTTTGCGTTTGTGAAAAGCAAGGTGATACGGTTCTTTTTGTCGAAGGGAAGCTTCTATTCTCAGCTTAAGAGTGTGGATGTTGATTTGATTTATAATATGGGTGGGACTTGGGAACAGGAAGCCTCAAGGTCTCTGTCGAAAAAGATGGGTGTTCCATATATTGTAAGGTTGAGGGGTGATTTAAAAGAGGTTAGGAAAGCCGTTGGGGTTAATTCTGTGAAGAGGAGGATACTGGATTATTTAGATGTGAGGAGTCTGAAGCAAGCGGATTTGGTTATTCCTATATCTAAGGCTTTGGCTGAGAAGGTTAAGCTGTGGGGTGTAGAAGAAGCAAAGGTGGCGTCACCCGTGCCTGGTGGTGTTGATACGGATATGTTTAGGCCTATGAAAGTTGAACGTTCAAGTGATTTTACTGTTGCTTATGCTGGGCGGTTGAGTTTGGAAAAGGGTGTTTTACGTTTGTTGAAGATAACAAGGAAGTTAAATGATGTACATTTCATAGTTGCTGGATCTAAGGAAGTTGATGTTTCCTTTCCAAGCAATGTGGATTACCTTGGATGGTTACAGTTTTCTGAGATGCCAAGCTTCTATAACAAAGCTGACCTTGTTATCCTTCCAAGCTTCACCGAAGGCTTCCCATGCGTCATTCTTGAAGCTTACGCTTGCGGAAAACCAGTTTTAGCTACACCTGAAGCTTTTCCAGAAGAGTTGAAAGTTTTTGGTTCAGTGACTAATATTGAAGAGTTTCCATCAGAGATAAATCGTTTGAGAAATGCCAACTTGAAGGCTGTAGGTAGAGATGCGCGACAGTATGTTAAAGAACATTTCACTTGGGATAGATTCGGAAAATTAATAGTTAGGCTTCTAGAAAAAGTTGTCTCCAATTCCAATTTAAGTTAATTGCCCCATCATCTCTATAATATACCCAATTTTTTACGGGCGTTCTCCAATTCTTACCATATCTGTACTCTAAGTATTTTTCAGTTTTAGAGGGGACATTGAACTTCATTCCATAAAATCGGATAGTTGACAACTCTTCAAAATAATGTTTGGGAACGACCATTGGTATTATACATCCACACTTGCCTAATACTAGCCACAGCTTGTTCGCTAAGAATCGCCTCAATTCCAATGGCAGCACGGACATAAAAAACTACTTCGCCGTGACTTCGTCGATATGCGGGGAGTTAATGCGGCTATGCCCCAATGTATTAGTTTTTCAACTTCTCTTCTTGGCACAACCCATATTCCCCAGGCATAATCATCACTCTTACGATATATGGTAATGTTTAAGGAAAAACCTCTCTTCCGTATACCTATCTCTATCTTGTTCTCCGTCACGCTGGCTCTGAACCCTTTGTTCTTAAGCTCAGAGAAAATAGAGATTATTTGATCTACATTTCCGTACCATGTTCCTAAATCAATGTCACTATCCCATTCGATAATTTTTCCATTTCGGACAGCACCAAGCAGCGTTCCGAAATCGAGCCAGTAATTGATGTTGTTTTTGTCTAAAACATTTTTTATCTCTCTTAAATTTTCTACCGCAACTCGTTCTTTCATTTCCAACACTTCATCTGCGGGTCTCAACAGAAATAAAAGAGACATCGATGTTAGAAATATATTTCGCTTGACGCTCGATTTCCCGCTTCGATACGTTTTCGCAGTACAAGCATTGCACAACGATATAAATTATTAAAATAAACTTATAATGCTTTTAAGTAATTCTAAGCTGATGGTGAGGATGGTAACGATAGAAGAGATAAAAAGGCTTGGACAGCAAAGTGCTAAAGAACACATTGAAGAAGAGAAGAGAAATTTTCCATATGTGGGTTATGTTCTGAGAAAAATTTCACCCTACTTCACAAAATTCTTTATAGACTACAATGTCACAGCAAACCAGGTGAGTGCCCTATCGATTATCACTGGAATAGCCGCGAACACAACTTTCATCTTTGGCGACTATTGCCTTATGCTTCTCGGATGCTTCCTATACCAACTTTGGAACATTTTTGATCTGGTGGACGGGGAGATAGCAAGAGTAACTGACGTAAAAACTGCGGGAGGAAAATACCTAGAAACAATAAATGAATCCATAACGGAATGTGGTTTTATATTATGCCTAGGAATGGGTCTATCCAAAATGCTCAACGATAAAGCATTCGTCTTCTGGGGGCTATTCTTTGCCTTGTGTTACGCATTGTTATATGGCTTTGCAAGGACAAGAGACATGATGATGGAAAGATTCCAAACAAAAGAGAGAAAAAGCCTAGAGGTTCAAAGGAGGTCATTTGTCAAGAGGCTATACAAAAAGGTGAGGCTTTTATTCGTTACAGCTAATGGATACATGATTTTGACGGTTATTGTGATTTTTCAGTGGTTCCTTATGAAAGAGTCATACATGACTTTCCAAGGGCTGAAACTTAATCCTTTATCAACATACTTCTTTTTGTATGGATTATTATGGGTTGTTAGAATGACTGTTTCAGCGGTGACGAACTACGAATATCTTACAAAACATGAAACGGTTCAAATTAGATGAGTGAATTCTTCAGACAAAATCGTATTCGCTATCCCCTCGCACGGTGTTGTAAGACTTTGTGAGAAACTTAAAGACTTTCAAGTAGTAGGTAAAAAGCTCTGGCTGAGTGATAAAAGGTATGGATACCAGTTCAAGGCGGACTGTTTCTCAAATACTTCAAGACAAATTGAAAATGGCAAGGATGAAATAACGTGCGCTAGGCAACTTCGTGTGTAAAAAGTTATTGGCAAACTTGGCAATGATTGGAGCAAAACCTGAACCACACATATATCGGCGCGGCTAAACATGAAAGAATTCAGCCGATACTGCAAGAGATGTGAGAAACAGAAGAGGTGGATTGAAATAGCTAAAATTTCCCTAGATATTGTATGCGCACTATTCCGGAAGTAGCTGCTACGCGCAACATTCAACTATGTTCTCCACAACATTCCAAGTGGCATCCTTAATACACTCACTAGACCAACGCTCAGAAGCCTCGCAATAATATCTGCATACATAGCACCCTCAGCATACCCATCTCCCAACAGCCCCACTATCAAGCGGAAGCTTATTCGCAGGCTCCGTAGCCCGCACCGAAACAAAAGTTATGAATAGCTTTATAATCGATAAATAGCTCTTGCCATCTCTAAATCTTCTTTGGTATCTATCTCCAAACAAATTTCTTCAGTAAAATACAATGGACGAAGCACTATCTTATCGGAAATCTTATTGAAAACGCTTTCAGCATAAATTCTTAAATCTCCTTTTTTGACAAAAGTTTCTATCTCATTGAGCCAGAATAAAAAATCTGATTTCGAAAACTTATACAAAGGAGCGGAGAAAAAGGCGTTTCTCCCAGAGAACTCCACACCGATTTTAATCACTCTGTTATTCTTGACCACTGCCTTGAAATCCTTTTCAGGAGCCTTTATCTTTCGGTTGACCAGAACACAGTTATAGTTAGCACATTCTTTACCAATCAATCTCTCTAAAAGTCTCTTCTCAAACAACAAATCGCCATGAAACAAGATTACGTCATCATTAATCAAACCTTTTGTTAGCCACATCGAATAAACATAATTTGTAGTGCGATATTTTGGATTCTTCACGTAAGAAACATTAACACTAGGATATTCACTTTTCATGTATTTCTTTATCTTATTCTCAAATGGACCAGTGGTCATTATAACATCTTTAATGTCGCACCAAATCAGATTATCCATCTGATGACCTAAAAGAGGTTTGTCACCTATCCTTATCAAAGCCTTTGGAATATACCTTGTCAAAGGATAAAGTCTCTCACCCCTACCGGAATTAAGTATCACCGCTTTCATTTCTAGACCTCCAAAACTTTCTATAAAATATTATTCAAAATCTCTCTCAAATCCTCTTCTGTAACCCTCCGCGGATTATTCTCAGCTCTATCCGGCCTAAACCCTTCCTTAACAATCAAATCAATATCCTCCTTCTTAACTCCAACGTCACCCAACCTATTTGGCAATTTCACATCTGAAATTAGCCTCTCAACTTTCCTAATGCATTCCTCAATTGTCCTTGCACCTATCGCTCTTGCAATATCACGGATCCGATCTTTAACAACCACAGAATTATACCTTATGAATGAAGGCAAGGTTAGTGAACATGCCAAACCATGAGGAACACTAAAATGCACCGTTAAAGGATAGGAAACGGAGTGCACAATAGTAGTTTTTGTGATGCTGATAGCTATTCCCGAAAATAAGCTTGCAAGAGCCATCTTTTCTCTAAACTCTACATTCTTCGGAAAATTGAAAGAGTTCACCAGCGCCTCAAAAACCAGCTTAATACCGTTTAACGCAAATATATCACTTATAGGCGTGCGACACTTAGACCAGTAGGCTTCGATGCATTGTGACAAGGCATCTAACCCCGTTGTCGCAGTAACAAACTTTGGCATACTAACCATAAGAATAGGATCCACAATGGCTACATCAGGATGAATATACTCATGGCTTAATGAAAGCTTTCGTTTCTTTTCTTCATCAATAATCGATGCATATTGCGTGACCTCCGTTCCAGTGCCAGCAGTGGTAGGAATCGCAACAAGTGGCACCCCTCTATTCATAATTTTTCTATCTTCAGAAAGATATTCAGCTACAGGACCTGGATTTTTGGCCAATACAGAAACCGCCTTGGCAGTGTCTATTGCACTTCCACCGCCTAATCCGATCACTAGATCACACTCTTCAACTTCTAAGAATCGAATTCCGTCTTCAATCATCCTGACTGTGGGATTTTGTTTAACCCTATCATAAACAACGACTTGATAATCCTTCAAATAATCGATAATTCTATCCGTTACACCCAATTCTTTCATACTTTTCCTACCGGTAACCAACATTATTTTATTGGGCTTAAAGAATTCAACAACATCAATTATTTTCTCTAAACAATCCCTACCGAAAATTACTTTCGTCGGTATATAGTAACTCCAACTCTTCACTTTTCTCACAAACTTAATATTAATATTAAATTTCTTTCTTATTATAATTATGACAGAAATGACTATAAAAAGCAAGATTAAGCCTGAAGATAGACGCAGAAGACTTAGAGAGCTTCTTAACAAAAAACAACTAATACGAGTGATAGAAGCCCATAACGGAATCAGTGCAGCAATAGCAAATAATGTCAAAATCGAATTAAACAATGAAGGCAAAAAGGAAATCCTAGAGTTTGACGCTCTTTGGGCAAGCAGCTTTACCGATTCCGCGTCAAAGGGGCTTCCAGACATAGAAATCGTAAGCTTGGACTCGAGACTTGCCACCATAGAGCAGATGATAAACGTTACGAATAAACCAATAATAGTAGACGGTGATACAGGCAGAGATCCTGACAGTTTTGAGTACTTTGTAACTAGACTCGAAAGATTAGGAGTATCCGCCATAGTAATTGAGGATAAATCCTTCCCGAAGAGAAACAGTCTAGATCCATACACCATACAACGCCTCGAAGACCCGAATGTATTTGCAAACAAGATCAAAATAGGAAAAGACGCATTGTTCTCTGATGACTTCATGATTTTCGCCAGAATAGAAAGCCTAATTGCAGGTTATGGCATGGAAGATGCACTATTGAGAGCAAAAAAATATCTACAATCGGGTATAGATGGAATATTGATACACTCGAGAGAGAGAAACCCTGCACCCGTCTTAAAATTTGCGATGGAATACAACAAAATGTGCAAAGAATTCGATTTTCGCAAACCTCTGATCTGCATACCAACAACCTATAACATGATCACAGAAGAGGAACTCAAAAAATACGGTTTCAATATTGTTATCTATGCAAATCAGCTATTGAGGGCGTCAGTTAAATCAATAGAAGACGTGTGCAAGATAATCTTATTAAATAGGCGTGCCTTCGAAGCCGAACCTTATTGTGCTCCAATTGATAAACTGTTCAACATGGTCGGCTTTAAACAAATAAGGCAAAGAGATCTTGAAACCATGATGAAGCAGAGTAAAGTTAAGGTAATTATACCGGCTGCAGGCGAACCAAAAGAGCACATTATCAAGGGTACGCCAACAGCTATGTTGGACATAAACGGAAAGAGTCTACTTCAAAGGCAGCTGGACGTACTAAAACGATGCGGAATCACCGACGTAGTAGTCATCAGGGGCTATGAAAAGGAGAAGTTCAACATTGATAATGTAAAGTATTATGACGTAGATGACTACAAAAGAGGATCGCTATTCTCCCTATTCGCTGCGAAAGAGGACATGAAAAATGGCTTTATTATGATATTCTCCGACATAATCTTCGACGAGTCAATAATCAATAACCTTCTTAGAAGCAAAGAGGACATAACAATAGTCGCCGATGCCTCTTACGCCTTTCATAAACACGAGATAGATAAGGAATTAGACCTCATAATCAGCAAACAAAGAAACAAATACTATCGAGAGCTATTTCCTGCAGTCGGAAAAGAAGTATCCTTCATAGGCAAAAAAATTAAGAAGGAGATCGCAACACACGAGTTCATCGGAATCGCAAAGTTCTCCAAATACGGCGCCCAGAATTTAATAATGGTTTATGAAGATTGCGCAAAGAATCACAAGGGCCGTTTCCATGAGAGTGAAAGCTTCGAAAGAGCATCAATCGTCGATATGCTTCAGGAAATGATCGACCGCGGCTTCAAAGTTCATTTCATTGAAACAAACAAGGGATGGATGGAAATCCACAACAAAAAAGACTACGATATAGCAAAGGGAATGATATTCTAAGCTTCTACCAATTCCCTCATAAATCTATTTTTTATATCTACGGGGCTTATTGAAACTCTTGGTACACTAACTTTTCCTCTATCAACCTTCACATGGATGAACGACGGACCATTTAAATTCAAAAAAGCCCTCAACACCTTCTTTAAATCATTTAGAGAATCTACAAATTCACTATTTTTGAAACCGCATGAAGATGCGATAACATCAAGCTTGGTTACTAAACTTGCAGTATCCTGTCCTCCAGTTGATTCATAGCATTCATTATCTAAAACAAGTTGTATAAGATTTTTAGGCGAAAATTTTCCAATAGTAGCAAGGGTTCCAAGGGACATAAGTATGTTTCCATCACCATCAAGAACGATAATTTTTTTGTCAGGCTTAGCTAAGGCAACTCCTAACCCTATGGCCGACGCTAGTCCCATTGAACCTAACATGTAAAAGTTTCTAGCCCTATCCTTAATAGAAAAAAGTTCTCTACTTATCAAACCATTACAAGCTACAATAAACTCGTCGTCTAAACTATCTACAATCGCTTTAATAGCTTCATATCTTCTCACTCAATCACACCTCGCTTCAATATTAAAGCTACCGGAATCTCTCTCTCTTTTAATACTCGGGCAGAATCAGCTACCTGTTCTTTCAAAATACCCCTCGACAGAATCTTTGTAGGCAAATTCATAACCTTCAAAAAATCCAGCGTATATTTGCCCATAAGCAAATGTTCAGGCGCATCCTTTCCCAGATAACCACGCCAAGATATAATCAAGAGTATTGGAAATCTGTACAAAAGAATAAGAGAAGTTAAAGCATCTATAGACTTGCCGAGTCCTGAATTCTGCATCAACACAACAGGCCTCTTTCCTCCCATGTAAGCTCCAACAGCAATGCCAAGCGCCTCATCCTCCCTCGTAGCAGGAACATACACAAACCTATCACTCTTAGATAAATAATTGATAATATCGCTTAGAATAGAACAGGGGACACCCGTGTAGAAGTCGAAGCCATTCTCCTTAAGCAACATGCAAAACTCCTTATGATTCATCACATAGCCCCAGATAATATTCTGAGTGAAAAATAAAAAGATTTTACTATATTTTACCAGATTACGGCTTCCTATCTTGAGATGATAAAAAACAATTTGTATATATCATAGTATTCTTAAGTTAAAATGAATAATGTGAAAGTAAAATCCAAAATGCATCCTTGTTAAAGTTTTCACCCATTATTTTGATCTCTTTGTTTGCTATAAACGGTACAAGTCTTTCATGCAACGAAACATGTGAACGAAGATCAACATCCTCAACTTCATCCTTCACCACAGAACCAAACACTGCATCCTCATTTCCCAAAAACCAATAATACCACCGATCCTATCAACAGGCAAACCAAATCTCTCACTCGCCTTCTCCGCAGTTAATGCAACCTCTACCCCTCCACATCCAGCAGAATATCTCTCGCTTTAACAACATCTCTCTTTCTTTCCAAGAAAAGATAAATCGATCCTCCAAGATTCTGATGATGCTTAACATACTCATCCTTAATTATCGGAAGCACAGCCACAGCCATTCCATAGGCTGGACGTAAATAGCCCTGTCAATACGCGTCGCCTAGTCTTCCACTAGTAACCGGAACATGTTGCAAAAATCTATAACGGGAGATGAACGCCTGAAACGTAATTTTCATCAAATCAATACGCGAAAGAAATAGCTAATGTTCTCTCCTAATTAACTCCTTCTCTAGAGTTTCCACCCTTTTCCTAACTTTCTCAACTTCCCTTTTAACACTTTCATCCATAATTTCTTCTTTGCGTTTCTCGTTAGATTCCAAAATCAACCTCAAAAACTCTGAATCATACGCTTTCAAAAGCAGTTCAGTATTTGGGATTAGGCAGTGTCCTCCTATTACTCCAGGATAATGCAGCGGCTTGTTAAGCCTTGCTCTATGTATGTCTTCAATCATATCCACAACCTCGTCGAAGTCCGCTTTGAAATGCCTCGAGATGCGATGCATTTCTTGGAAGCACACAATCATCCATGCCCTATAAGTAGTTTCAAAAAGCTTCGCTAGCTCGGTTTCAATGGGGCTTTTCAACACCTTTACCTTTAAACCGAGCTTCTTAAAGTGTTCTCGTGCTTGATTTGACCATTCCCTTTTTATTCCACCTACATATTTCGTCCAAAACTTTATGTCGTTTTTCATAGTTTCCAACGTTTTATGCATCCCACGAATCGGAGAATGCACAATTGGCGCTTTCGTTTCTTCATAAATCTTCTCCGTTGTTCCCGGAGGAACAGTGCTTTCTACTATTGTAAGCTTAGGCTTGAATCTCCTGATATACCCAACTGTGTTTTCTATAAATTTTTGCTGTTCGATGCACGGGTAGCAGATATGCATTACATCCACGTTTTTTGGCAGCTCTTGAGCTTCACCTACGATTCGCCGCATCTTCTCATCATCTATGTCAAATCCGTAAACATCGAATTTGCCACATTCTTTAAACAGCTCGTAGAGCGCATGTCCAACTTCGCCCAAACCCACTATCAAGACTTTTTCTTTCTCGTCCAACCACATTCCCTCTTTCTGAAAAGAAAGAAATTGCTAACGGAACATATAAATTAGCCGTAAACGCCATTTGGCTGGTTTTCACAATTTCCTTTCTATTATATCCTCAATTACATCTATCGGGTTTTCAACTTTCATCAAAAGTTCGTTTACGTCACGTTTTCTCCCTAGAAATTTTTCTGCAAGCTTTGTTGTTCGAGATGGTTCGGCTTTAAGGATGGGAAATCCCTTCTTCGCTAGATATTCATTTACGTACCGTCTTGTAAGCCTGTTTCTGGGCTGGGGGAGTTGGTCATGGTAAATATTCGTCTAGACTCGTGGTTTTGTGTTCCATCTTTCTTTGTTGGCGAGAACCCATGCAATTTCTTTTGTAACTCCTTCTTTGAATGGTGTATGTGGTTTCCATCCTAGAAGTTTTTCGGCTTTTTTGGGGGATAGAACGAACCGTTTGAGTTCTCCTTGGAGGCGTATTCTTTCAGGCTGGTAACGCGATGCTTTTCCTTCAGGTGGGTTATCGAAAATTATGTCTAGTTGTTTTCCGGAGATTTGGGTTAGTGTTTCCGCTAGTTCTTTTATGGATACGGCTTTTCCGCTGGAGATGTTGAAAACTTCTCCTGCTGAGTTGTCATTCTGAAGAGCCAGCATATGTGCTTTTGTCAGGTCTTTC
>Ga0190304_1000740_pt1 | contig 15224 bp, 16 predicted proteins | sample 48700712_MG_FD_161670 | JGI IMG/M metagenome (GOLD analysis project Ga0190304, IMG submission 161670) | Hydrothermal vent sediment bacterial communities from Southern Trench, Guaymas Basin, Mexico - 4870-07-1--2_MG | ecosystem: Environmental > Aquatic > Marine > Hydrothermal vents > Sediment ... | reverse complement strand
ATAACTACACCTTTATCTGAGATTTTTAATTAGGCAGCTACATATATGGGTACTCTACGATTTTTATCCACAGCCTTTATGATTCCTTGAGTTTCTAATTCTCTCAATACGTTTTTTGCTCTACTTATTTTAAATCCAAATTTTATAGCAACTTGATAAGGCGTTATATATGACATCTTTTTTATTTCCTTTATTATATGATCCATAGAAGTTTGTGTTAATTCGCCAGCAGCATCATATGTCATCTCAAATTTCTTTTCTTTACCCTTTTTAGCCTTTCCTCTTTCACTTTTAGACATTCTTTTCTCAAGTTGTGAAATACTTGGCTTCTTCCTTCCACCCATAATTATCTCCACTTGTTATTAAATTCTCAATTATTTAAATTATTTAGGTTTAAACAATAATAAAACTGTTGCTATAATAGAAAGTATAAAAATAATTATTATAATTATTGAAAACATTTTCTTCATTTTATACACCTATAAACATATTATTCTTCATTAAAATATTTCTTATCCCAAAAAACAATCCATCGATATACCATTATAATGATTAATGAGAAAAGTATGAAAAACAAACCTATGTTATCTATCAATAAATAAATAAAATTATATAGAGAAGATATAACTTTTAAAAATTCCTCGAATTTTGAAATATTAGTTAATTCTTCCTTTGCTCCTATGCCTATATATATGATCTTACCCTTATATACTACAAGAACAGTCGGATAAGAGCTTATATTTAGTTTACTATATATATTCTCACTATCTTTTAATATTGTCCAAGGTATATTGTATTCTTTCTTATATAGTTCGATAAGATATTCATTATCAGATGGATTTACAGTAAGTGAATAAATCTTTACATTCTCCTTTAGTGTCTCATTCTTTAGGATGTCCTTAAAAACAGGAATTAAATATTTACATCCCTCACATCGTGTATAGAAAAACTCAATTATAGTTATTCTAGATGAATTATCTAATATTACCTCAACCTTCTTTCCGTCAGGAGTAGATGCAAAGAAAGATTTGAAAGTATAGTTTAATTTTTTAGAAAACTGAATAGTATTATTGATTATGTTTATAACTATTTGTGGATCTATAATATTATTTTTTGTAAGATTTTTCTTACAAGAAACAACTATAGAAAAAATAACATTTTTACTAACAACGATTTGATCAGTATCATTAATTATCTCAACAGGACAATAAGATGACTTTATTTTTATATCATATATCCCTGGCATAATATTTTTTATTAAAACTTTTTCTCTCGTTAAATCTATTTTATAAGCTATAGAGTTATTAGCAATACTAATAAACTCCAAATATGATAAATTTAATAACTTGGTATAATTAGTAACGATATTTACAGTCACATTATACATTTTTCTTCTTAAAGGTATCGTAATATTCATTACATTTTTATCTAATAAAATTGTTAAGTTCTTAACAAAATATTCATCTTTTCTAACAGTTATCAGATATTTCCCTAAATCAATATCTTCAAATCTTACAACTCCGTAATCATCTGAAACAGCACTATAATAGCTTACGTTATTATTTATTACCTGAACAAGAGCACCCCTTATCGGTGATAAATCATCCTTATCCACAATACTTATAATTAATACTGATTTAGGTTGTACTTCTCTTTTTAAATATATTTTTAAAATAGAATCTCTGTAAACAAAAATTTTCCTTTTTTCATAGACATAACCCTTAGCATTTATCTCTATTTTGGTCTCACCAGCCGTTACTTTGACTTGATAAATTCCCTCAAAGCTTGTTTTTCCTTTTATAACCTTACCATTCGAAAGAGTAATAGTGACATTCGCATCTCTTAAAGGATTATTATTCGAATCATATACGTATATAAATAAATTAAAATTTCTTTTAGCTTGCAAAATATATATGAGTTTCGATCCAAATTTCACCAATAAAAGATCATTCCTAGGTTTGATATACATCTCAGGAGCTCTTGGTGGGATAGTATTGTTAACAATTATACTTTTAACTATTTGATTTCCACTAAAAATACGTATTCTAGATATAGTAGCTAATACAAGGTAGTTATCAAGTAAACCTAAAAGCCCTCTTTCTGAAAAATTTATTTTGGAATATGTTTTTCCATTATTATATTTTGATTCAAGGATATATTCCTCTTTGTTTTTTGCATTAGTTTTGTATAAAAAGAAGAGTTTATCACCATAACTCGCTACGGAAATTATTTTTCCATATACCTTACCATTTATTTCAGACCATTTATTTGTATCAATAATGGTGTATGGACACGATAAATCTCTCATATCTTGAGAATATCTTACAACAGTTAATTTTCTATTATTTTCATCAATATTTATAACACTTAATCCAACCATCTTCTCATAAAGTATTTTTCTTGAAGTTACATTAAAAATCGCTATTCGTGCTTCAGTTAATTCACATAATTCGCAGATAGTATCGATATATTCTATTACAATTAAGTCGTTCAAGTAACTTTTTAGAAAAAATAGCTGAACTAACTTTGTGGGCTTACTATAAATATCCCATACAAACAGTCTCTTAAAACTTTTAAGGCTTATAACGACAAGTCTATCAACTGTAACTCCTTTATATTGTATTTTTAATCCAAGAACCAGATATTTACCATTTTTAGTAACTGTAAAAGTAAAGACAATTTCTCCTTTCTCTAAAATATTTTCTTCTCTAATTAAACGCAGTGTTTGAGGATCAAAGATATAAAGATTTCCTTTATCCGATACCAGTATAAAAACGTCTAAAGACGAAACATAAGTGCTTTTTACTATTTGTTGGTTTAAATACTTTTTATGTAAAAAAATGATCTTATCATTTACTATATGATAGAGCAGAATTGTTTTATTAAGTAAACTCACAAGAAAATTATCTCTTTTAGTATCATAACAAAAAGATGTTATTCCTTTACGCGAATAAAATCGGAAATAATTAATTACTACATTATCGCTACGAACTAAGTTATCTATATTTCCTATAACTGAGAATAAATAAAATACAATAATCAATAAATAAAAAAATCTTTTGTCCATGTTATTCAGATTCTTTTAATAGAATCCTAATAGGAATGTTATTTAATGTTTGAACTAATACAACGAAACCGGGTTCGTTTGACGAGCCTAGTGCAGAAGCAAGTTTACTTATGACTTCTCTTACTCTTTGCAAGGCTGAAAGTATATCCCTTAGCGAAACAATAGTTTCCTCTAACACCTTTAATTCATCAACAGTTCTAGCACTAACAACAACTTTCAAACCCATAAAATCAATTTCATTTAGCGAGCTTACTTTTTCACCTACGAGTTGCTCTAGTGCTTGTTCAAGTTTTTTTATTCTTTCAGCTTTTTTCTTAAGTAAATTATAACGTTGAGAAAGCGTATTTACTTGATTCGTCATTTCATTTATTTGAGAATCTATAAATCTTAGTAACTCTACGAAGCTTTTAAATTGATACACGTTATATGACAATGCTTTAACACCCCTTTTTTATATAACATATTAAATATATAAAACTCGTTAATTAGTATAACATTCGACAATTACTAATTAAAACTTAAATAACAATAATGATTACTTTCACTATCATAATCCAAATCTCCGATGCCTCTTTTGATATGTTCTTATAGCTCTAAGTAGATCAATTCTTCTAAAATCTGGCCAATAAATATCTAAAAATATAAGCTCGGAATATGCAGATTGCCATAAAAGGAAGTTACTAAGTCTTTCTTCTCCACTTGTTCTAATAACCAGATCTGGAGATGGATGAGGCAAATGAGAAGTAAATAAATATTTTTCGAATAATTTTTCATCTATTTCTTCAACCTTTATTTTACCCTTAATTACATCTGAAGCTATTTTTCTTGTAGCATTAATAATTTCTAATCTTCCACCGTATGCTATAGCTATATTCAAAAATCGTTTATTATTTTGCGCTGTTTTTTCTTCTAACCTATTTATCTTAGATCTGATTCTCTTAGGCAATAAGTTTAGATTACCTATAGCCTTTACTCTCACATTATATCTTTCGATAGTTTCACTATTTATTGCCCTGTCGAGATACTCACTTATAATGTTAAAAAGTTTTTCAAGTTCCTTTTTATCTCTTTTTAAATTTTCTGTCGATAAAACATATAGAGTTACAATTTTTATTCCAAGTTTAAGTATCCAATCAAGAACTTCTTCAACTTTTTTTGCACCATACTTATGTCCTATCCAAGTAGGTAATTTTTTATTTCTTGCCCATCTTCTATTGCCATCCAATATTAAGGCTATATGACTTGGTAGTACTTCTTTTCTGACTTCGTCTTCTAGTACCTTTTCATAAACTTTATAGATTCCAAGTATTCTTGATATTTTTCTTAGAACACCCATACTAATAACCCTTTGATCACAACATAATCTTCTCCTGTAAACTTTTACTTAATTCATCTATTTTTGTCATATCATCTATAATTTCTTTTAAAGGTAAAAAAACTCCTTCTTCCTCATAATTTATAACTAAATATTTTTCATAACCTATACCTAAAAGATAATTTAAAAATACTGGAATATTTAAAACAGAGGATTTATCCAAAATTCTAACTGGTATTTCATCCCGATTATAGTTGCAAACCTTAATAAAATCTATAAGTCGAAAATAATTTTGGATATTTTTTATTATTTTTACCATGTTTGTATTTAAATTATTTATATTTAAAGATATTTTAAATACACCACCGAGATATTCTGTTATATCTCTATAAATATACTTTAAAAGTTTATTATTTTTAGATTCAAAAACTAATATTGCATTATAACTTGAAAACAGACTAAAAATATCATCCATATACTTCTTTATAAACAAATAACTTCCTTCATCGTTTACAGAATAAATAATTCTCTTACATCTTAATTCATCAGATATAATTATGTTTTTCTCTAGATATTCAAGAATAGTATTATCATCTAATATAGGAGCTATTTTAAACCCAACTATATTATTCAATCCTTCCAAGGGATCAGTGATATCGCCTACACCATTCTCTTTTAAAAAAGCAGAATTAGCAATATTTAATTCCAAAGGAAAATATTCATTTAAATACCTTATTTTTTTAAATGCCTCTGTCCCCTTAATCAACACTGAATAAACTATATTCACGTCAAAAACCCCAAATATTTGCTAATCTTTATTTATTTAAAAATTATTTGCTTAAACATAATACTAAAATATCTCTTTAAAATGATTTTATGAGAATGGCAAAAAAGTTGAGTTCTTCCAACGAGAAAAACCATGAAGAATTTAATAGAAACGTAATATATTCGATATTAGGTAGTGTACATAAGCGTAGAATTATTACATTTATAGGGGAGAGAGGAAAAGTTGGCTTCACAGACTTAAAGAAAGAGCTTAAAATGAGTGTAGGAAACCTTTATTATAATTTAGACACACTTTCCCCATTTATAACAAAAGACGAAAATAGAAAATATATGCTTTCTGAAAAAGGATTACAGCTTTATAATATTTTACAAGAAGAAGAAAAAAGGATTAAAAGTATCCTTCAACCCAAAAATATACTATACACATTTTTTTCAAATAAGGTCCTTCCTCTTTTCGTACCTAGAGGATTATTTTTAATTTTTTACAAAGATATAAAAGCTAATTTCATCTTCTTTTTATTATCACTTCTGCTAGGAATATTTGTAATGGAATCAACCAGAATAGATATGATATTTTTAGAAATTAAGGAAACACCTATTTTTAGCGAAAGTATAACAATTAAAGATTTTATATTACCTACATCTATATGGCTTGCTCTTAAACCATTAATAAATTCCTTCCTCATAGCTTTGATACTTGACATAGAGTCAAGATTCTTAGGATTTAGGAAAAATACACTTCAATTATATCTATCTACAATCATAGCTTTTATTCCTCTATATATTTACCCTATTCTTCTCTCGGTAACCGGAGGTATACAAGCTCTTACTTTTTATCAATTAATCTTCTTAAGTCTTTTCTATCGAATCCTTCAAGTTTTTTCTCTTGGAATACTTACAGCCATCTTGACAATTTTTAGAGAACTTACATTAGAGAAAGCGTTTATTTTAGTGTTTATAATGTTTTATATAAGTTTCTCACTAAACTTCATGGTACAAAAAATACTAGTATTTCCTTAATATGATCATACATCCATATACCTTTAGGATATCAACTTTACTACTAGAGACAATACAGAGGAAAAAATATAGCTTAGATAAAGCATTCAATAATATACTTCTTAAATATAAAGATATAAAAAACCCCAACCAAGTCTACGAAATTACTGAAAAATCTTTAAAAAACTTTGCTATTGCAGACTATATTCTTGTAAAATCAGGATATATAAATATATCATTACGTAGAAAATCTGCTTTCCGTATAGCATATTCATTAGTCATTAACTACAATATTTCTTTAAATGAAATAAAATTTATTTCAGGTGGATTACTCTCATCAAAATTATTAAGGTTACTTGAAAAAGATAAAATCAACAATATAATTCAGGAAATATTATCCTTGGAAAAAATTAAGAAGTTTTCTTTAATATATTCTACACCGCCTTGGATAATAAAAATACTTTTGAAAAATATAGAAGAGAAAAAAGTTGAGAGAATCCTAGAGAAAAATAAAAAAAGGATATATTGGTTAAGAATAAACACACTTACTGCAAAAGTTAATGACATAGTTAAGAAATTAAAAAAGAATAATATTGAGTTTACAATAGATGATGACTTTCCATTCCTCTTAAAAATATCTAGAATAGACTCTCGAATAAAATTTCATAAACTGTATATCAAATTGAAATATCAAGTTATCTTACAAGACAAGGGAAGCATTATTGTTGTGAAATCTTTAGACCCACAAAAAAATGATATAATACTAGATATCGCCGCTGCTCCAGGACTTAAAACTTCACTAATACAACAATATACAAATAATAATTCAAACATTATAGCTACAGATATCTCTAATAAAAGAGTTTTAGAAGCAAAAAAACTTTTAAAAAGTTTAAGAGTAAAAAATGTATCATTCATTACTGCTGACGGAACCAGTATAAAATTTACCAAAAAATTCAATAAAATTCTATTAGATGCACCTTGTTCAAATAGTGGAGCAATACGTACAGATCCAGCTATACGACTTATTTTATGGAATAATCCTGATCTAAAAATCTTTCACATTATACAAAAAAAGTTACTCAATAAAGCAATTAATTTACTAGCAAAAGATGGCATATTACTATATTCAACATGTTCATTCTCACCTGTCGAAGGTGAAAAACATTTCGATAAACTATTAGAAACAGCATCTAATATCAGGTTAAAACCTAATATTAATGCTTGGGAAGGATACAAAAACTATAGATGTAGCAGATATGTTAGACGTTTGTTTCCTTACCCCCACGATACGATAGGATTTTTTATTGCTAGACTTTTAAAATAACTGCTATGTATACATATAGGGTATTCATCGTCAAGACTTTAAAAGGAGTTGAGAAAATAGCAGCATCATATATACGTGATATTATACCAGAATGTGATATCACAGTAAAACCTGGTGGTTATTCTGGAATTCTTTTGGTAAAGATTCATGAAAAAGAAAAACATAAAGCAAGGTTTCTTTACAATATCCCAGAAATAGAAAAAATAATACCCGTTGAGAAAGTTACAAAAGCTGAACTTAAAGAAATATGTTTAGAAGCTAAAAAATTAGCTGAGAAATATTTAAACAATAATATCACTTTTGCTGTACGAACTACAAGAAGAGGCAAACATGATTTTACTTCTCTTGATGTTAATATAAAGATTGGTTCATGTATCCAAGAGATAAAAAGCAACAAAGTTGATCTAAAGTCACCAGATAAAATTTTCTGGATCGAAATAATAGATAATTACGCATACATTTCAGTTATATCTCAAGATCTAACTTATAGAAAAAAGACACCAGAAAAACCTGGTAGTTTAAAATTCTTAAAAAAGACAATTATTGTCCAAACTCCTTATCTAGACGATAAAGCTTCTTATAAAATCGGTATAAGAATAGGTAGAACAGTCCAATCATATGAAATACCATTATTAATTGTGGCTCCTTATGGACAGATAAATGCTTTACAACTTATGGATTTTTTAAAAGGAATAAACGAAGGTATTTTATCAAGATATAAATTACAGCTTAAGGCGTACAATGACAGAAAAGTATCTAAAACACAAGTTTATTTACAAGATCTTTATCAATTTATAAGGAATATAAATAGAGAAAAAGAGGGCATTATAATAACTACAACAAAAGGTAAAATATCCACTTTACATACAAAAAACATTATAAAAAGACTATATCAAGAAAAGAAAAAAATATATGTCCTTATTGGTTCAAATCAAGGAATACCGACGGGTCTTTATAGACAAGCCGATGTTTTACTAGACATAGCCCCAAATATAACACTTGCCACTGATGTAGCTGTACCTAGCATTATATCAACTATTCTAAATATAGTTATTATATAAGTATATCTAATTTTCCCTAATAAAAAATTTTGGAGAGGATATACGTTCACTTTTACATTTAGGACATTTACTTGGTTTTTTTGGTTTCTCTAACTTCTTAAAAACATATCCACATGATTCACATACAGGAGGAGCCATATACAACATCAATCTGTTATTTGTTTTTCTTCTTATTGTTTTAGCTATATGATAAAGCTCATTGTAAATTCTCTTATATTCATTCACGTTAAGTCCTAAAAATATAGCCATTTCCTCAACAGTTAAAGGCTTATCGCTTTTCATTAGTAGTTTAGTTAGTTTCTCACGTAGAGTTAATAAATCTTCATCCAAAATTAATCACTTATAGGCCTAAACTTTATCCCATATTCTATAATTCCATCTGCACCCTGTTCTCTATATCTTCTGAAAACAGCTTCAACTTCTATTCCATCTTTTACTTCGTTCACATCAACATCTGTAATTTGAGCAATAATTCTTGTTCCATCCTCTAGCTCTATTAAACCAACAATATATGGTTGTTTTAAACGAAATTCTGATGGAGGTGAATATATAATAGTATAAGATATTAATCGACCTTTCTTAGGTAGATTTACCTCTTCAATATCATCACTACCACAATATGGACAACTACCCCTATAAGGGTAAAATGTGGCATTACACTTTTTACATATGCCTCCAATCAACCTATACTTATATTTTCTTTCACGCCATGACCTTGGCACACTATTTATAAATGTATTCATAATACTCACCCATAATTATAATCTTCTAAATAAATTAATCGTAACAGTTCCACCCACACCACCTACATTCTGTGCCAATCCTATTTCTGCATCATCAACTTGATTTCTTCCTCCTTCACCTCTTAGCTGTGTAACTACATCAATGACCTCATATATACCTGTTGCACCAACAGGATGTCCACGTGCTTTTAATCCTCCCATTAAATTTGTTGGAATTTTACCATCCTTCTCAATTTCTCCATCCTTTACAAGCATCCAACCCTTACCCTTTTCAGCGAATCCCATATCTTCTAGATGGATAACACCCAGTATTGTAAACGCATCATGTAATTCAACTATATCTATATCTTTAAGATCTAATTTACTCATTTTTAAAGCCTTATTCATCGCTAATTTAGTTGCATTTAAAGTAACTATATCTTTCCTATTATGTAGACTGAGAATATCTGTTGCTACAGAAGACGCTATAACTTCAACTAACCTATCACTTTTATATTTTTTAGCTACCTCCTCACTACACAAAATGACAACAGCAGCACCATCTCCTATAGGAGCACACTCAAACAATCTCAATGGATCCGCCACTATAGGCGAATTTAAAACAGTTTCCAATGTAACGGCCTTTCTATATTGTGCTAATGGATTATTGACAGCATATTTATGGTCATGTACAGCAAACATAGCAATATCCTCGTGTTTCACATTAAATTTTTCCATATATCTTCTGTATATTAAAGCATTTAAACCAACAAAAGACGAACCAGTAAACGCTACATATTCTTGATCATCAGCCATAATCAAAGCTGAAGTAACATCATAAGTATTTCCATCACTCATCTTCTCAACACCCATAGCTACCACAACATCATACATCCCAGATGCAACAGCTAAAAAAGCTTGATGAAAAGCAACACCACCACTCGCACAAGCAGCTTCACATTTCTGTGCTGACACACCTGGAATTCCAAACCAAGTAGCAAAAAGTGAGCCGAGATGTTCTTGTCCTTGAAGTATACCAGAAGACATATTCCCAATATATACAGCTTCTATATCCCTTTTTGTTAATGTAGAATCTTCCAGAGCCTTCTTTGCAGCTAAAACCATAAGATCCCTTAGCGAAAGTTCCCAATGTTCACCTATAGGTGTAGCTCCAATACCACAAACATATACCCTTCTCATATAAATCACCTACATAACTATATTCCTTCTAAATTTTGAATAAATCGAATAATCTATGTATTTCTTTCTACTTATATAATCGAAAACTTTTGGCGCTAAATCCCTCTTAGACAAAATACCATCTTCAACTATTATACTGAAAGCATCGGAACCCGCACCACTACCAAACGAAACAACCAATATTCTATCTCCAACCTTTGCATTATCTAAGACATTAGCTAATCCTATTAATGACGCTGCTGCATAAGTATTTCCAATATATCCACTTAAAAGACCATATTTCAACTGCTCTTTGTTAAACCCTAGTTGTTTAGCTATACGTATAGGAAATTTAACGTTAGGTTGATGAAAAACTACATGCGCAAAATCCTGTGGTTTTAAGCCCAGCTCATCCATTAATCCCTTAGCAGCACTATATATATGATGAAAATATGCTGGTTCACCTGTAAAACGATATCCATGGCAGGGAAAACGTTCACCTTCACGTCTCCAGAAATCAGGTGTATCTGTAACATATGAAAAACTTCCTTCAAAACGTGCAATATCATCATTTCCAGACTTTGAAATTATATAAGATGCCGCACCAGCAGCTGCCGTATACTCTAACTCATCTCCAGGTCTTCCTTGAGCCGTATCTGTTCCAATAGCTATACCAGCCTCTATCATATCACTTCCCACCATACCTATAACATTCTGCATAGCTGTAGTTCCTGCTCGGCATGCAAACTCCATATCTACAGCTACTATTCTCGAAACTCCTAAGACCTCTGCAATGACAGTTGCTGACGGTTTCACAGCATATGGTGGACTCTCTGAACCTACTAATATTGCACCGATTATATCAGGAGAAATATTACTTCTCTTTAGGGCATTTAACGTAGCCTCAACAGCCATAGTAAGTGAATCTTCATCATATCCTGGAACACTCTTCTCATTTACTGGCACCCTCTTTGGGTCTCTCCCCCACACTCTTGCTATCTCACTATCCCTTATTCTAAATATAGGAACATATGCACCATAGCCGATTATTGAGACATCCTTAATCTTCATAGTTTTCACTAGATGTTTTTAATAATTATCTGGTATAAATATGATAAGCTAGTCTAGATAATAATCCTTGAAAAGATCATATTCCTTCATAATCCTTATGCTTGAGCTTGTGCCAATTCTATCTACACCCATCTCAAGATATGTCAAAGTCTCTAATATACCTCTAATACCTCCCGCTGCTTTGATTTTAATATCATTACCGATAGACTTCTTTATGAGATATACATCTCTAAAGTTTACACCCCGTGGTCCAAATCCTGTATTAGTTTTAATAAAGTCAGCCTTAGAATCACGTACTAGCCTAGAAACTAAAGCTATCTCTTCATCCGATAAATAACTTGTTTCAATGATAATCTTTACAATAAGACCATGTAAATGTGAAAAATCTACTAAAGTCACTAGTTCGTTCTTCAATTCCTGATATTTCTTCTCCTTAAGCAAACCAATATTCATTACGATATCTACTTCATCTATATCCCATTTTAAATAATATTCTATTTCTCTGATCTTAATCTCTGTTGGATAAGAACCTAGGGGGAAACCAACAACAGTAATTAACTTAACGCCAGACCCTACTAAAAATCTATTTGCAAGTGGTAAATAACTTGGACTTATACAACATCCATAAAAACCGTACTCAATTGATTCTAAACATATCTTTTTTATATCTTCGGAAATAGCATAAGGTTTTAATAACGTATGATCAATTTTAGATGCTACACCATTAAATGAATATTTTCTTAATAGTACATCAATACTCATATCAATCCCGATATAATTGATTTATAATTATTATGTATAACAAAATAAATAATAACTAGTTTACTAAAGAATAGAAAGGATAATATTATAAACCTTTAAATCATCGTGAATAAGTTATGGAAAAAAGAAAGGAAGAACAAAATTTTTTCCCCTTAAGAATTAAGTTAATCCCTATAATGCTTATCCTACTTATAATAATATTCAACATGGGTGCATTTACATCGCTCAACGAAAGTGACGCTAGGGACCTTTATGATCAAACAAGAGGATTTCTGGAAAAATTACTAAAAGAGAAAAATAGCTTTGACAATATGACCTATGCAATATTCTTCCACAATACACCAATAATACTAAGTGGAATTATACCGTTTTTTGGAATCATAACTATATTTACATCATATTATACAAGTGGTCTATTTGTTGGAGTAACCGCGCAAGTTACCGGAGAAAACAGAATAAAACTAATAACTTATACTTTCTCGTTTATTCATACATGGCTTGAGCTTATTTCTGCAAGTATTGTTGCTTCTGAAAGCTTTATACTATCATATTCTTTACTTAAAAAGAGATTCAATACTGAAATATTATATTCATTTGCAATGGCCTTTTTAGCAGTTTCAATTATGGCTTTAGCAGCGACGGTTGAAACATTCTATATCCAACAGTTTATAAAGAAATAACCCGTATAAGTTTCTAAAAGTATAATAAAGAGATAAAATATTTTTCAAATGGTGTTAAAGCATGATAGAAGAACTCGGTATCAAGACACTTGATGATATCAATATTGAAAACAAAACAATCTTAGTAAGAGTTGATTTTAATTCACCTATCGATCCTAAAACAAAGAAGATTCTAGACGATACTCGTATAAGAATACATGCCGAAAGAACACTTAGAGAACTTGTTGAAAGAAAAGCAAAAACAGTTATAATGGCCCACCAAGGAAGATTAGGAGATCCTGATTTTACAAGTTTAGAACAACATGCTAACATCCTCTCAAAAATACTTGGAATCGATGTAAAATTTGTAAACGATATTTTTGGCGAAAAAGCCATAAACACAATAAAGCAACTTATGTCTGGTGAAGTATTAGTTTTAGAAAATGTACGTTCATGGAAAAATGAGACAAAAAAAGCTACAGCTGAGGAACATTCTAAGACAGAAATGGTTCAAAAACTAGCCCCTTACATAGATGTTTTTTGTATAGACGCTTTTGCAGCCGCCCATAGACCTCATGTTTCATTGATAGGATTTGCACCTGTAGTAAATCATGTTATTGCTGGAAGAGTTATGGAAGCTGAAATAAGAGCACTATACAAAGTAAGAAATAATCCAGAGAAACCATGTACCTATATCTTGGGAGGAGCAAAAGCAGAGGATGCAGCTGATGTTGTTGAAAATATTCTATCACAAAAAATTGCTGACTATGTATTAACCGGTGGACTAATAGCTAACTTATTCTTATACTCCAAAGGCATCGATCTAGGAGAACCCAATAATAATATACTAAAAAAGAAAGGATTTACTGAATTTACCGAAAAGATAAAAAGTTTATTAGAGAAATATCCCCAAAATATTATATTGCCTGCTGATTTATCAGTAGAAATTAATGGATCAAAAAAAGATATAGAAATTCAAGAATTGCCAACTAATTATTTAATCAAGGATATTGGAAAACAGGCTGTAGATCAATATGCAGAAATTATCAAAGAAAGTAAAACTGTTGTCATGAGTGGACCTATGGGAATTTTTGAACAAGAACCATTTGATGAAGGAACCAGAAAAATATTTGAAGCTATGGCAGAATCAAAAGCATTTACACTTATTGGAGGTGGTCATACGATTGCAGCAGCACATAAGCTCGGATATCTCAATAAGTTTTCTCATATAAGTACAGGAGGAGGGGCTTTAATAGACTATTTAATCAAAGGATCACTACCAGTAATAGAAGTATTAAAAAAATATTCAAAATAATCTTTTTCTTAGTATATCATTTTTAGATTAACCTTAAAATTATAGGCTACTATATTTATTATAGGGGTATTCATATGAATGAATGGGATTTCTATCTTAGAAAAAATATTCCAGAAAATTCCACCTTAATAATAGGTATTCCCGATGTAGGCTTGGTAGGTCCTATATCGATATCCCATATAGTTAAAACTTTAAAAATGGAACTTATCGGACATATAGATTCAAAATATCTTCCACCAATACTCTTATTTCATGAAGAAAAACCTTTGCTTCCACTTAGAATATATTCCAGTAATGATGAAAATCCCGTTACAGTAATTTTATCTGAATCAGCGGTTCATCCCGATGGATTACAATCGCTTGCTGAATTTATCGTTGATTTTTCACAAAAACATAATATAAAAAGGATGTTATTAATAGGTGGATTAGCAGTTCCAAATAGAATGCAAATAACTAAACCGAAGGTATACGCTGCAACGGTATGTGAACAGGAAAAAGAGAATCTTAAAAAACTCGGTATAGAAATTTTAAAAGAGGGATTTATCAGTGGTGTATACGCCTTAATATTAAAACAATGCTTAAAGAAGAAATTTATAGCTTCTGCATTGTTAGCTGAAGCTTTTCTAAATTATCCAGATCCTGGAGCTGCTGCTTCAGTTATAGAGACTATTTCTAAAATTATTGGGAAAGAAATTGATGTTAAACCTCTACTGGAAAAAGAAGAAGAAATAAGAGTGAAATTAAGGGAACTAATGAAAAGAACATTAGAATCTATGAAGAAGACAGGTAAGGAATACGAATTTACTGTTCCAGCAATGTATGCCTAGAGGTGGTATAGGTGGAGGAATGGTTTTTCGAATATTTTAAACGAATAAGAAGAGAAATAGATAGAATGATTTCAGAAATAGAGAGATCACTAACTCAGCCATTATACGACTATGAGAAAAAAATTCTTACTCCT
>Ga0190304_1000737_pt1 | contig 15250 bp, 11 predicted proteins | sample 48700712_MG_FD_161670 | JGI IMG/M metagenome (GOLD analysis project Ga0190304, IMG submission 161670) | Hydrothermal vent sediment bacterial communities from Southern Trench, Guaymas Basin, Mexico - 4870-07-1--2_MG | ecosystem: Environmental > Aquatic > Marine > Hydrothermal vents > Sediment ... | reverse complement strand
TCAGGATCCATCATTGATAAAGATAACTTATAAAGATTCTGAAATGGTAGAATTTCAAACAAAGCAAAATGCTAATGACTCTGCTTTTTTCTATCATTTTCTTCCTTCAGACAGGGAGATGGATACCTGGTTAGCTATAAACAGGACAGACAAGAATTACGCTCCCAGTCCGGTTATTGTTACAAACAGGAATGGAGGTTTTGCCTTAAGCCGGTATATTTACAGGATGGAAAATGGGAAAGTAAATTTAATGCTGAATGTTGGAAAATTTCTAAAACAGGCTTTGTTCCCAGCTCCTGTAAAAGAAAATATAGCAATTTTAGCAGAAACCAGTAATGATCAGGCTTTGGAAGTATTGAGCTATACGAAAAGTGTTCTAAAGAGGGCAAAAATAAAATACAGTATAATTTCAAGTAGGTCTTTTAGAGGAATGGTACCTTTGGATCTTACTTCTTTTACCTCAGTTGGTCTAATTTTATCTTCTGATAATGGTCTGGATCCTGCAATTTTAAAACAGTATCTGGAAGGTGGAGGCAGTCTGGTTTCACTTATTAAAGGGAGGTTTGATAAGCTGTCACCCTATCTTGGAATAAAGAGAAACAGGAGAAGTATCCGCACTTCTACCGGGTATAGGGTAAACAAAGGCTTTTTTACCGGAGAGGATATTTCTATTGTAGATAGACATGTGGAATGGGATCCAGGCTGGGGTATCCCTGTAGATAATGCAGAAATATTAGCTTCTGATTATAGTACGAAAGTTCCTCTTTTATGGAAGGCTCACGTAGGGAATGGGAATGTTCTTGTATGGAACTGGGATAGTTTTGTCTATGGAGAGTTTTTGGGTTATATTCTTGAATCTTTTGTATACATACAGCCGGTAGGTGTTGCAGCTACTCCTGCTTTAAGTATTTTATATATTGATGACTGGCCTCTTCCTATGTATAACATTGTGAAGGAGCCTTTGGATATAACAGATACTGATTTTTATGACAATGTCTGGTGGCCTGATATTAAAAAACTTCTTGCGAACTGGGATCAGCCTTTTTCCAGTTATATTATTTTTAACTATAATGGTACAACAAAACCTCCCTTTGATACTGGTGAGTTCTTTGTTGCAAAAGGTAATGCTCCCACTAAAATTGCATACGAACAGTTGGATTCAGGAAGGGAATTAGGTCTTCATGGATACAATCATGTTTCACCTACTTTGAAGAAAAGTAAAATAAATGCCTTTGTATGGTCTTCCAAAGAGGAGCTTGAAGTAGGGTTTACTCATGCAAAAAATGAATGGATAAGGCTTCTTGGAGAATACAGTTTACCCAGGACCTATGTAGCTCCTCACAATATTATATCAACAGATGGTCTGGAAGTACTCCATAAGGTATTCCCTTCAATTAAGGCTGTAAGTACCGTACGAGCTGGCGAAGGTGAAGAAAAAGCCCTGGATTTTGGCCCAAATCCTGATGTTCCGGAAGTATATATGATGCCCAGGATAACTTCTGGTTATCTTCTTACTTCTGAAACAAAGTCTACTGCAGTTTCCGGTATAGTGGGTCCTGGGTTATGGAGCCACTTTATTCATGCTGATGATGTTTTTGATACCAATAGGAGCAATGGGAAAGGCTGGGAGGGGCTTAAAGCCGAATTCAATACTATGGTGGGTTTTATCCGATCAAACTATCCCTGGCTCAGACCTGTGAATGCCTATGACGGCTATCTTGCCATGAAAGAATTTGATGATACGGGTGTAAAATTCAGGTTTATAGGGAAAGACCTTGTGGTTAATACCAGTGTACCCGGATTAATTTTTAGAACCAGATTTAATGGTAAAAAAATTAAAAGTATTACTGGCGGTACTCTGCTTTATTCTTACAAGTCTATGGATGCAGCTGTTATCAAGGCTGATAGTGCTGAGGTAAGAGTGGAATTCAGATGACAGTTATCAGAAAACAGATAACAATTAGTCAAGAAATTTTGGAGCTCCCTTTTAGATAATTAATCAAAAAGGGAGTAAAATATTTTAGGTTATTGGTCAGAATCCGAATATTCACAGATAAGCAATTAGTCTTTTGCTTTAATAAGAAATAGATTGCTAATAATAATTCTACAGGATATGTTCCAAAAATCTTTTGGTTCTCTCTTCTTTTGGAGAAGAAAAAATTGCTTCCGGTGTTCCTTCTTCAATTATATTTCCTTCATCCATAAAAATCACCCTGTCTGCTGCTGCTTTTGCAAATCCCATTTCATGAGAAACAACCATCATTGTCATTCCCTCTTTTGCCAGATCAAGCATAACATCAAGAACTTCTTTAATCATTTCCGGATCGAGTGCGGACGTTGGTTCATCGAAAAGTATTACCTCAGGGTTCATTGCAAGTGCCCGGGCAATGGCTACTCTTTGCTGCTGTCCTCCTGATAACTGTGAAGGATATGCATTTTCTTTATCTGCAAGGCCGACCCGTGCAAGAAGTTCCAGGCCGTTCTCATACGCTTCTTTTTTATTTATCTTTTTTACCGTTAAGGGAGCCATTATAATGTTTTCAATAGCTGTTATATGAGGGAAAAGGTTGAAACTTTGAAACACCATTCCTACCTCTTCTCTTATTTTTCTAATATCAGAGTCTATAGCTGTAACGGAGTCATTATTTATAAGTATTTCTCCGGAACTTAGTGTTTCCAGTCTGTTTACACTGCGAAGTAAAGTACTCTTTCCGCTTCCTGATGGGCCGATAATCAGTACAACTTCTCCCTTTGCAATGTCCAGGTTTACTCCTCTAAGAGCATGAACTTCGCCAAAGTTTTTAACAGCATTTTCTATATGAATTATTGGTTTATCGCTCATGCTGCTGCATCCTTTTTTCCATCAAAGCTACTAGTTTGGAAAGGAATAATGTTATTACCAGATAGACCAGAGCTACTATTGTATAGGTCTGAAAATATTGGAAAGATGTGGAAGCGAATTCTCTGCCTCTTCTTAAAAGATCCGCTACCGCAAGTATGGAAACAAGAGAAGAATCTTTTAATAGTGCAATAAACTCATTTCCTACAGGGGGCATTATTATTTTAAATGTTTGTGGTAAAATAATTTTTCTTATTGCCTGTGATCTGCTTAAGCCTAATGCAAGAGCTGCTTCCATTTGTCCTTTAGGTACGGCCTGAAGACCAGCTCTGAAAATTTCACCAAGGTATGCACCGTAGCAGAATGACATGGCTATAACTGCAGATGTCAGCCTTGGAAGCTGCACTACTTTTCCCAGGGCGTAGTAAATGTAAAAAAGCTGAACCAGTAATGGTATTCCTCTAACTACTTCGACATAAATAGTTGCTAGTCTATTAATTATTGTTATACGGGAAATTCGTCCCAGACCTGTAAATAAGCCTATAATAAGGGCAAAAATAATAGAAAGTATAGTAACCTGAAAAGTTTTTATAATCCCGTCGGGTATAAAAAGAAGTATGTTTCTATATGGATCGGGATTAACTAAGGGAAGTATTATTAGCAGGGCTATTGCCCCGAAAAAGGAGATTCTCCATGCGGAAAAAAAGGAGTTTTCTCCCTGATCGGGGACAAGAGCACCGTCAGAAACTTCGATTCTGCTGGTTTTTATCTCAGCCACTTATCTTTTAACTCTTCTGCCTTCCCTGAATCAATAACAGATTTTATACCTTTATTCATAAGTTCAACAATTTCAGAGTTCCCTTTCTTTACGGCAACGCCGTAATATTCTTCTGTAAATGGTACGCCAACTATTTTTAAAGTCCCTTTGTAATGTTCGTTCTGAAGAACATAATCTGCAGCAATAGGTGAGTCACATACAACCCCTGCAATTCTTCCATTTGCAAGATCTTCTACAGCCAGCCCTATTTCATCGTAAGTTTTAAGATTAACACCTTTTGCATCTTTTATGGCAAATGCACCTGTAGTTCCAATTTGTGCTCCAACATCTTTTCCCGTTAAATCATTCAGGATTTTAGAATTATTATCTGATTTGGGTACAATAAGAACCTGTCCTGCATTTATATATGGTATAGAAAAATCCATAGTCTTCTTTCTGTCATCAGTAATTGTAACAGAAGAGATAACAGCGTCATAGTCACTATTTGCAAGTCCTGCAAATATACCGTCCCAGGCGGTATTTCTAAACTCTACTTTAAAACCTGCAGCTTCTGCAACGGCAGACATAAAATCAATGTCGAATCCAACTATATTCTTGTTAGTATCAACCATCTCCATTGGTGGCCAGGTTGCGTCAGTTGCAATTACTATGTTATTGGTTACTTTCTTTTGGCAGCCTGTGAAGAAGGGCAATACTACCATAAAAATAACCATAATAAGTACAAGTGTTTTTTTCATAAAAATCTCCTGTTTTTTTTTGCTTCTGCGAAGAGAAACGTTTATATAATTACAATAAGCATTTTTTTTTGTTTGTCAATAGAATTTTTTTCGCTGTATTTTATTTACTATATCAAAAGAACTTGTTCTCCAACACAGAGCAGTAGCAATGGCGGGAAAAGCCAAGGTTGCATAGCCGAGCAGGAAGCTTGCTTCCGACCAGGCTTTGGTTGCATAGCCGAGCAGGAAGCTTGCTTCCGACCAGGCCAAAAGTAAGCCAATTGAATAGACATCACAAAAGCCTTCAATATAATATGTGCTATGGTATCTGTCTTTTAAATAAAAAATATTCCTAAAATTTTATTTCATATAATCGAAGGTCATGGAAATAAAAAGACTTGAAATATTTCTATTAATGGTATAGTGTTTTCATATATATAAAATTAATTGGAGGAAATATGAAAGCAAATAAAATTGCTTTGTTGGGTTTAATTGTTATAGCTGTTGTTCTTTCATCCTGTACAACATTTAAGTTGTCGGGTGTTCAGGTAACAAAAGAAATTCCAGCTTATGATTCTGTAGGTGAGTTCGATATTACTGTTAAGGTTAGTGAATTCCTTGGCTCTCCAGGCGGTTCGAACCTGGGAAATATTACTTCGGATGCCATGGATTCAAAAATTTATGATGCAATCCAGCGTGAGATTCAGAAATTTACAGGTGATGCTGCAGTAAATGTTACTGTAGAGTATAAAGCTGAGGTTATTGATATGCTCTTCTCAGGATTAACAGGAGGGTTGTATGCTCCTGCTACAGCTCATATTTCCGGTGTAATTGTTAAATATAACTAAAAGGTTTATTAAAAGGGAAGGATTAATCTTTCCCTTTTTTTATTTTATGAAAAATTATATATATTTTTTATTAATTTTGGCAGTTATTTCCTGTAGCCCGAATACTGAGCAGAAGAAAGTTAAAGAGTCTTTTAATCAATTAATAAATAGTTTGAAAGTTGAGGATTCTCAAAAAATTGATACACTTGTTCCGTTTCTAAAAAATACAAGAGAAGGAGAGAGAAATGTCTTTCTTACACCCTTCCGCGAATTAATTAATACAAATTATAAACTTGATATTACAAAAAAATCTGATAATCTGTATTATATTAAAGTGATAGTTAAGGACTCTAATACAATTTGGTCAGGTATAATTCTCCCCTACCAGTTGAATGAGGAGGAGGAATGGGTTATGGCTCCCATTATAAAAGTAATTCAGACCTATGATATAGTTCCCGCAAAAAATTAAGAATAGCAAATTTACGAAATTGTCGATTAGTGAATAATTATTTGACAAATAGATAATAAAGAGATAGGCTTTCTATAGAATACAGTGTTTTTGGAGAGTTTTGATTGATGAAGATCGATGATACCAATTTGACTTTAATAAAATTATTACGGGAAGGGCGAAAATCTTACAGTACTATGGCAGAGGAACTTTCTCTTACAGAAAACACTGTCAGATCCAGGGTTAATAAACTTATATCAGAAAGAGTGTTAAAGATAAGTGGTTTAATTGATCCCAGTGCTATACCCGGTCATCAGGTTATAATTGTTGCTTTAAAGCTTGATACTGTAGAACTAAAAGATAAAGCAGAAGAACTGAGTCAGTTAAAAGGGGTTGTTTCTGCCTCAATTACCAACGGCCGGTATGACTGCTTTATTTATGTTCTGTTAAGTGATGAACAGGGTTTTGGTCTATCGGAGTTTCTTGATGATGAACTTTCCCGGGTAGAACATATAAAGGACTTTGAAACTTTTGTGGTTTACAAGAGTGTAAACTTAAAAATTCCATATATTATATAATTCTCTTTTCACTTAACTTCTTCTGCTATCTTTTCTTTTTCTGTAAGTGGTTCTGTATCCAGATCATCAATTAAAGATGCGATATTAGGATTATCCCTAAATCTTAGTACATTAACAACAAAAATATTAAGCTTGCTTATAAGGTTAGGTGGCAATTGGTTTCCATCAATCTCAACAGAGATAATTGGATAGTTTCTGTCCCTTGCCCATGGCGTGTACAGCCCTTCTATAACACGGCCAATAAGACATGCAAATGGAGCTATGTTTACAATTCCTGAATAACCATGTTCCATTGCTGTTGCTGCAACTCCTGTCGAAACCGCAATTTCTGAATTAAGTTCATGATTAACAAAATGATTTTTTGTATTATTCATAATAATATCCATATCATGGGGTGTTTTGGGTATCAAATTTGCTTCTTTAAGAGAATTTGTAACCATTTTTTCTACACTATGCTTCCATACTTTTTCAATTTTCAGTATAAGCAGTTGTCTTCTTTCTTTTGAAAATGGTCTTTTCCACCATGGAAGCAGTTTAAGACGCTTAGTAAGATCATACTTTCTAACGAAATCCAGGTAATGTATCCATTCAGCAAGACCTGAGACTTTGGCAATAATACCTTTTTTGCTAAAAAGATCCACCAGGTCATCTACGGCAAAGTCATCTCTTCTTACATAGATTTCACCTATGATGAGTATTTTAGGAGTTTCGGACATTTGTTGTTTTAATGGAATCTTACTAATACCTTTTGCAATTTTTTTCAAAACAGGACCGGCATTTTTAAAACCTGTTTCTGCTTCTCCAATTAGTTCCTTCCACAATATCTTATACTCTTTTAAAGCAGATTCAGGATCCAGAGCACATGCCCTTAGTGAATTTTGAATGTCCTTCATATAGTCTGCAATAACAGCGCTTCTCCATAGAGTTTTTGAGAATCCGGGACCCAGTTCTGTATATGAATTATCTGCACTTAAAGTAAAAACAACTACATTTTCAAGACCAAGATCTCTAAAAAGATTTTCATAAAATACGAAGTACTGTCCCGTTCTGCATGGCCCAGTTGTTATGGGAACAAAAAGCATATAAATTTCATCTTTCCTGTATTTCTCTGATGAAAAATATTTTAATGCACTTCCCAGTAAAAGATGTGCCGGAACACACTCTTTACCGGAAGTATGACTTCGGGCTATGTGCAGGATCTCTCTGTCAGCAAGATCCAGAGCCTCTGCATTGTATCCCATGGCGGTAATAGATGCAGCCATCATTTCTACTGACAGCTCTCCCATATTGGATAGTAATATTTTTACTCTGGGATTATTCCGTACTTGTATTTTTTTATCATTTATTGAGTCGTAAATATGTATTTCATCATCGCCATTGTTTACAAATTTCAAACCATTATCGTATCTCTTTTTATTAAGTCCATCTTTTCTGGACTGATATCCCTGAATAATATCCAGAAATGCCTCAACCCTTGTATCAATTCCTGCGTCTGCAGAGTGAGAATCAAATTCAAGAACCAAAAAAGGTTTAACTCCCATAATCCATTTAAGATAGTGGAGCATGAATGAGTCCGGGGCACATGAAAAGTTTGTTATCCAGGTAACATAGATATTGGGTTCATCTTTAAGTAATACGGCTGCTTTCATGTCCTGCTGGCCATAGTACCAGTACATATTTTCGAATATTTTGTTTCCTTCAAAAGGGAGAATATCGTAAGGAATTACAGAATAACCTCTGCTTGTAAACTTTCGGGGAATTCCCATATTGGCTTCTTTTGTGAAGGCATTGTATGGTCGACCAAGTAATGCAATTACAGGTCTTTCTGCTTTTTTTGCTTCTGCCAGAGCTATCTTTCCCATTTCTGAAGCTTTTTTGAAATATTCATTCTGTTTATCAAAAGCAATATTAAATGCATATTCAACATCTGCAGCAGGAATACCCATTTGTGTACCTATTTCAATAAAAAATTCCATTGCTTTTGCCTTACCGAATTTAAAGGAAACAATGAGGGCAAGAAATCTGTCTTCCGGAATATCAGGGAAAGCTTTTTTAATATAGTAGGGCAGGGATTGTGTTATGGGACAAAAATTGGCATGTACATCATCTTCATAACTTTCCATATCTCTAAAATGGGGCACAAAAATATAATCACATCCTTTATCCCAAATATCCTGAACAGCTCCATGAGCTATTTCTGCAGGGAAACAGTAAGAACTTTCCACTCTTGCAACGCCTTCATGAGCTATCTTGTCTGAAAGAACTGTCTTTATTCCGAGACTATGGAAAAACCAGGAGTACAAAGGATACATTGTATGAACAGAGAATGCCCGGGGTATACCAACTGTAAAATCGTATTTTTGTATAAAGTCTTCTTTATTTGGTGCACATTCAATAAATAGTAAATCTGATCTTTTTTGAACATAGTCAAAAACCTTAACTGAAGGATCAGGTTTGTTTTTTGTGTTGGTATACTTACTACACCTTCCACCAAACATATATTTATTGTTATTTACATTTAAAATTTGAATAGGGCAGAAATTTTCACATGATTTACATGTAAATACTTTCTCATAAATTATTTCCTGATTTATAAGTGCATCCAGATCAAAATTTGATTTTTCGAGTAAGCCTTCTGCAAGTTTTTCTTTTGCAAGAAGGCCGACTCCAAAAGCTCCCATAAGCTCAGGAGAAGGTGGTACCAGAATTTTTTTATCCAGGAGAAGGGCAAATGCAAGTGGAACTGCTTTGTTTTTAGCTACTCCCCCCTGAAGAAATATTTTTTTACCCAGAGTCCTGTTTCCAACGACCCTGTTTAGGTAATTAGATACAATAGATGTTACAATACCACCTGTAATACTTTCTCTGCTTGCTCCCTGCTGTATAGCTTTTCTTATGTCAGAATTTATAAATGCTGAACAATGTTCCCCGAATTTAAGAGCAGAATCTGACGAAAGGGCAATTTCCGCTATCTCAAATGCATGTTCAATATTCAAATCACCATGAGCTGATTCCTCCAGGAAGGAACCTGTTCCTGCAGAACAGGCCTCGTTCATAGCGTAATCAATGGGAACCTTATTTTTTAAGAGAACATACTTTGCATCCTGTCCTCCAATTTCGAAAATGGTATCAACTTCCGGGTCAAAGTAGGTAGTACCAACGGAATGGGCAATTATTTCATTGTACACACCTGGGCTTTCAATAAAAACCCCGAGAATTTCTCTTGATGATCCAGTTGTGGAAGCCAGAGAAATTTTTATTTCCCCATCTCCAATATCTTTCTTGATTTTCTTTTTAACTTCTACAAGACAGTCTTTTAGGGATTGAATAGGGTCTCCATGGGTTCTTCCATAATGAGTTGCAACAATTTTGTCTGTTTCCATGTCAATAAGACATACCTTTGTTGTGGTTGATCCGCCATCAATACCCAATATATATTCATGCCCTTCTTTTACTTTTTCTACTGACCATTCAAAGTAGGTTACCATGTCTGTAACTTTTTTCAGGTCATCATAACTTTCAAAACGTATTTTGTTTGCCTTCATTAAATCTTTTATTTCAGGAAGTACACTTCCTGATTCCATAGCAAGAAAGGCAGCTCCAAATGCTTCAAAATAGGGGGCTTCTTCCGGAATAATAAAATCTATATTTGGTGCTTTTTCCTTAATAAACCTGATAATATGTCTGTTTTTGGTAGTTCCCCCTGTTAGAAGAACTCTGCCACTGTTAATCTTTGCTTTGTGCAGAAAATCTATTACCTTTGTTGCCATTACATCACTTAAGGAAACTACTATATCGTCTTTTGTGGCTTCATTTTTGTTCAATTTATGCGTACAATCGCTTTTCATAAAAACAGAACATCTTGATGAAAGGGGGTGAACTATACTTGTGTCAGGTACAAATTCTACATCCTCCAGGGTCATATCCATACGTCCAAGCTGCTGCTTAAAAAATTCCCCTGTTCCGGAAGCACACTTACTGCCCGAAAAATTATTCACTATTTTATTATCTTTATCTACAGTATATACAATAAGATCCTCTCCCCCCATTGTAACAACTGCATCAACATTTTCATTAAGCTGAGAAAGAGCAGCTTCTATGCAGAGAGGTTCAATAACATTATTAATATTAAACAGGAATCGTCCTTCCGTACCTGTTACAAGGGATTTTAAGTCTACAGGAAGATTGTGTGATGTTAGTATATCTTCTACAGCTGCATAAAAATTACCTTCATGGAGTACTACTTCATTCCATTTAACCTTATTATTTTCTAATAATACTACCTTTAAGCTTGATGAACCTATGTTTATACCAAGACTCTGCATAATAACCTCTTTTATTTCTTTAGTTAGTTTCTTTCATTAGTTTTGGATTCAATCCTTCAATAAACCAGTCAGTTAGTTCTTCCGTTATTGTCTCTGGTGAAATATATCTGTATCGTTCATCCAAAGTGGTCAGCTTGAACGCAGTGTTAAGCCAAACTGCACCAATAATTCCATTGGCAATTACTAATGGATTAATGGATTTAAACCGCCCATTATTTTTTTGTTTTGCCAGATATCCTTCCAGTAAATCTGACACCGGTCTTAATATTTTAAAATATAATTCTTCCATTAATTTTGGATCTCTACGTATTTCTGTTAAAAGTGAAGCTATTAAACTTCCATATTTATGCAATATTAAGCTGCGGTTTTCTATAATAAGCTCAAAGTAAAGGGTCGGATCTTCCGGAGGATTTTCTATAATAATTTTTTTAATTGGTTCCATTAACATCTCTTTGAGTAATGCTAACAGCAGTTCATGTTTATTTTTAAAATAATTATAGATAGTTCCTTCACCTACTCCAGCGGCTTTTGCAACAAGTTTGGTTGTCGCTTTATGATATCCCTTTTCACAAAAGACTTTTTCTGCACCCTGCAGAATACTCGCACGCCGCAAATCTGATACTGATTGCTGTAAAATATTCTGAGGTCTTTTGTTGTTCACATGCTATCCTTATGGAGGTGAATTGTTACTCAAAAAGTGAGTGAGCGCTCATATTAAAAAAATGATCTATTTTTGTCAAGAGTATATTTAACTTTTTTAAAGGGGTTGTTTTCTTATGCAAATGTATAAAATAAAAATTAGTTAATCTGCAAATTCAGCTAGTTCTTCCCATCGTGTAATCATCTTTTCAATATTACTGATAATCTGTTTATACTTTTTATTATTACTTTCCATTTCTACTGGATTGATATTGGCCTTGCTGAATAGTACTTCAATTTCAATTTTTTCTGCTTCCAATAGATCAATTTTTTCTTCTAAACCAGAAAATTCCTGTTTTTCTTTATATGTTAATTTTCGTTTTGTATTGGCCGTAGAGACGCGATTTGATGGATGCATAGCCGAGCGGCCAACTTGTTGGCGACCAGGCATCGCGTCTCTACGATTAATGGTCTGTGAAAATTCGCGATATTCAGTGTAATTTCCAGTAAATCCTTTTATCCCACCCTTTCCATCGAATACAAAAAGAGAATCGGTTGTTCTGTCCAAAAAAGCCCTGTCATGGGACACTACAATTATTGTCCCTTTGAACGAAAGAACAAAATCCTCCAGGCGCCTCATTGTGTCCAGATCCAGATCATTAGTTGGTTCATCAAGGATAAGAAAATTGGGATTGCTAATTAGTATTCTAATTAGGTAAAGTCTTCGTTTCTCACCCCCTGAAAGCTTTTCAATTAGTGTCCTGTGTGTGCTGCTGGGAAAATTAAACATCTCTAAAAATTTTGCAGCGGATACTAATTTCCCATCTGCCAGTGCTATTTGTTCTGCTGACTCGCTGATATACTCCAGAACCCTTAGGTTCTCGGATATTGCTATATCAAGGTGATTACTTAATTGATCGTAATATCCGAAAACTGTATTTAGCCCCTTATCAAGTGAACCGCTATCGGTTTCGACAAGTCCTGTAATAATATTAAGAAAAGTAGTTTTTCCTGATCCATTAGGTCCTATTATTCCAATACGTTCACCTTTTGTGAACTTATACGAAAATGGTGCAATAATTAATTCATCATTATACGATTTCTCAATTTCATTTAAATCCAGAATTTTTTTACCCAGTCTTTTTTCAGAAGATGAAAAATTCGAAATGGTCAGTTCTGCTTGAACTTGTTTATTTTGCAGATCCTCAATTTTCATCTTTCTTTTTTTGTCTTTACTTGCCCTGGCTTTCGGCCCTCTGCTCAACCATTCCAGCTCTCGTCTAAGAATAGATTTTATCCTTGCCTGTTCGTTCTGTTCTGTGGAAAGTCTAATGGATCTACGTTCCAGGAATGTTGAATAATTTCCAGGGTATTTATAGATACGGCCTTTATCCAATTCCATAATACCTGTGCATACGGAATCCAGAAAATATCTGTCGTGAGTTACCATTATAAAACTAAAATTAGCTGATCCAAGGTATTTTTCCAGCCATTCAATTATTTCAATATCAAGATGGTTTGTAGGTTCATCAAGGATAAGGAGATTTGGTTTGAATGAAAGGGCTCTTGCAAGAGCGGCCTTTTTTTTCATACCTCCGGAAAGACTGTTCATAAGCTGATCCGGATTTTCCAGTTTTAGTTCGCTTAAAAAAGAAAGATAGTTGTTTTCAATTTCCCACCCATTTTCTTTTTCCATTCGTTCGGTTAATTCTTGAAGTAGGGACAGGCTGGACGGAAGCGAGCTTCCTGCTCGCCCATGCATCCGGGGATCACTATTTGCCCCTGCTTCAAGACATTTATGATAATCAGCAATTAATTTTATTACAGGAGAATCTCCTTCATAAAGAAAATTCCTGACAGTAAGTCCTTCTCGAATTATTGGGGTTTGTTCCAGCATGCTTATACTAAGATTATTATTTCTGGATATATTTCCATTATCAGCTTCAAGTAGACCCGCCATAATATGCAACAAGGTGGATTTACCTGCCCCATTCGGACCTATAAATCCTATTTTTTCACCCTCATCAATTCCCAATGTAACATTCTGGAAAAGAGGGGTGTCGTTAACTGTTTTTGATAGATTCTCAATTGATATTAGGTTCATAGGGGATAATATATTAGATAGAAATTATTGTGAACCATGTTTGGAAATAATCTTATTGTTTGACAGAGTATGATTTTATGATTAAACTTTATATTATGATTGGAGGGTTTTATGGTTGAAATGACAGTTACTGAATTTTCAAGGAATTTAAGTACAATTTTTAATAGAATTGAGTATAAAAACGAAGAAATAGTACTTTTACGTCATAATCATAGAATTGCAAGATTAATCCCGGGATCCTTTTCGCTTAATGCCCTTGAGGCAATGGGAGATCTGTATCGTACCCTGCCTGATGATGCTGGAAAAACCTGGCTAAAAGAGAGTTCTGTTCCTGGTATCCTGGAGGATGAAATGAGAGATCCATGGGATATTTAATAGATACCTGCATCTGGATAGATGTTGAACGTGGACTTGTATCCCCGTCTGATGTTGCGTTGTATACAGGAAACGATTCTGTTTATATATCTCCGGTTACTCTGGCAGAACTTGGATTTGGAGTAGAAATGTCTGTTTCTGAAGAAATAAAACAAAAACGAGCCTCCTCCCTGGAAAGATTAAGGAAAAAACCATTGTTAATAATTGATGATGGTACTGGACTTATCTTTGCACGACTGGCAGCTGTTTTGAAAAAAAGTGGGAGGGGCTCATCTTTTCGTGTTCAGGATATTTGGCTGGCAAGTCAGGCTATCCAAAATAATTTCTTTTTTCTTACAAAAAATAAGAAAGATTTTGAAGATGTACCCGGTCTTAAATTGGTAGTATTTGGAGAAGGGAATTAATTTGTTTCTTATAAATATTACTCAATATTGTCTTGCTGCCTTTATCCAACTTGCATATAATCTTCACTTAATTGTTATCTAATAATTTCAATGACCGAAAATTATAGTAGCGATCTGATAAATCGTATTTCGACCATGAAAAATTATGACCAAACTGTAAGGTGTGCGAGGTTTTGATATGGAAACAACTTTTAGAATTGCTTTTATTAGTGGGAAACTGGGAGATGTTGATGGTGTTTCACTTGAAGTTGATAAATGGATCGAAGTCTTAAAAGGAGCAGGGCATACAATTTACACTATAGCCGGTTATTATGCAAATCCTGTCCAGGGTGTAGAAACAGATAATCAGTTTTTGCTTGAAAATCTCCGTTTTGACTCAACATTGCAGAAACATTATGAAAAAATGATGTTCCCTTATATTACAAAGAAACCCAGTCATTTGACAGCCAGCACAAGGGATCTTATTTTAGAAGAAATGATGGTTCAGGGTAGGGATTTAGGTGAAGATATTTTCCGATATGTTCAGGATAATGACATAGATGTATTAATAGCAGAGAATACAAATGCAATGCCAATGACCCTTCTTGGCGGTATAGCTGTATATAATCTATTAACAGAGTATAAGATGGCAGTAATTTTTCATCATCATGATTTCTGGTGGGAGAGAAGCCGGTTTAGCCAAAGTCGAATTGAGAGCCTTTTAAATAATATTATGCCTCCGGCAGATATCGGCTGCGAGCATGTTGTAATTTCTTCCTACTCAGCTCACATTCTAAGTTCTATTAAACGAGTTATACCCACTGTAATACCTAATTGTGAGAATTTTGAAACTGCAGTTGTTTCTGATGATTACAATAAGTATTTTAGGGAGGATCTTGGATTTTTACCCGATGATCTGCTTTTTGTTCAACCTACACGCATCGTTCCACGTAAAAGAATTGAAGATTCTGTCCGCCTTGTAGGTATGTTTGCAAGAAAATATCCGGAATTTGAAAATCGTATTAAGTTTATTGTCTCTCTCTATCAGGGTGATGAGCTGGATGATTCCTATATTGATGTAATAAAGTCTCTTGCTTTAAGTGAAGGTGTTGATTTGTATTTAATATCTGACAGGGTTTCGTCTGTAAGATCAAAAAATGATAAGGGTGAACGTCTTTACACAAGTCGAGATGTTCTGATGAATGCAGATCTGGCTCTTTACCTGCCAAAATGGGAGG
>Ga0190304_1000736_pt1 | contig 15252 bp, 12 predicted proteins | sample 48700712_MG_FD_161670 | JGI IMG/M metagenome (GOLD analysis project Ga0190304, IMG submission 161670) | Hydrothermal vent sediment bacterial communities from Southern Trench, Guaymas Basin, Mexico - 4870-07-1--2_MG | ecosystem: Environmental > Aquatic > Marine > Hydrothermal vents > Sediment ... | reverse complement strand
TGAGAATATAGAAGCCGGGCTGGAAAGTTTTAGGAAATTATGAACACTATAAATGGGGAGCCAGAATAGTATATGAATCAAATAGAAGTACAAAGCTATACAGCTGCTGAGATAGATAAGTGTATAAATATACTTACACATCTACTTGAGAACAGTGATAGTTTTGCAGCGTTACCAAAAGAAAAACAAATTGAACTAATGAAAGTTTCCGGCCAACTATCCAGACCGGACAGGCATAAACTAATTAAAAGAAATAAGGCTATACGAAAAAAGCACAGGCAGGATATTGTTGTTTCAGAAAGACAGGCCAGGGCTCAGACAGGAATTCGAAAAGCCAGGGATGCAGAGGTTTTTACTGCCCCTTTAAAAATATCAGATGGACTGGATAAACCTGATAAAGAGTTGGTTTTACATTCCCCTAGAAACTGTTATGTCTGCAAGGCAGAATATACTAAACTTCATTTCTTTTATGATTCCATGTGCCCTTCATGTGCTGAACTGAACTACAAAAAACGTTTTCAGACTGCAAATTTAAATGGACAAATAGCTGTTATAACAGGATCACGTCTTAAAATTGGTTATCAGGCAACATTAATGATGCTACGGGCAGGAGCAACAGTCATTGCGACTACAAGATTCCCTGTGGATTCAGCATTACGATATTCCAGAGAAAAGGATTTTAGTGAATGGGGAGATCGACTGCATATTTATGGCCTTGATCTTCGTCATACACCCAGTGTGGAAATATTTTGTGTTCATATTGAGAAAAACTATAAACATCTGGATATCCTTATAAACAATGCGGCACAAACAGTTAGAAGACCCCCGGGTTTTTATTCTCACCTTATGAAAAATGAAACACTTTTATTAAATGAAGTGCCGGAGGAAGCCAGGAAGCTTTTGGGCAATTATTCAGATTTTACAAAAAAACTGGACAGCTTTGCTCCGGTAAAATCCGGATCTGAATCTGAACTTACCCTTTCTTCCAATGAAGGAATTCCTGGCATAGGTCTTAGGGAATCTGCCCAGCTTTCTCAAATTCCGTATAGTCATGATAAAACACTGTCTGTCAGTACCGTTTTCCCTGAGGGTAAACTGGATGTGGATCTTCAGCAGGTTGATTTAAGGGAAACAAACAGCTGGCGCCTTAAACTGGGTGAAATTGAAACTTCTGAAATGCTGGAACTTCAGCTGGTTAATGCTGTAGCACCCTTTGTTTTATGCAATAAACTGACCCCATTAATGGAAAAAGATTATACCGGGCAAAAGCATATTGTCAATGTTTCTGCTATGGAGGGGAAGTTTCTTAGATTTAAAAAAGGTGAGCGTCATCCTCATACAAATATGGCAAAGGCAGCTCTTAATATGCTGACACATACAGCTGCCAGTGGTCTGGCAAAGAATGGTATTTTCATGAATGCAGTCGACACAGGATGGGTAACTGATGAAGATCCGGCTAAACTGTCGAAATTAAAAGAAGATTTACACGATTTTCAACCCCCATTGGATATTGTTGACGGGGCGGCCAGGGTATGTGATCCATTTTTTAATGGTATTAATACAGGGAAGCATTGGAGCGGCAAATTTTTGAAGGATTATTTTCCAATAGACTGGTAAACAAAAGGGAGGCGGGAGGCTACAGGAGAATCGGCTTTCTGTCTCCATTCTCCGGTCTGCATTTTATTTACTTGTTTATTTAAAATAAAGATATATAATTAAGTATAACGATTATAATAGGAATATATTTTGAGTGATGATGTTTTTTCCGGAGAAATAGACCCTGAAATTGCTGCATTGATGGATATTGATGAAGTAGAAGATCTGGCACCTGATTTTGAAGATCTTTTTAGTGATGGAACTGTAAAAAAACAAACTGCTGATAAAGTAGATTTGACAAAAGAGGCATTCTCACCAATTAAAAAATTTTCTGAAGACCGAACAAATCCTCTGTTTTCGAGTAAGGAATTTTATAAGTCTGTTTTATCAGGAGAGGGAGAGTCTTCAAAACGTGTTCATTCTCTTCTCTCCCAGTTTCTGAATGCCAGTGATCCAAAAGATAAGTCCATGTACAGAGCAAAATTGATATCAGCTACATGGAATCTTTCATCCAGCATTGTTTCAAAATTTTCATCCTTAACACAACCTAAAAAATTCTTTCTTAGATATGGATTTTTGCTGCCTACACTGGTTTCCAGAGAACAGAGAGAATTAATTGGAAAAATAGTAGTAGATAATAACTCAGGGGAACCCTTCTATTATTTTGATGAATGGCTTAGTAAGGTAGCAAGTGGCCAAATAAGTACCTCTGCAGTTGATGAGGTTAAGCAGGTTAGAAATAATCAGGGAGCAAAAATAAGAGCACAGATTGAAAAGGCTAAGGGCACTCTCGAATTTCATCTTGGTGAAATCCAAAATAGAATAAGAGACATCGAAAATGCAGAAGAAGAATTAAGAGAAAAATCAAAAATATTGTCATCACATCAAATTTATGATGATGGCCTAAAAGCTCCTTATGACGCCGGTCAAAGAAATGCTATTTCTGATATTATGAATGTATGCAGATTATTGACTAATAAGGATAAAGAATTAGGAGTAAGCTTTACTGCCTATGAAAATGCACAAAATCAGTTGACTGAATTTGAACAGAGAGCAAATCAGGAGGGAGTGTCCTCGGGTTTGAATTCAAAAACTTTGGAAAGTGAATTTAATACTGTAAGGCAGATGATCAAAATGGCTATTGGCAGACAGGGCAATCATATCCCTTTTCTTATGAAGCAGTATTTCCGTTCAAATATAAGAGATATAGGAACCAGAGAAAATGTTATAATGGAGTTTGCCGCAGTAGAAGCTATAGACGAAGGTCTTTTTAAAAGAACTTTTAAACGGCAGACCAATAGAATAGTTCCATATGTAATTCTGGTTCCGGGATATGGTGAAAGGGGTATCTGCTGGGAACCCTTTGAAAAGTTTAACCGTGCAACCAGTCGGGGCCGGGTGGCTATACCTATTTTCCCTAAGGATTTAAAAATTGCTGTTATTTCAGCTGCGGCAGATTTGCGGTGGCAGGTTGCAAAGGAAAAGTCCCAGCATTACTGGATGGAAGAGGGGCTCACTGGACGGTACTACCAGTGGTTTACAGAGAAAAAAATGAGAGGAGATGTTCGCGAGGCATTTATACAGGATTATATTTTGTGGATAACAAAGGAGAGCGAAGGTACTCAAAAACTGGATAAGGATGTTCGTGGAATTTTCTGGCGAAATATTCCTTTCCGCCAGGAACTGCGTGATACTCTGCGAAAAAGAGGATTTGTCTATAATGAACTTTATAAAAAGGATGTTAACCGCTCTCTGTCTGACGGGTATTAATACAGATCTAATGTTTACGTGAATTAAAAATTGGGTGAAAATACTTATCCATATTCACTTTTTTTGCCAGGAGTTTTATGCCTTTGTGGTAAATAAAGAAACTTCCTGCTACTGAAAGTATAAAAACCAGAATGAAAAGAGCAGAAGCCAGGGTTGGAGAAATATTTTTTGGTATGATCAGTGAAATCAGAGCCAATCCGAGAGTCATAAGAAGAACCATTATTATGACATTTACTATTGATGCTCCAATTATAAACAGAGCTGTATTAAGTTTTTTATTCATGTTTCTTTAAATCCTCAATTATAAAAGCTAAGAGCAGTACAAGGCCGGAAATAACTACTGTTGAATCTGCCATATTAAAAGTAGGCCATCTTTCCAATCCAAAAATACCAAAAAATTTAATATCCACAAAATCTACAACACCCAGAGGTCTAAAGACTCTATCAATTAAGTTGCCTGTTCCACCGCCCAAAATACCGGCAACAGCCCAGCGCTGAATATTTGTAAAGTCGTTACCTTTAAGGAAATATACAAGTAGTCCTGCAAGAATTGCAATAGGAATAATGGTAAAAAGAATATAACGCACACTCTGGGGCAGGGAATTACCCATGCTGAAAGCTATTGCCAGGTTGCGTGTATGAATTATTCTTATTAAACCATTAAAAAATGACATCCCTATTGTATGGATTGGGATATTCTTTACAATTAAAAACTTGGTAATCTGATCTAAAATTAGAATAATGCATGTAAGAATTAATGGTTTAAATTTTTTTGAGGTAAACATTTGTTTTATAGTCCTGTGGGAACATCAATAAAAACTGTTTCTATTTTTTTATCTTTCTTAAGTTTTTCTGCCAATAGTTTAGGTCCGAAGGTTTCTGTAAAATAATGACCTGCACTTACCATATTAATTTTTCTTTCCAGGCATGTATTATATGTCTCATGGGAAACATCTCCTGTAATGTATAGGTCAATTTTTTTGTCAATTGCCTGAGAAACTTCTCTGGTTGCTCCACCGGATACAATTGCCACTGTTGATATTTTATCCGGTCCAAACGGAAGAATACCTAGTACTTCTTTTTGATCAGTACCCAGTATATCAAGAATTTCACTAATATTTTTTTCATTTTCCAGGGTGCCGGATACTCCAATTTTAATACCTTTGTAGCTGCCGAAAGGCTGGAGATTCTGCATGCCCAGCTGTATCGCCATCCCATAATTATTTCCAACTACGGGATTCATATCCAATGGAAGATGAGCAGCATAGAGGGACAAGTTGTTCTGAATAAGAAATGACAAACGTTCATAATGATTATTTGTGACAGGAATTGGGAAACCCCAGAATAATCCGTGATGGACAAAAAGAACATCAGCTTCCAGATCCACTGATCTTTTAAATGTTTCCAGGGATGCATCTACTGCAAATGCTGTTTTTTTTACTTGTTTTGTTTCCTGATTTACCTGAAACCCATTCATGGAGGAGTCAATACCGGCAACAATATCCATATCCAGTATGTCTCTAAAATAGGAATCCAAATCTTCTGTATTCATTCCGCGAGTATAGCAGGACGGGAGCTGTGTTGCAACAACCCTCGCTCTATAACAATAATTCTATTTCATTCCGGGAAGTTCTGCCCATGGCCAATAATTCCAGTGTTGAGAAATATACTCCATATCCTTTTTCCGAATTTCTGAATAAGAAGATTTTTACCTTCGTTAATATAAAAAGAATCTTTTTCCAGTATTAAGTCCAGTATGGATTCTTTATCATAATAACCTGATTTTTTAGATTATTTCCGGGATTTTAGAAGTAGAATATATATATGCATATTTATATGTAATAAAAATACGATATTGTGAAAAAATATACAATAAACCCTTCCCCTAATTCAATTAAAGTATTACATTATATTATATTATAGGTTGATTGGAGGTTTTTATGAAATATGACGTTGTAATTATTGGTGGGTCTGCGGCAGGTTTAATAGCAGCTAAAACTGCAAAATTGTCTTACCCTGATAAAAGTGTTCTTGTTGTAAGAAAAGAGGAAATATCCTTAGTCCCCTGCGGTATTCCTTATATTTTTTCCACTTTAAACTCTATTGATGATGATAAAATGGGAATTGATCCTATAAAAAAATTAGGTGTCGATTTTTTAATTGAAGAAGTTGAAAAAGTAGATGTAGAAAGTAAAACGGTTTTTACTTCTAAAACAGAAATAAAATATGAAAAATTGGTTTTTGCTACAGGCTCTGCTCCTTTTATGCCTCCCATAGAAGGTGTAGACCAGAAGGGTGTTTATATTATACCCAAGGATTATAATTATTTGAAGGGAATTCTCGAATCTATCTCTGAAGCAAAGAATTTTGTTGTAATTGGTGCTGGTTTTATTGGTGTTGAAGTGAGTGATGAGCTACGGAAACAGGGGGGGAATGTGACCCTTGTTGAAGCCATGGACAGGGTGCTTCCTCTGGCTTTCGATGAAGATATTTCCTCTCTTGTTACTGAACAGCTTATTTCATCCGGACTTAATATAAGAGTTGGAAGTAAAGTTCAGAAAATTATTGGAGCTGATGGCAAAGTAAAGGCTGTCGAACTTGATAATGGTGATATCCTGGATGCTGATGCCGTTATACTGTCTATAGGCTATAACCCGAATACAAAGCTTGCTTCTGATGCTGGTCTTTTTATGGGTCGATATAATTCCATCTGGACAGATGAATATCAAAGGACTTCTGTTGATGACGTTTTTGCTGCCGGAGATTGTGCTGAGCATAAGGATTTCTTTACGAGAAAGGCTACTAAGTTGATGCTGGCTTCTACTGCTACTTATGATGCACGGGTTGCAGGTATGAATTTATTTGGCATTCGTCTGGTTAAACAGAACAAAGGTAATATTTCCATATTTTCTTCATCTATAGATGGACTGGCTGTAGGTGCTGCAGGAATTACTGAAGCTACTGCCAAAAAAGAAGGTTTTTTAGTTAAAGTAGGAAAATTTTCGGCAATGGATCGACATCCTGGTGCTGTCCCTGATAAATCACCCCAAACGGTAAAACTTATTTTCTCTCAGAGTGGAGGGACTCTTTTAGGAGCTCAGGTTGCAACTGGAAAGTCCGCCGGAGAGTTGATTAATATTCTTGGAGTGGCTATTCAGCAGGGAATGAGTGCATTAGATCTTGTTACTATGCAATTTGGCACACATCCGCTATTAACTGCTGCACCTACAATGTATCCTATCATTTTAGCAGCAGAATCTGTAGCGAGAGGTATTTGCTGCGGGAATTAATTTTTTTTTTATAATGATAATTATGAGCCGGGACTGGTATTAGTTTCCGGCTCTTTTTTTGATAATTCTGTAAACCTCTTCCGGATCAGAGATATATTTAAGTAATTCTTCAGTTTTGCAGTCTATTAGTTTAACATGCTTTTCTATACTGTATTCTATATCCCATGCTTTAAAAGCAGATTCGGCAGGTTCGCTTACAATACCACCATTAACTTTTTTTATTCCCATTCTAATTATCAGTAAAGCTGAGGCTTTTCCTATAATTTTATCATAAAGTGTGAGTTTTGCAGGATCATAACTGTTATCTGCCAAAAACTTTTCCAGTTCGAAGAGAGGATACAGCCATTTGCCATTGCTTGTAAATATAGCTGTATCTTGAAATTTAAGTTCAAGTGAGTATTTATTAATCATATTTAACTCCGAATTTTTCTAAATACAAATTAAAACATATAATTGCTAATTATTATAGTTTATTTATCCTATTTTAAAATGTATATTAAGAAGTATGATGAAGGGAAAATGAGTTTTTCATATAATAATATGTATTGCCCTGAATGTGGGAAGGTTGAAGGGGAGCGATTAGAGGAAAGTAGTGAGTACTAAATATTTTTCAATGCGATTTACTATACTATTAATAATTTCATTGTTACTCAGTTGCCGTTCTATACCCCAAACAAATGAAGTAAGTTCAGAAAGTATAGCAAGCTCATCAGAAAAAAAAGAAACAATCTTATCGGTTAATGAAACAGGATCACAAAATCCTGTGCCTGAATCAAAAGGTAAAACGGTTTCCGAATTATCAGGTCGAACAATCAATGATATATATCCTAAATTATCTGACAGTAAGATGGAAGAAATAATAATTAATACAATTCCCGGTTCTTTTATTCCCGTAACTAATAATGACGGCCGTATAAAAATTATTTATAGAGATCTGGATCAAAATGGTTATAAAGATGCTTTTTTTTTGGTTGTAAAAAACAGAAATAATTTAAATTCCAGGTTTAGTGTTCTCTCGGATATATCTTATCTTCTAAATCACAAAAGGCAGCCGGTGGATTTTTTCCTGGCTGTTTATCTTCAGCTTAAGGGTACTATGATATCAATGTACAGGATACCTATTGGATCCGGTATTGTTATACATGATTTTTCAATATTAACGGTAAAAAAGGGGAGTGTAATTCCTTTGGGTATAAATATCTCATTCCAAACGGTTAAAGGAATGAACAGTGAGCTGATAATTTTTTCGACTTATAATAAATTTTCTTTGTTTTCAATGTCAGAAAATATTTCATCTCATAGCAATTTTTCAGATATTGATGGAGATAATATAATTGATATTGTAGATTGGGAGGATGGTCTTGAGGAGGGTACAGGGTATGAAACCTATATTACCTGGTATAAATGGGATGGAAAAGAGTTCAGAGAGTATTTAAGTACGAATGTTGTTAGAAATCTTAATAAGTTCCTGGAACAGTCCCGTTTATATTTGTCTTTTGGGCAGATGGATGATTTTTTCAGATATGCTTTGACTTTGAATGATTATAAAAGATACAAAAGTTCAGAAAAAGATTATAGGGTCTGGTTAGAAAAGATTTTTCGTTCTGTTCCAGGTATAAATACAGAAGATAATAAACTAGTAGATTGTAATAAATTTCGTTCTGTTATTTTCCCGCAAATACTTGAAAACCCATTCTCCTCCGGGAATGATAGTTCCAGGATCTGCAATCTTAATATTAGATTTGAATGTATAGATGGTTACAGTTTTATTCGAACTGTAAGAGTCAAAATGAATCCAAATCCATTTGAAAAACCGCAATATTCGTTTTATCTGGAATAGATTAAAAGGTTGTAGGGGGAGTCACCCGGGATTTACTTCGTAAACCCTGGGTGGCTCCCCCTACTTGCAAAATCAAACTTCTTAAGTTAGAGTAATCTCCATGAACAAGTATATTATTGAAGGAAATTTCCCATTAAAAGGTAAAATAAAAGCCAGTGGTAATAAAAATGCTGCTTTGCCCTGTATAGCAGCTGCGCTTTTAACTGATAGTGAAGTAGTCTTAAAAAACATACCGGAAATTGAAGATGTCAGAGTAATGTTTGAGGTTCTGAAATCTTTGGGTGTGGATGTTACCCGCAGGAAGCATGGTGAATATAAAATTAAAACAAAAAATATTAAATCTTCTGAGATACTTGCTGAACATGCCAGTAACATAAGAGCGTCCATTTTATTTGCAGGGCCGCTTCTTGCACGGACTGGTAAGGTTTTGCTTCCTCCCCCAGGAGGAGATGTAATTGGACGTAGAAGGCTTGATACCCACTTTCTGGCCTTTTCTGCTCTGGGTGCTCAGATTGAAGTGGATGGTATGTTTAGACTTAATGCAAATAAATTGGTTGGAACTGAAATATTCATGGATGAAGCCTCTGTAACTGCAACTGAAAATGCAATTATGGCGGCTTCCCTTGCTTCCGGAAAAACAACCATTATGAATGCTGCAAGTGAGCCTCATGTTCAGGATTTATGCAATATGCTTAATTTAATGGGAGCAAAGATAAGTGGAATTGGCTCCAATATCCTCTATATTGAAGGTGTAAAAAAACTGGGTGGGGCAGAATTTGAAATTGGTTCAGACTTTATGGAGGTTGGTTCCTATATTGGATTGGCTGCTGTAACCGGGGGAGAGCTGGAAATTGAAAATGCCGGACCTGAACACCTCAGAATGACAAGAATAGCTTTTGGGAAACTTGGAATTCACTGGGAAACGGATGGAAGTACAATTAGAATCCCCTCGGGACAGGATCTTAAAGTAAGCCCGGAGCTTGGTGGAATGATACCCAAAATTGATGATGCCCCATGGCCTGGTTTTCCTGCGGATCTTACCAGTATTATGACAGTTGTTGCGACCCAGGTTGATGGAACTGTTCTTATTCATGAAAAATTATTTGAGTCCCGAATGTTTTTTGTTGATAAATTAATTGGCATGGGAGCAAAAATAATTCTTTGTGACCCTCATCGTGCTGTTGTAAGTGGCCCTTCCAGGCTTAGGGGGGCAGAGTTGGTTTCTCCCGATGTTAGAGCAGGAATGGCAATGGTTATTGCTGCTCTCTGTGCAGAGGGTAAAAGTGTCATACAAAATGTATATCAGATAGAAAGAGGTTATGAGCTTCTTGCAGAAAAACTTAAATCTCTTGGAGCAAAAATTGAAAGGGTTTAGTTTTTTTGACTGGCAATTGAAACCATTGATATAAACAGTAGTAATGCCTGTGAAATTAAAAGAAAAACCAAAGATTGGTAGAATCCCGTTTGGAGAAGAACGAATCCCAGAAATAAATTCATTACATATTCATAAACAGATAAAAGGTTATAAATTAGCAGGACTATAATAGGACTCAACAATATTGCAAACCATGGGAATGAAAATTTGCGTATTCTAAGAAGCCATCCCAGACTTACAGAGAAAAAAGAGATTAGCAAAAAAGTAAAGGGTTTTAAGATTCTTTCCAGAATTAGAATGTTAACTGGTTCTGATAAGTACCCGAACTTATCAAAAATTGGTGCATATTTGAACAAATTAAACACATTCATGGATTTTGTTGCGTTTAATGGCTGTCCCAGAAATTGCAAACTGAATAAATTGGGATTTATCTTCAGGATTATATTATCCGGGGTAGAATCTTCCCCTATTGAATAAATTGGCTTATAGCTTAAGCTGCTGTCCTCCCTGTCAATTGCATACATGATAATAGATTTTGAAGCAGCTGTATATTTACCGTAATCTGATAAAAAGTGTTTAACAATAGAGTTTGAACTGTCAAATTTAACTACTTCAATATTAAAGAAATACGCTTCTTTTTCATTTATTAGTATCATTTTGCTGATATGTATAAGTGTTTCTTTATCATTTAAAAAAGTAATGTTATTAATTCCAGGGGCAGTTGAAAACTTTTCTGCTTCATCAGTAAAAAAAGCTTTATTTGATATTGCCTTTAAAGACTGATTAAGAAATTCCTGAATGTCCTGATCTGTTGTTTCTGTCTCGCTAAGTTTTTTAAATGTATAATATGCACTTATGGGATCACCAGACTCCAAAAAATTAAAACCTTCTCTTTTCATTTGAAAAGTGTTTTTTGCATCCTGTTCTGTCTGGCTTGGTTTCCGGGATCGTATTGCCTTCTGGGATTCAGCTGCAATACGCTGAGCATCCTGTCTGGAATTATCCAGTTTGTAGGCCATGTCTGCATAATAAAGAGCTGAAAAATAATCTTCGCTATTAAAGTATTTACCTGCTTTTATAATTAAATCAGCTGCCGTTGGGGCTTTTTTTGTTGATGTTTCTTCACTCTTGTTCTCAGCCTGTTCTGTCTTTACATCAAGTCTGCTTTTTGCCCATTTGATTGTATCCAAAACAACAGGGGAATCCGGATCTATTTGCAAATAAGCATCCAGCATTTTTACAATCCTTGCGAAATCTTTATTTTGATCCGGTTTGTCTATTTCTATTTTGGCTTTATCAAAATAATCAACAGCAATTTCTGTTAAATAATTTTGTTCTGACTGTTTTTGGAGTATCACCGGCAAAAACCCTTCGGTTAAACCTGTATAAATTAGAGTAAGAATAAGAAAAAGAAAAATGCTTTTTCCTATTACATCGACAAAAGGTGTCTGCATTCCCGGTGCTCCTAATTTCCATGGGAAAAGTAAGGAAAATGCAATTATTAATGCTGTAATATGAACAGGGATCAAATAGCTAATAAATAGTTTGAACGAATTATTTATTATCCAGCTAATTTTAAAATTTGAAAGAATCTGGACTTGTGAATCTGGTTTTTCTCTATGAATGGAAATATCCATATTAAGGCCATGGGGGCTAACATTTTCCAGTGTTTTAGCTGTTACATTTATACCTGCAAAACTGTATATGGAGTATGAAAAGAAAACAACAAAAGCTGCTAAATAGAAAATTAATACTATTAAGAATGTCTTTTGAGGTAATTTATCCATTACTATCAGCTTTACTTCTGCTTTTAATAAATAGAATATCCAAAAGAAAGAGTAAAATTGCCAATATAAAAAGTATAGCTGCCGGAGCTATATCAGATGCATATGATGTTTTTAGAAAACCAATAGCTTTTTGAGCTAGCTCATTGTAGCTGAATCTGTAGTAAGCAGGAAACAGTCTTATAACTGCTATAGCCAACAACCCATTTAAAAATGGCCAGTTTGATAATTTTATTATGGTCCAGCAGCCAATTGCAAAAGCTACCTGGCTAAGAATAGTGAGCAAAAATAGTAACCGGGATTTTTCGAAAGTATTGCCAATTGCTGTATTGAAAACGTTTAAATCTGAAAGAAGCCCTTTAAAGAACTTGGGTGGTGCAAAAATTTTGGAAAAAAATGGATTAGAAGGTTCAATAAGTATATTCCCGCCATTTTCTGATTTTAATTTATTATCATAGATTATAAAGGATGAATTTTCTGTTTTATTTCTAATTTTAACAGCTGTAAAATTTTCTTTTGTTCCATTTAAATATAAATAGGAATTTTTTAGAGGATTAATTTTTGAATAGTATAAATGATTTCCTTCAATAATGGGTCTTTGTGTCGAGATTTGATTAAGCTTATACAGTCCGGTATAACCGCCATAATAAATTAGACTTGCTGTTATTAAGGTGAAAAGAGCTGCAAAGACTCTGTTTGCAGGTGTTTTAAGGGTGTTTATTAAAGACAGAACAATGCTTATTAAAACTACAATAGGAAATATTTTAAGCAGAAGTTCAGGAAGATGACTGATAAAAATTGAAAAGCTCAGTGATGCCTCGGGGCCATAACTGTTATTAAATAAATACAGAAATATAATCAGGCAGAGTAGAGCACTTATTATAATTATCAGCATTATCTGCACAAGGGGCAGAACTATAGATCCTTTCATATTATGTACCTGAGCATTAGAATACTTCATCAGTAAAAAAAATGCAAATCATAAATTTCATTCTTGACAGACTCCATGATGTCCTTTTAACATACTTAAAGAGGTGATGGAGATTCTGCTGAAAATACAAATAACTATTTTAATTCTATTTTCACTGCTGATCATAAATTGTAGAACACAGAATCCTCCTTCCGGGGTTACTTTATCTGGTGTACCAAAAAGTGGAGCAACAAAGAGTATTCCTGAGACACTGTCAGAGGTTTCTGACAGTGAGGATATTCTTAAACTACAGGACTTTATTACAAAAATAAGCAATAAAGACTCCAGTATTTACAATTTGTCATGGTTTAAGAAAAGGATAAAAAAGTTTAAGAATAATCCTGAAGGTTCGATGATTTCTCCTACTATACTGCCCCTTTTATCATTTGAAAAAGATATAATAAACAGCCTGATAAATAATATGAGTCTTGATGAAAAGATCGGGCAATTATTTATTCTCGATCTTAAAAATAAATCTACAGATAATTATTATTTAAATCTTGATAATGAGTTGAGAAATTATCTGGCTGATATCAAACCTGGAGGGGTAATATTTTTTTCAAATAATATCAAAACAAATAGTCAGGTTGCAGGTTTTATATCTGAATTACAATCAATTTCAAATATACCCTTATTTATTGCTGTTGATCAGGAAGGAGGAAGGGTTTCCCGATTAACTAAAAGTCAAAATATGGATTTTTTAAAAACTCCGGCACTTAGAGTTCTTGGTCAGATAAATGATCTCCGGGCAAGCTGGAATGTAGGCCGTATAATTGGAGAACAGCTTAGAGTTCTTGGATTTAATTTGAATTTTGCACCTGTAACAGATATTAATTCAAATCCTGATAATCCTGTAATTGGCGACCGGTCTTTTTCAGATAATAGTCAAACAGTTTCAAAATTGGTGAAGCCCTTTGTTCAGGGACTTCAGGAAGCAGGTGTCTGTAGTGTTATAAAGCATTTTCCCGGCCATGGAGATACTCAGGCCGACCCCCATAGTGGAGAGGTCTCTGTTAATACAACTCTTGCTGAATTAAATAAAAATCAGCTTGTACCCTTTAGGGAGGGAATATTCCAGGGTGCGGCTGCTGTAATGATAGCCCATATAAAAACGCCGGGTATAGCGGAAACAATGGGACTGCCGGCATCAGTTTCTTCTTTCTTTTTAAAAAATATTCTAAGAGAACAGATTGGTTTTAGAGGTATAATAATAAGTGACTCCTTTTCCATGGGGGCAATTAAAAACTACTGGTCTTCTTACGAATCTGCAAAGATGTTTATTTCTGCCGGTGGAGATCTTGTTTTACGTCCGGTTGATGCTGCGGCTGCTAAAAAAGGTATTTATCAATCTATAATTGAAGGGGATATTACAGAGGAGAGACTAAATGAGTCAGTTTTTCGTATTTTAGCTGTTAAATTGCGTTTTGGTTTATTTTCTGGTGAATATAGACCGGGAGAGATTAATCTGGATAAAGACCAGTTGATTCTTGACAGTATTAATAAGGCTAATGAAAGGTTGAATGAGAAAAGTTAAAATGATATTATTTTAACAAATTTAAAAGGAGATAAGTCATGCGTATAATTGATCTGATTCAAAAGAAAAAAAGGGGAGAAGTTCTTTCTTCAGAAGAAATTAAATTTATAATTGATGGTTATGTTTCCGGGGATATTCCTGATTATCAGATATCTGCACTTTTAATGGCTATCTACTTTAAGGGAATGAATAAACAGGAGACTACGGATCTTACTCTTGCCATGGTTAATTCCGGAGACAGGGTTGATCTTTCGGCAATAAAAGGTATTAAAGTAGATAAACATTCTACCGGGGGTGTTGCAGATACAGCAACCTTAATTGTTGGTCCTCTTGTTGCCGCATCAGGCGGCCTTGTTGCAAAAATGTCGGGCAGGGGGCTTGGTCATACCGGTGGGACTTTGGATAAGCTTGAATCTATTCCCGGAATGAATATTTCCCAGTCCATGGAACGCTTTGCAGAAATTGTAAATACCTGTGGTGTTTCTGTAATTGGCCAGACAGGCAATTTGGTTCCTGCAGACAAAAAATTATATGCCCTTAGGGATGTTACCGGAACAGTAGATAATATTTCTCTTATTGCCGGAAGTGTAATGAGCAAGAAACTTGCTTCCGGAAGTGATAAAATTGTTCTTGATGTTAAAACAGGAAGCGGTGCATTTATGAAAGATCCTGAAGAAGCAATTGAACTGGCAAAAATGATGGTGGATATTGGTAATCTTGCCGGAAAAGAAACCCATGCTCTTGTTACTGATATGAATCAGCCTCTGGGGAATGCTGTCGGGAATGCTGTTGAAGTAAAAGAAGCAATAGAGATACTTGGGGGAAAGCATGAGGGGGATTTGAAGACAATTTCCTGTGCACTTGCTTGCAAAATGCTGGTTGTTGGTGAGGTTTTTGCCTCTGAAAAAGAAGCTATGAAAAAAATAAATGAAGTAATAGCAAATGGCGAAGCTTTAAAACGATTTGCCATGATGATAGAAATGCAGGGTGGAAATCCTGATGTAATAAAAAATACTGGTCTTTTGCCTGCCGCAGATAGTATTATAGAAGTAAAGGCAGAAGAGGATGGTTTTATTCAATCCATGAAAACCGA
>Ga0190304_1000735_pt1 | contig 15269 bp, 19 predicted proteins | sample 48700712_MG_FD_161670 | JGI IMG/M metagenome (GOLD analysis project Ga0190304, IMG submission 161670) | Hydrothermal vent sediment bacterial communities from Southern Trench, Guaymas Basin, Mexico - 4870-07-1--2_MG | ecosystem: Environmental > Aquatic > Marine > Hydrothermal vents > Sediment ... | reverse complement strand
AAGAATCCGGTATATATAAAGACGATAAAGGGAGATATAATAAGGTTAATCCATTTCCTACCAAAAACCCGTAAATCTTATAATCTGATTATTAAATTTTTCCGCACACAAGCAAGGCATGCCTTGCTGCAGCATTACATATCTAATACACTTTCATCGTAATCTGCTGGAGCAACAAACCCCAGCATCTCAATACAAGTTGCGGCCAAAGAACTGATGCCAAGCCCCTCTCTTAATTCAGATTTGTATTCCCCATTACCGGCAGGATCATAAATAATACAGGGTACAGGATTTAAAGAGTGGGAAGTTTTTGCCTTTGGGGTACCATCTTCCTTATATACAAGCTCACCTGTTTTCTTATTATGTTCAAACATATCATCAGAGTTTCCATGATCTGCACTAATTATCATTACTCCACCGGCTTTTTCCACCACAGTTTTAAGGCGCCCAATACTTAAATCGAGAGCTTCTAAAGAACATATAACTGCTTCATAATTGCCGGTATGTCCTACCATGTCTCCATTTGGGAAATTCATTTTTATAAAATCATATTCCCCGGATTCTATAGTTTTTATTACATTATCTGCAATTTCTGCACATTTCATCCATGGACGCTGTTCAAAAGGAAGAACATCTGAAGGTATTTCAACATAAGTTTCCAATTCTTCACTAAATTTACCACTTCTATTACCATTAAAAAAGTATGTAATATGCCCAAATTTTTGGGTTTCGCTTATAGAATACTGAGTTACACCACTTGCTGTAAGATATTCACACATGGTTCTATCTATTGATGGAGGGGAAACCAGATACTGAGCAGGGACATGAAGATCCCCATCATATTCCATCATTCCTGCATATTCTATATCCGGTATACGTTTCCGATCAAATCTGTCAAATGTATTACCAGTTTCAAAAGCAGCAGTTATCTCAAGAGCTCTGTCACCTCTAAAATTAAACAGTATAAAACTATCACCATCTTCAACTGTTCCGACAGGACCGGATCCATCATTTATTACAAATGGGGCTATATCCTGATCAATAGCTCCGGATTCTTTTCTAAGAGTTTCTATTGCTTCATGTGAAGATTCAAAAGCCCTTCCCTCACCAAGAACATGGGTTTCCCAGCCTTCTTTAACCATATTCCAGTTGGCATTGTATCTATCCATGGTAATTACCATTCTTCCACCACCGGAAGCAATTGCAATATCAAAATTTTCAGATCGCTGTTCTGTAAGAAAATCTTCAAAGGGATCAAAAAAATCGAAAGCTGAAGTCTCTCCAACATCTCTTCCATCAAGAAGAGCATGTATTCTAACACGTTCCACCCCATCTGCTTTAGCTCTTATAATCATAGCTTTGAGGTGATCGATGTGGGAATGTACATTTCCATCTGAAAGAAGACCAAGAAAATGCAGTGTACTGTTTTTTTCTTTAACATTATTTGTTAATTTTTGCCAGACATCACCTTCAAACATTTTACCTGTCTTTATGGAATTTGAAACAAGCTTTGCTCCCTGATCAAAAACTCTGCCGCAGCCTATTGCATTATGGCCTACTTCGCTATTTCCCATATCTCCGTCATCAGGCAGTCCAACAGCCTTTCCATGGGCTTTTAGTTTAACCATAGGATTCTCTGCCATTAGATTATCAAGAATTTCTGTATGTGCTGCAGCAAAACTATCACCGTCCTTATACTTGCCAAAACCCACTCCATCCATAATAACAAGAACAACGGGTCCTTTTCGTTTTGCAAAATTTTTATTTATTTTTAATGCTTCAACCATTTTTCCCCCATAACACCTGTATTCTGTTTTAGATACAGTGTCAATTATCAAATCTGTGTGGGTAGGGACAAGCCCTACCCCTACATTGTTATAACTTCTGTATTCAGTTAACTATCACATCTGTGTGGGTAGGGACAAGCCCTGCCCCTACATTGAATCTTTGGACAATCCAAATTTTTCTGCTTTTTCTTCATTTCCCAAAGGTTCCACATGAATTATAACATCATATACATTTTCAATCCGATTTTGAATACAATCATGCACTTTTTTTGAAATTTCATGTCCCTCAGTTACAGAAAGATTACCATCTACTTCAATATCCATATCAATCACATACATAGTATTTATCTTTCTAATTCTTGTACGATGAGGATTTTTCACACCCTCAACACCACAGGCAGCGCCAAAAACTTCATCATAAACTGAATGATCTGCCAGACCATCCATAAGCTCAACATTTGTTTCTAAAAAGATATCAAATCCAACTTTCATAATCCAGGCACTCACAAGAAGAGCTGTAATTAAATCCAACAAAGGCAGTTTAAGAATAAATGTAAAGACCAGTCCAAGCAAAACACTAAACGATATTAAAATATCATTCATCATGTTTTTTGAATCTGCTATAAGCATGGAACTGTTTACCTTTCTACCTGCCCGATATTTGTAAAAGGCAAGAAATGCTTTACCAAAAATAGAAGCAATAACAAAATATACTGCATAGACATCCGGAACAGATCTCTCACTACCACTTAATATATATCTAATCGAAGAAAAAGCAAGTTGTGCTCCGGCAAAAAAAATGATAAAGGATAAAGTTTTTGTTGCCAGAGTTTCGGCCCGGCCATGACCATAGGGATGTTCCATGTCCGGAGGCTTTTCTGCAATTTTAGATGCCAAAAGAGTAACAATTGATGTAACAATATCTGTAGCAGAATCTATACCATCTCCCAAAAGGGCAAGCGAGCCACTGAGTATTCCGGCAACAATTTTTATTGTTGCCAAAAAACTATTGCCAATAATTCCTACCCAGGATGCTTTTCTAATTACCCTTGTTCTGTCACTCATTAAATCCTCTGTGTTTTTGCTCTAAGCCAGACCTTTTCCGTTTCTTCCAAAAGCGGACTGAGTTCAGAATAAACCCGTTCATGATAGTTATTAATCCATTCTATCTGGAGTTCTGTCAATATAGCAGTATCAATTAGATCCAATTCAAGAGGGCATAAAGTTAAAGTATCGAAGGTCATAAAATTTTCTGATTCCCCAATACTGGAAGTAACCGCCAGAATAAGATTTTCTATTCGTATACCATATTTACCTTCAATATAAATGCCAGGTTCATTGGATGTAATCATACCTTCTTTTATTTCAACATCCACAGCCTTGGTACTTATTACCTGGGGTCCCTCATGAACATTAAGAAAAAATCCGACACCATGACCAGTACCATGACCGTAATTTCTACCTTCATCCCAAAGGGCTTTCCGGGCTAGAATATCCAACTGAACTCCTTTGGTTCCTTCCGGGAAAACAGCCAGAGCAAGATCAATATGCCCCTTAAGCACGAGAGTATAATCATGAATAATATCCTCTCCAACATACCCGGATTTCAGTACCCTGGTTATATCTGTAGTACCATCAAGATACTGTCCTCCTGAATCCAGGAGTAAAGCTCCGGGAGAACTTAAAGTATAGACACTTTTTTCATCTGCAGAATAATGTATTATTGCCCCATGGTCATTAAAACCTGCTATTGTAGAAAAACTTAACCCCATAAATCCATCCTGAAGACTTCTAAAACCAGAGAGTTTTTCCGCTAAACCAAGCTCCGTAACTTGTCCTTTTGGCCAGTTTTCTTCCAGCCATATCATAAAACGAACAAGGGCTGCACCATCTTTTTTCATGGCATTTTTTATAGAAGCTATCTCAACTTCATTCTTGACAGCCTTCATTCCAACAGTTACATCCTTCTTCCCAACCAGTTCCCAATCTTTTTTAAACATATTTGCAGCACCCATACTGGTATTTTCAGGTGCGAGATTTATTCGACCAGGCTCTAATGTCTTTACATGAGTTGCTATTCCTTTATAAGATTTTACTTCAATTCCATCAGCATTAAGCAGTTTCCCAAGTTCCGGAGGAATCTGTCCTTCATTTATGTATAAAAATACTTTCTTTTTTGAAATTAGTAGATAACTTAAAAACAGGGGATTAAATTCAATATCACTCCCCCTAAGATTTAAGGACCAGGCAATATCGGGCAAAGAAGAAATAAGATACCAGGAAAGATTCTCTTTCTCCATCCAGGTTCTTATATCTGATAATTTTTCAAGCCTGGATCTACCGGCATACCTAATATCCAGTTGAACAACGGGTCTACAAGGGAAATCAGGTCTGTCTTCCCATACTTCATCCAGAAGGTCTTCTGTTCCTTTATATATTAACCCCGAAGTAGATAATTCCAACTCTATATCTTTTTTATTTGCCAAAGAGCTTGTCCACACATTACTTCCAACAGTTGCCCCTGAATGAAGTTCTTCTTCCAGCCATTCCAAATATCCCGGAACGTTTGGTAACCCAACTTTAAAAAGAATTACCTCTGTTTTTTCAAGTTCAAACCCTGCCTGAAGAAAATATCTGGAATCGGTCCATAAGCCTGCTTTATCTGTAGTTATTACAACTAATCCTGCAGATCCTGTAAACCCGGTAATCCATCTTCGTGTTGTCCACCGCTCTGTAGTATATTCGCTCATATGGGGGTCACTGCCGCTTATAATATAGGCATCAACCCCTTCTCTTTTCATTACTTTTCGTAATTTATCTATTCGTTCTTTTATCATAAACATCCCTTAAAACATTATTAAGTTCAGCATAACCCTTTTCTAAAAAAAAATTAAGTCCAATCTCTTCATCCGGAGTAAACCTCCCAAGAACAAATGAACTAACGCTGCCATGAACAGGTCGTCCAATACCCATACGCAAGCGGTAGTAATTACTACTGCCCAAATGCTGTGTAATAGACCGGAGACCATTATGGCCACCTGCACCACCACCTTTTTTTACCGCAAGTTTCTCAAAAGGAAGTTCCAGATCATCGTGAATTACTATTATCTCTTCAGGTTCTATCTTAAAAAAATGAGCCGCTGCCTGAACACTTTTACCAATATTATTCATAAAGGTTTCCGGTTTTAAAAAGATAATTTTATTTGTCCCTGAATAATAATCAGTCCACCAGGCATTAAACTTTTTTTTCCAACTAAAAGAGTCTGACCCGGGAATTGCATTTAGAACCATCCAGGCAATATTATGCCTGGTTTTCTCATACTCCCTTCCGGGATTTCCTGCAAAAACTGCCATTTTTATCATTTTACAATTCTATCCTGGAACCAGCTGCAATATCAAAGGTATTAAACTGTCTGGCAAAATCCCCCGTACAGTGGGTACCCCCATATTTTTTAAAACCATAACTCTTTAATTTTCCATATACTTCTTCCACTTCTTTCTCACTTATTTTAGAAAGATGAAACCCGCCCATAAGTGTATTCAGGGTCTGATCAGGAAATATAGTTACAGCCTTATCTACAATACTGACAATACCAGGGTGTGCACATCCGGTAATAATAGACAGCCCTTTTTCTGTAATGCATAGTAAAACCTGTTCACTAATAGGTTCGTCTTTATAAGTTCCAATCAGTTCTCCGGTTGAATATATTCCATTAGAAATTTCAGTTAAATTTTCAAGTTCAATTAGATTCCCTTTAAGTTCTTTTACCTTATCTTTAAACTCCCGGGTAAATCCCGGACAGGAATAAACGGTAATGCCTGGTCGCTTTTCCAGCAAAGTCCATAATCCTCCCTGATGATCCCAGTGGTCATGGGAAATAACAATTTTACTTATATCCTCCGGATTAATATTTAGAGTCTCAAGATTGGCAAGCAACTTTTTGCCATCTTCTCCTGTATCAAATAATACATGTCCATCAAGAAGGCAGGAAAACCCCCAGCCATGTATTATTTTCTCATCTGTAGTGTAGTTGTCATAGACCATTACTGCTTTCATAGTGTTATCTCCAATTTATATACTAAGTCCATTCTTTCGATACTGTTCAATCTTTCTATTTTTGGTAAGAAATATTAAATTATTCTGAATTGCCTGCCATATTAATAATCTATCAAATGGATCTTTATGATCTTCTATAAGAGGTAACCTAAAGAATGTTGCTGCATCAATATTCTTTAAATCAAGAACTTTGAATCCCGCTTCAAGTAGTGAATCATATACACCCTCTGGATTAGTCCCGTATAATTCTAACTTCCCAATTGAATATTTTAAAGATATTTCCCACAAAGAAATTCCAGATACATATTTTTCATCTTCTTCATTTTCAAATATTTTTACTATCTTAGCTGGAATTTTTTCAGGTTCAAATAGAGCCCAAAGAGCATAATGGGTATCTATTAAATAGTTCATAAATTCAATAATTCCTCTGAGGTCATCTCAAAATCATCATTAATCTTCATCTGCTTAGTTTGAAGCAAACCCAGTGTAATTCTATTTCTTTTTTTGAAATTTTCATAAGGAATAATTACTGCAATATACTCTTTTTTCCTGCCATAGGTAATAATAATTTCCGCTCCGGTTTTTACTTCATCCAAAACTTCAGAAAAATGTGTCTTAAACTCTCCAACAGGTAATGTCTTCATGACTGTATGATACTAAATACTTGACAAGTTGTCAAATTAAAAATTTAACTGCTTCAAAGATATGGTATTCCATATCTTTGAAAAGTAGGGAATTCCGAACTTTTACTCGATATTACGCAGTAACTTCGCGGGATTTAGTGCTAATTCCGCAGAATCAATGTTGATTTTATCAAATATATACACTATACTACTATTTATGTACAAAAGAGCACTCAGAATGGACGAATTAGTACCTCGCAAATCTTTTTTTCTATTCGGTTCACGAAGTACAGGAAAAACAACTTTACTCCATAATCAATTTCCAGACACAGAAATTATTAATCTCCTTACCAGCCGAACATATATTCCATTGGCAGAAAAACCATCATTACTACAGGATATTGTCCGTAAAAGATTAAAATCAAGCAGTATAATTATAATTGATGAGATTCAAAAAATACCACAGCTACTTGATGAAATCCACGATCTCATCGAGTCAACATCAGCTCATTTTATACTTACCGGATCCAGTGCCAGAAAGCTTAAACGTAGTGGTGTCAATCTTCTGGCAGGACGGGCCTGGCAGGCAAATCTGTTCCCGCTTGTTTCCTCTGAAATTGACGATTTTGATATTACACGCTATTTACAATATGGAGGATTGCCGCAGGTTTATTCAAGTAAATATCCTGAAGAAGAATTGGATGCCTACGTCTATACCTATTTAAAAGAAGAAGTCCAGGCAGAAGCTCTCGTCCAAAACCAAATTACTTTCGCCAGGTTTTTGAAAGTTGCCAGCTTTTCCAATACCGAACAATTGAATTATACAAACATTGCCGGCGATTCAGGTATTCCGGCAAGCACAGTTCGTTCCTATTTTGCTATTCTGGAAGATACCTTTTTAGGCTTTCTTATAGAAAGCTGGCAAGAGTCTCATAGACGTAAAGCAGTAGCTACTCCCAAATTTTATTTCTTTGATATAGGTGTAGCAAATTTTTTACATGGTAATGCTATCCTCTCAGAGAGAAGCAGTGAATATGGAAAAGCTTTTGAGCATTTTATTGCCATGGAATTACGCGCATGGATTTCATACCAGAGAATAAAAAAAGAATTACGCTATTGGCGAACCCGTTCCGGATCTGAAGTTGATTTTCTTATTGGAGATAAAACAGCTATAGAAGTAAAAACTACACAAAAAATTCAGGGGAAGCACCTCAAAGGCTTACGCGCACTTATGGAAGAAGGAATTTTTCTGCAGTACATAGTTGTTTCATTTGATGAGATAAATCGTGAAACTATCGATGGAATCCAATGTCTTCACTGGTCCAAATTCCTGAAATTGCTCTGGAAAAATAAACTAAATGCTTGATCAATTTTAGAGAATAAAATCGATCCTATAAAAAATCCTCCTATTGACGATTGTTATTTTTAAGTATACTATCCATTATATATTCAATAATATAATGGGGTCAACACAATGAAAAAACTCTTATATGTTTTACTATTTGCCTTCCTGCTTACAGGATTACTTTCCGCTGCCGGAAAGAGTGAAACAGCAACACCAACCATACAAATTAAGGATACAACAGGAAACACAGCTCAGCTCGCAGGTATTCCGAAAAGAATAACTTTTGCAGGCAGGTCGGGCAATATGGTTGCCGATGTGCTTTATATGTTTCCGGAAGCATCGGAAAGGATTGTTGGAACAGGAACAACCAATCAGAGAAACGGTGATTTCATAGAAATGCTTGATCCTCTCTATAAGTCAAAGACATATCTGGAACGTAACGCAGGACCGGAACAGATTGCAGCTACAAAACCGGATCTTGTTATTATGAAAAACATTCTTAAAAAAAGTCTGGGCACGCCTATTGCACAACTTGATATCCCGGTACTCTATCTAAATCTCGAAACCCCGGAATACTATGAAAAAGATTTTGAGATGCTTGGGAAGGTTTTTGACAATGAGAAACGTGCATCAGAACTTATTTCCTATTACAAAAACGAACAAAAATATGTTACTGACAGAACAAATACATTAACAGAAAAACCTGATATTCTTTTTATATATCATACTACCAGAGATGGGATTGCTGCATTTAATATTCCACCGGAAGGATGGATTCAAACCAGAATGGTTGAAATGGCCGGGGGAAATCCTGTATGGACAAATGGGCATCCCGGAGGAGGCTGGAGCAAGGTAAATATGGAGCAAATTGCATCATGGAACCCGGATCAAATATACCTTGTTGCTTATAAAGAGAATGTAGATAAGGTACTCAGCACTATGTACAATTCTACAAAATGGAAAGGACTTAAAGCTGTAAAGAACAAACAATTAAAAGCATTTCCAGTGGATTACTACAGCTGGGACCAGCCGGACAGTAGATGGATTCTGGGCTTAAACTGGCTGGCTCAACAGATACATCCGGAACTGTTTAGAGATTTGGACATTAAAGAAAAAGCAGAATCTTTCTTTAAGGATCTTTATTATTTAAGTGATAAACAATATAAAGAGGAAATATTAAGCAGACTTGGATGGTAAATTGTCAAATTTTGAAACTCTTGCAGCTCCACCAGAGGGAAAAAAGATATTTATTCTTTCCCTCATACTTCTACTTGTTTTTATACTTGCTCTTTTTTCCGGAAGATACCCCCATGCAGGGATAATGAATCCCAAACTCCTGTTTACGGATCCCCTTGCATGGAAGCTGGTTTTTTATCTGCGACTTCCACGACTATTAACGTCCCTGCTTTTAGGAGTTTCTCTGGCAGGAGCAGGAATGGTTTTTCAAATGATTTTTGCAAACCCCCTTGTGGAACCCGGGTTTCTGGGAGTATCCCAGGGAGCTGCATTTGGCGCTGCATTCGCTATAATTTTTTTAGGATCTTCTGCATGGTTAATTCAGGGTTCTGCAGCATGTTTTGCTATAGCAGGTCTTGGATTTTCCTATTATATAGCAAAAAGAGTTAATTATGGAGGATGGGTTCTCAGGCTTATACTGGCAGGAATAGCCGTATCTGCATTATTCTCCGCAGGTGTCGGTATTATGAAATATGTAGCTGATCCAATGAGCCAACTTCCGGAAATTACATTTTGGCTTTTGGGAGGTTTATGGAGTATCACATGGAGAGAATTCTTTACAATCCTTCCTGTTACTATTATTTCTATGACAATTGTTTTTCTTATGCGCTGGAGACTAAACGTTTTGAGTCTGGATGATGAAACAGCATTCTCCCTTGGTATCTCTCCGGGAACAGCAAGAATTATCTTCCTGATCAGTGCTACCGCTGCAACTGCGGCAGTTATATCTGTAAGTGGAATAGTTAACTGGGTAGGACTTATTGTTCCACATATAGCGAGAAGGCTTTTTAGATCGGATACCCGGCAAAGTCTTCCTGCCGCAATGCTATTGGGAGGTATTTTTACTATTTTTTGCGATACCATGGCCAGATCTGTATTTGCCGGAGAAATACCTCTGGGGATATTTACATCTCTTTTCGGAGCCGGTGCATTTATTATTTTACTGTTAAACAAAAGTATCAGGGTTCAGAAATGAATAACAGTTTAATAGAACTTGACAATGTAAGTTTTACGTATAGTTCAGATAATAATCAGGTTTTAAGAACATTATCACTCTCAGTTAAAAAGGGAGATATTACTGCTATTCTGGGACCAAATGGTATTGGTAAAACAACCCTTTTACATCTTATTCTGGGATGGATAAAAGCTGACAGTGGATCAATAATTATTGAAGGAAAAAATCAGGAAGATTACAAACGAAGAGAAATGGGAAGGCTTATTGGCCTGGTTCCCCAGGATGAGCACATTTCCTTTGAATACTCCCTACTCGAGTATGTTCTTCTGGGAAGGACACCACATCTTCATCCCCTCGAATTACCTGGTAAAAAAGACTATATAGCAGCTGTAAATGCTTTAAAAAAGGTAGGCCTTGAAAAACTTTCAGACAGACCAGTTACTCATTTAAGCGGTGGAGAAAAACAATTGGTTTTAGTTGCCAGGTCTCTTGCTCAGGAACCTGAAATTTTGCTACTGGATGAACCTATGAGCAATCTGGATCTTGCCAATAAAATAAGATTAATAGAAATTCTTAACTCCTTAAAAAACGAAGGAGTAACAATTCTCTTTACAAGTCATGAACCTGAACTGGCTGCTGCCATAAGTAATTATCTAATACTCATGGGCAAGGGAAATACAATTACTCATGGAGCCACAGATAAAACACTAACATCAGAATCTTTAAGTAAAATCTACGGTATTAAAATAAAAGTTGCCGATTTTGAAGGAGAAAAATTTGTCATCTGGCATTAGGGAGGAGACTGTAAACCTAATATATTCCATTTTCCGGCACTCCGTCTCCAGCCTCCCATCCTTCGATTATTTAAATAATCTTCATATGTAGATTAGACAAACAATATGTGATATACATACCCAATGATAAACAAATACATCGCCCTTATAGGTGCAGCAAATATTGATATTCATGGCTTTTCCAGCAAACCTATAATTGCAAAAGATTCAAATCCTGGAGGAATTGAGTTATGTGCTGGTGGGGTAAGTAGAAATATAGCTGAAAACTTATCCAGGCTGGGAATCAAAACAGAGCTTATTTCTGCCATAGGAGATGACCGTAATGGTTCATTAATTCTGGAAAGCTGCAAAAAATGTGGAATAGGTTCAAATTATACACTTATCGTGCCCAATGCAGTTTCTTCCATTTATTTAGCAATTATGGATAATACCGGGGATATGGCTCTCGCCCTGTCGGACATGACCATATCCGATAATATTACTGTTCAATTTTTACAAAACCGTTATAATATACTTAAAGAAGCTACAGCAATTGTTTTTGATACCTGTCTTAAAACTGAAGTAATGACTTATATTCTGAATACTTTTTCAGACAAACCTATCTATGTTGATCCTGTTTCAGTAGGAAAAGCAGAGGCTCTAAGACCCATTATTGGGAAAATTCATACCCTTAAAATGAATAAACTCGAAGCGGAATTTTTATCTGAAACAAGTATTAAAGATAAATCCGATTTAATTAAAAGTTCTAAATGGTTTCTGGATCTGGGTGTAAAAAGAGTTTTTATAACCCTGGGTAGTGAAGGCGTTTTTTATCGGGATATAGAATCTTACGGGATTTTTAAATCTGTCAGTGCAGAAATAAAAAATGCAACTGGTGCAGGAGATGCTTTTATGGCAGGGCTGGTATTTGGAACCCTCAATGACTATAATATGGAAAAGCTTGTTCGCTTTGCTTCAGGACTTTCACTGGCAGCTTTAGCAGGAGAGGAAACGGTAAATCCAAAAATAAATTTTAACTATATTGAACAAATTACAGGAGAAAAATTCTAATGATTAATGATTATCTTGATATTAAAGAAGAAGTAAAAGATGCCCTGGCAGAAAACAAAGCAATTATTGCTCTTGAGTCTACAATCATATCCCATGGCATGCCCTATCCTGAAAATATTATTAGTGCTAAAAAATCTGAAGCAATAATTAGAGAAGCTGGTGGAGTCCCGGCAACTATTGCTATTATTAATGGCAAAATTAAAATTGGTCTTACAGAGAATGACCTTGAACATATGGGAAAGGACGCAGGCATAACAAAAGCCAGCAGAAGAGATATGGCCATGATACTCAGCAAAGGAATGGACGGGGCCACAACTGTAGCAACAACTATGCTTTGTGCAAATCTAGCCGGTATAAGGGTGTTTGCAACCGGTGGAATTGGTGGTGTTCATAGAAATGGTCAGGTAACCATGGATGTATCTGCAGATCTGGAAGAGTTGGCTGGAACAAATGTTGGCGTTGTGTGTGCAGGAGCAAAATCAATTCTTGACATTGGTCTTACACTTGAATATCTGGAAACCCATGGAGTCCCGGTTATTGGATACGAAACAGAAAACTTCCCGGCATTTTACACAAGAGAAAGTGGATATAAGGTAGATTACAGAGTAGATAACCCTGCTGAAATTGCAAAAGCATTAAAAATAAAATGGGATCTTGGTCTTAAAGGCGGAATGGTAATTGCCAATCCCATACCCAAAGAGTTTGAAATGGATAGAAAATATATCTCAGCTGTTATTGATGAAGCTGTTGAGTCTGCAGAAAAAGAAGGTGTTAAGGGAAAAAATATTACACCATATATATTAGCAAGACTTCATACAAAGACCGGAGACAAAAGCCTCTTTGCAAACAAAGAACTTGTTTATAATAATGTAAGACTGGCGGCACAAATTGCTGTCGAATTTGCAAAACAGTAGGGTTAAAAAATCTTTTTCCCCTACTGTTTTTAATTATTTTGCAACATATTCATGTATCAGTTCTGTAACAAGAGTTTGATAGGGAAGCCCTCTTTCCATCGCCTTTACTTTAAGTTGCAGCATATCTTTTTCAGTAAGCCGTATATTCATTCGGCTTACTTTTTTTTGTGTTTCAATTGCGGCATTTCGTGAGAGCTCTAAAAGTTTCATTCTTTTCTCTAATGAGACAGGAAGCCATTCACCTCTGTCAATCTCATCCATCATATCTTTTTCTTCACTATCAGCCGGGGTATATATACTCATAGATCCTCCTCTTCGTAAAGTCTTGCAATTTTTCGGTTTGGAAAAATAGATTTTAAAAATATACCGTCTTTGCTTATTACAAAAGGACAGACATGAATCAATCCTTCATAATTAAAAACATACATATATTGATTCTCTCTGGTTGGATTATTTATTATATCTATGATTTTATTTTCCATAACATAAGTAATTACAGTTTCAAAGGAAATGTTTCTATTAACTTTCAACCAGTTGTTTTTTTCGACACTGTATTCAAAAAGCATAATTAAACCTACTAATAATGTCGCCTAATGTCAATACAATTATTTCAAATTATGATCTTATTTCTATTCTCTGGTGTTATCTCAATAATTCTATATTCTTTGTCTGCAATAAACCTGCTAACAAACTTATCTATCAACGACCGCCGAATAACCAAATATAGATTTCGATCTATATTAAAACTGCTTATTAAATATAGAACAGGAGAAAATCCATAACCCTTTTCCAATTCCAGAGGGCCAATTTCATCTATAAACACATCTTCCGAACCTTCACTTAGTACCTTTTCCAGAATTTCATTTGCTATAACAAAACCTGTCTCACTGAAAGAAAAAGGTCCGTAAGATGGACCGTTCAAAAGCTTGTCACTTCGCCCCAGTTCCCACTTTTCATCTGTATTTACATCAAAAGCATAGAACCCAACTTTATCTCCATCTTTATTATAAATCGCTGGAGTAAGTATTCCTGAGGGGTGTGAATCTTTATCTTTCAGTTCTGATATCAGTTTTAATAGAAAAGTTGTCTTTCCTACTCCGCTACTTCCTGTTATTATGATTATCATAAATAGAATACTACTTCTAAATCGAAATAATTTAAAGAAGCTGTTAAGTGGAGTATTTATGAACCTTACACGAACCCTTATCAAGAACGAGATAGCCAGAACCAATACGATCTTTACCCGGGGAGAAAATATCTTTGCCCTTGGCAACTATGCTTTAACAGAAAAAGATAAAGATGACAAACAATATTCCTATACCTTCGATAGAAGTTATGGGAACTACGATGTTGCCATTTGTGCACTTCTCCTGGAAATCCAGACTAAACAGACCTGTTTTCTACTCTAGGCAAATTAGGGATCCTGTAATTGACAGTGAAATACAAAAACTATTCAATGAAAAAGGCTTATGCACCCTTTTGAACTTTAAACCTGTGAAAAAAAATTAAAACCTTTCCCATATCCTGATAAACTGCTATTATGTGAGCCTGTATATCTATTTTACCAGAGTTTCTTACAAAACTATCTTTTAGAATTTACAACTGGAGGTTTCCTATCTATATACTTGTTGTTTATATACCGGAAGATAATTTGGAAAAAGTAAAAGCCGCAATTTTTTCTACAGGTGGTGGGAAAATGGGTAATTATAGTCATTGCTCATGGCAGGTAAAGGGAACTGGTCAATTTAAACCGGAAGTTGGCTCTTCTCCTTTTTTGGGAGAAGTAAACAAACTGGAAAAACTTGATGAATATCGCCTGGAGCTTGTTTGTCCGGACAGCATTATTAAAGAGGTTGTACAGGCAATGCTTAAAGCCCATCCTTATGAAACTCCGGCATATCATATTGTTAAGGTGCTTACACTTGAAGATCTGGGATAGGAGCTGTCATATTTCAGTTACTTTTATATTTTTTCTATAAATTCTCTTGGTGTTACTATAATTTGTTCATTTGGGAAGTGAACTGTATTCCCTGTAATTAAATATTCTGCATTGCCACTTTTTGCTACTTCCAGAAACATTTTATCATCTTCATCCTTAAATACAATTTTTAATGGATTTGCTACTATAAAACTACCTTCATTCTTAATAAAATCAATTAATGGTTCTATAATTTCTTTTTCAAATCTAAATTTTCTTCTACTCAATACCGTTTCATATTCCCTTAAAATTCGATTATCATATAAAACAAGTATTTGTTCATTTAATATTAAATTCAGAATCTTTGCCGGTACACCCTTTGGATTTATTAATCCGGAAACCAGCACATTTGTATCAAGAACTATCTTCATTTTTATTTTATTCTTGATTCATTTATTTCTTTCTGTATATCCTCATCACTTAATGATATATTCCCATTCCGCATTGAAATATCCTGCATTTTTTTAACGGCATTAATTGCTCTGGCTGTTCTAACTGCTTTTAATGTTTCCTCCAAATTTATGTCACTT